>Ga0307489_10000339_pt1 | contig 27233 bp, 43 predicted proteins | sample SB12metaG_FD_202247 | JGI IMG/M metagenome (GOLD analysis project Ga0307489, IMG submission 202247) | Sea-ice brine microbial communities from Beaufort Sea near Barrow, Alaska, United States - SB 1.2 | ecosystem: Environmental > Aquatic > Marine > Coastal | place: USA: Alaska | collected... | reverse complement strand
CTCCTGCTCCTGCTCCTCCGCCTCCGCCTCCTCCTCCTCCTCCTCCTCCTCCTCCTCCTCCTCCTCCTCCTCCTCCTCCTCACTCACAAACATTTTGGGCAGGCGAATGTATCGCCACGAACTCTATCACCTGCAGGTAACAATTCCTGACACCTTCGCCACATCATCCATTTGATGTCAACTGACCAAAGCGTTTCCACGGTGCGAATGGCGGCTCTCACTTGAGGACGGCGAGATCTGGGAGGACAGCTCGATGTACCAGCCCTACTGCGTGCACCACGACATCCGCTGCCTCAACTTCCTAGGCGCCGTGTGCCTGCTCACCACGTACGCGGGGTTCGCGTGCCTCATCGGCGGCAGGGGCTTACACTCGTCCACTTCCCAGCTCAACCTGAGCCGTTTTGGTCTGTGAGCCATATTGTGTCCAGTTCGCGACGAGTTATGACCCATCTATCTACTGAAAGTACCCAACGTATCCCATAAAACGTGATTGCGTTGAGCTGAGAAGTGGACGAGTGCAAGTCTCTGATCGGTGGCGTGCTGTGGAGCGCCAACCTGTTCAAGAAGGTTCGGGACAGCTGGCGGCAGGGGCTTACACTCGTCCACTTCTCAGCTCAACTTGAGCCGTGTCTGAAACAAGAAAATACCCTATACACCCTAAACACCCCGTAGCACCCCCTGAGCACGGACTACACAGTCCCCACGCGCACCCCCTACCCCAGAAAAAGCGCTCAAGTTGAGCTGAGAAGTGAACGAGAGTAAGCCCCTGGCTTGAGGCGAATCCGCAGCGGCTAAATGGGTGCCGTCCGACCCAAACTCTGGAAATATTTAGGCCCTCGCACGAGATTGTGTTTCGTCGCGGGAGCAGCGCACAACATGTTGTGACGCGCGCCACTGAAAGCTCCGAATGGGGTTTGTGGCGCGTTGATATTTTGTTGTTGTGTGCGCTCCACGCGAGGAAATCAATCTCTTTTAGGAAAGGGGTTTTCATTACAGTGTAAAAACACAAATTGTACATAGCTATGATTACATCTTGTAAAAACAGTGGTGTGTTCCCCTCACGTTACATTGCAGTTCGTTGCATGCGTTTCACTACAGCGCTGAAAGCAGAAATCATCGTTATCTTCGTTACATTGTATACACGTCATGAACAGAAACTTCCCCGCCCTTGACCTCAGAACCCCCGCACGCGCGCGAGGTGCAGCGTGGCATCCTCCAGATGCACCACGGCCTCTCTCCTTTCCTCCACAGCTTCTTCTCTCCCTCCTTCCCTCTCTCTCCCACCTGGCTGATCCGCTCACTCACCGACTGACCCACTCACGAAGGTACTGGCCCAGTCAGAACCCCCTGAGGCGCGCCAAGGTGTAGCGGCGCAACTTGAATGTGAAAGCAGAAGTTGAAACCAGTACATCACACTTTAGTATCAAGAGCTTAGTTCCAGGCGGCTTCAACATGGGTTTGATCGCTTCGACCTGCACCGCCCTGCCAGGGGCAGCGCGGCCTCCTCCCGGAACACCGCGCCCTGCGCGTTGATCAGCCCTGACTCTAGGGCCTAATTTATCTAATTTGTCGCACTGATGTTCATGCCCCTCGATACGGCCAAAAACCTTGACAGACTGAGGTATGTCCATTGAAATTGAGGGGGGGGTTGGTTAAGCTCACCATGTGAAGCGCCTTGGGGCTCGATGAACGTAAAAATAAATTAAAAAATCACTGACGTTCATAGAGCCCCAAGCGCATCAACCAACCCCGACTACTTCTTTGTTTTTGTACTGTCGTTCATCGTGCCCCAAGGCGCTTCGCATGGTGAGCCTAGTCACTAAGGCCTTGTTCATTTGATGTGTTACACTAACGTTCATCGAGCCCCAAGTGCATTAACCAACCCTAACTACTTGTTTGTTTCTGTACTGATGTTCATCGTGCCCCAAGGGGGTCACGTGTTGTGCATTACACCAGCCCCCTCCACCAGAAATGAAGAACTGGCACCATCAATATTCTCCCTGGAAGCTCAACTCAAACGACTTCGATGTTTCCTGTTGGGCTACCTGTGACTTGAGTGGTTTGAGGGACAAAAATGATTTGAGACGAGAGGTGAGGTGTGTCGCGGCCCTGCCGGAGCCGCCGGCCCGCCGCCCCACGCCGCCAGGAGACCTGGGAAATAACGTTGGCAAGCGTGTGGATCGACTCAGTCAGGCGACACTCATTTACATGCCTAGCCTGAGAATTGAAATTCAAATTCAAAAAAGAAAAAACGTTAACTTTATGTCACACAGGGACACGGGACTTACTGGGTACAGGGGTTATACTGGCACCTGAAACAAAGTGAAGAGCAGCGTCGGGTGCCGGTATTAGTCGATGTCAACAAAAAGTGAAACAGGGGCCGAGGAATAGTTACCAGGCACGTGGAGGGCATCCGTGGTAGACATACCCGGTCTCCATGAGCGCCACGAGCAGCACGTCGCCGGGCTCCGCGCCGCCCGCCTTGCGCGCGTAGCTCACCTGTAGGTCCGAACAAGGGCCGGTAAAGTGACCTTAGAATTTATCAGTTAACAGGCGACTGTAAAAGTGCTTCAGGGTTTAGGGTTTAGGTCTTAGGGATTGATTTTCACGAGACGACCCCCCTAATACGCCCCTATTACACCCCAGAAATCAAAATACACCCCTCTCAAATGGTAAATTCTGGGGTCACTTTACCGGCCCTTGCTCGGACCTAAGCGAGCACTCCTTTTGCAAAAGTTCATCGAGACCCAAGGCGCTCACATGGTGAGCATTTACCGACCGCTAAACCGTACGCTTAAGTACTTGAAGCACAGAGAAGAACACACAAAACACAGGACAAACGCAGGAAAACACGCAAAAACAACAGACATAACAACATCTTCAAGTCAATGCATGGCCTCTCTTGAATGGGAAATGATCCAACGCACCGAGTAGGACAGCTCGCCGCTGAAGTACGCCCCGTCCCCCGCCCATCGCCAGGGGCTTACACGTTTTATCTTTTCAGCCCAACTCGACCCGCTGTATGACGCCATGTGACACCCCGCAGACGCTTCAGTTGAGCAAAAAAGGAAACTAGCTCAAGGTGCCTGTATAGTGTAGTGCGTGTGGCAGCCCCCACAGCTCAAATATGTCATCATATACGACAAACTGCGTCAAAGTGTTACGAGCAAAGCAAAGCAAAGCATGGACCAGTCACAGGCTCGCATCAATGACGCACTTTGTCATAGCGTACCATCTCTGAGGTGGGGAGAGAAACAGGAAGTAGTGACGGGCCCTGCGGAGCGGCGCTTCCGGGGGCAGAACCCGTTGGTCATGATGGCCTCGGTGTTGCACGAGGGGGTGCCGTGCTACAGGGGCTTACACTCGCCCAATTCTCAGCTCAACTTGAGCCGTGTCTGACACAATAAAACACCTATTCACCCTTAAACACCCCCTAATACCCCCGTCATTCGGGCTACAGAACCCCTACGCGCGACCCCTATCCCATACAAAGCGCTCCAGTTGAGCTGAGAAGTGGACGAGTGTAAGTCCCTGCCGTGGTACCCCAGCAGGATCTTGGGGGTGTCGCGCGATCCGCCCGACTGCACCAGTGCCTCCACCGCCGGGCCCGCAGCATCACACTCGCCGCATCACAGGAGTATGTAACAAGTAGCGCCAGAGAGCTACGCAAGCCTATTGTCAGGGTTTGCTAAGGGTCTCAGCTAGACAGTACGGTCGAACTGGCACTTTCAATGTTGGACGGACACCCCAATTTTCAACTGTTTTTATTTGTCTCAATGAACAAGGGTATGGCTGCCCACATGTGGTTCCGGCACGTCATTTCGCTGCGTCACAGGGTTCCAATTGACTCAAGAGACCAGGGTGTGGTTGGGCCAGGCAGATCACGCTCCTTTGCCGCGCCATCCGTGACGTGGCACTCCTCTCAAGAAACGAGGTAGGACCCAATACCTTGATGCTCGCCACGTCACAGGGTGGCGCTTCAGTCCAGAACGAGGGTGTGGTTGCCGCCACATCATGCTCCCCGCGTCAAATGGTGGCACTAAATACAAGAAGCGAGGGTCTGAAGTGTAGCGAGTGACGTAGCTAGTGCCTAATCTGTGGGCTAGTAACTTCTAGTAAGCTGGAGTTTAGTGATGTGGCCAAAAGTCAAATGACTTTTGGTGAATATCACCAAACGCCTACTTAATACGGGTTGTACGAGATACTATTTATATTACGCTTTAAAGACTAGGCACTAGGTGTCACTTAACACAATAGTGAGGGCATACAATGCGCCGACAGAGCCCGACCTCGAGGAATTTCCGCACGAAGGGCGCGCGGAAATCCTGAGGATAGGGCCCGGCGAGTACGTGATGGTCGCCGCGTCACAGAGTGGGGTGGCGCTTCGCTCAATACACAAGGTTGGAGGGCTGGAGACTTTGGGGGTGACATTGTAGTGTGCTGGATCACTAGTGCCTAGTCTGTGGGCTAGTTACTTCTGGTAAGCTGGAGTTTGGTGACTTGGCCAAAAGGCAAATGACTTTTGGTGATACTCACCAATTGCCTACTTACTACGGGTAGTACGAGATACTACATAGTACTGTTCGCTTTAAAGACTAGGCACTGGTGTTGGTTAAGCTCACCATGTGAAGCGCATTTAGGCTCGATGAGCGTTACAAAAATAAACACTGGATCGCTACCAGGCACCAAGTAAGCTTACACATTAAGGTGTGCTGGCTCACTACCAGGCACCACTTTGGCTCTTTCGCTAATGTGCTTCACCCTGGTCTAATGTGGTGGATGACGTGGCGTGCACCGGTACACTATGTGGTGGATGACGTGGCGAGCACCGGTACACTATGCATTCGACCCTGCCCACAGTAATGGGTTGAGGCGCAGGTCGGGCTTGCCGGGGTGTAGCGGTGCAAGTTGAATTTGAAAGCAAGATCTGAAAGCGGTTCAACAAATTTCAGTTTCAAGCGCAAAATTACAGGCGCTTTCAACATGGTTTTCATCGGTTCAACCTGCACAGCCCTACCGGGGACGGGGTGGCTGCCTCAGGCCAGGGCCGTACACTCCTTTCATCACTGTTTACTCACTGTGTAGCGGTGTACCTAAACCCCAAACCTCAAACCCGAAACCCTAAACACCGTTTGCTCACCGTGTAGCGGCGTGCATGTACACACTCGCCGGATCAACCACCCTGTCCTGGTCACTCGCTCCTCTTTCAGCTCAACCTGATTGTTTGCTCGCAGTCTGCCAGTGTACTACCCGTACGCACTCACCGATCCTCCTCCTCGGCCGGCCACCTGTCCCTATTCAGCTGTAAATTATTATTTGCGACGTGAAGGTTGATAAGCAGTGCCCGAGGGCTTCTTCCACTGCCAGGAGCGTTGGAGGGGCTGTGGTAGTGCGTGTACGAGTGCACTCTTTTAATAATGTTCCGTACCAACCCAGGAACCTGGAAACGGTGTCCGATCTTGGGAGCGTACCTACGCTAAAATCGCCGGATATTGAATAAAGCCGCCTCAAATCGCCGAAAATCGCCTCGTAGTACAGAGGCCAGAACCTCCGGAACAACTAGGCTGCGTACATGGCTCGAAACATTGTTCAAAGAGTGCACTCGTACCCGATGACGTCATCATCTGCCGCTGCACGCCCACGTCTTGCCGGATGGGTGCGGACCGTGAGCATTGCATTGTCTGGCACACTATGAGCAAACAGGTAGGTTGTGCAGACAGGGGGACGAATGTAAGGCTAGAGAGGAGAATACGGCGAATGATTACGGGTACAACCTATGGTACACAATGGGCAAACAGTGAGGTTGAGGTGGAACAGCGAAGCAGTGTGCGGCCTGCGGCCCAAGGTTTATGGTTTAGGGTTTAGGGTTTACGGTTTAGGGTTTCCTGCCGTAGGAGCCGACGCCCATCATGGACTTGCCCGCGCTCAGGGCCGGCCACTGCCTCGATTCCCAGCTCAAACTCAGTGTTGGGTCTGGTATCGAAGATGTGGTATCGAATCCCGATCGACCAATCAGAGCTTTCCTTCGAAACTCCCACCGACCGGCTCGCTGACAGTCCGACCGGGTCGCGGTCCTTTAGTAAATAGACCCTCGATTTCGAGGAGATCTGACGGACTGGTCCCTCTGACAATGAGTTCAACTTTGAGTATCTTCGAGGTCACACAGGTCCACGACTGTGTAGCGTGTGTGAAGTTGAGCTTGAAGGGGGAGGTCGTGTCCGGCCCCGCCAGACGCGAGGAAGTCGTCCACGTGGCAGCTGTCAGGGCCTATCACCAGTTCCCTGACTGTTTGCTCATAGTGCACCAGTAGGTCTAAACACTCGCCGAATCCTCTTCCCTGGCCTGATACCAGTTCCCATGGTAGATGCACTTGATCATCTGCGAGGTATTACCCGTATTACCCGTAAGTGGGATGACTTGAGTGGTTTTTGAGGGGCAAAGCTGCTAAAGTTGAGCGAAGAAGGGAAGGAGTAAGCATGAGCGGCCGTAAACCCTAGACCCTAGACCTTAGACCCTAAACCCTAAACCCTAAACCCTAAACCCTAAACTCTAAATCCTACCGGACGTAGAGCTCCTTGATGGCGTCGGTGAGGGAGTGCAGCGCCACCTCCTCCCGCGTGTACACCGCCACGTATCCCGCGCTTAGTGCCTAGTCTGTGGGCTAGTAACCTCTAGTATGCTGGAGTTTTATGATTTGGCCAAAAGTCAAACGATTTTTGGTGAAATTCACCAAACGCCTACTTACTACGGGTAGTACGAGATTCGAGATACTATATATGGTACGCTTTACAGACTAGGCAATAGGGACCCGCCCTGAATAACCCTCACGTGTCTCGCCGTCTCACACACGCAGGCCGGGCGCAGGAATCATGTTTTTTCGTATACTAACTGGGTCGGTCTGCGGATCAGCGTTGGGGCGGGTCTTGGGAAGGAACATAACAACGGGGTTTATGGGAGGCCCCCTCCGCCCCCCTGCCGGGGTGTGCGACGCCGACCCCGGTGCAGGGGCTTACACTCGTCCACATTTCAGCTCAACCTGAGCCGTTTATGTCACAAAATACACCCTGGATACCCCCTGATACCCCTTACACATCCCAAACACCCCTTAAGCAACCCCTAAATGCATCCCCCTATCCCACAGAGAGCGCTTACGTTGAGCTGAAAAGTGAACGAGTGTCAGCCCCTGCCCCGGTGCCGCTGCGGAGCGCGGCGCGCGTGACAGGCGGCGGCGGAGTGGTCTGCACCACCACGAGGACCTCGCGATAGCGTCTAGTCTGTGGGTTAGTAACTTCTAGTAAGTAGGCGTTTGGTGATCTGGCCAAAAGTCAAATGACATTTGCTCCGAATCACCAAACATCTACTTACTACAGGTAGTACGCGATACTACAGGAAGTACGCTTTACAGACAAAGCAGTATGGCCTGGCATGTACTGCTCGCCACGTCCTAGGATGCCATTTATCTCAAACGCGTCTCGATGACTTCGCGGACAGGTGTCTGGCAGATATTGCCCACCTCGTCATAACTCATAAGATACCATTTGACTCAACACGCCGGGTTTGAAAACTTGTGTGAATGACGTGGCGGGCGGTGTGTGGCATAGATACCATTTGACTCAAGACACCGGGTTTCGAATATCGTGTTGATGACATGGCGGGTGCTGTGCAGCATGGGCCTGCCTCGCGCGCGAAGCCGCGGGGTGAGAGCTGCACGCCGCGGCGCAGGTCCACCGTGTAGGCGGTGCCCTTGGGCAGTGGCTTACACTCGCTCATTTCAATGCTCAACTTGAGGACCTTCGGGAACACATCGCCCACGTTGGAGCTCAACTCGCACATTCGGAACGCATCCACGGGTTAATTCGGGCTGTATTGGGGATCTAGTAAGCTTAAGTCGAGCGGAAAGGGGCAAAGTAAGTTGAAGTTGAGCGAAAATGGGAACCGAGTGTAAGCTCCTGCCCTTGGGGTGAGTGGGGCTGGTGATGCGCCCCAGCTCCACCACTGCCGGGCCGCCGGGGAGCAGGGACAACCACAAACTGCCCGTCCCGTCAATGACACTCATTTTGAACCCTCGTTTGTTGAATTGATTGGCATCCTATGACGTGGCGAGGGAGATTGTCATGTAGCATTAATCTCTCAGGGTGTTGAAAACATATAAAAACATAAGGCGAGGGATATTCTACAGCTATTGATATCTAGTTTACCGTCCGCTGCGTCTTCTGCCAGGCCCTACCCACCGCGGTGGCGTTCGCGAGCGCGGCGGCGGCGGCGACGCTCGCGGGGGCGCCGGCGCTCTTCCGCGCGGCGCCGCCGCCGAAGAAGCAGCTGCCGAACGCGCCGGTCGGGCTGCCGGGCGCGTAGGTGAACCCCCCGCGGCCGTTCACGATAACTTCGGGGGTGCCGGGGGAGAAGCCAAAGCTCGAAAAGCCAGCCGCGGGCGGAGACCCTAAGCCGCGGCTCGTGCACTCCGCGTGGTGCAGCGCGTTGTATCCGTCGACCAGGGCCGAGCACTGCTTGGCGCAGTGTCCAGTTGTCTGCGACCCCAACCGTCACTTCACGCGCGCCAGCAGGTGGTGGCGCTATCGTACGAGTGACCCATCAGCAGCGGGGACCAGCGTTAACAACGCGCTTATAGTGTGGTACGGGAGGGGGGAGGGGGTGCTCAAAGAAGGAGCTCGGGGGTGGGCGGGGCCGGGGGGCCGGGGGCGGGTTCGCGGCCAGGGCGAGCGGGGGGCGGCGTGGTGGGCAGGGCGAGTTCGGGTTTGGCGCGAGGGGGAGCGCGGGGGCGGGAGCGGCGACGCGGGCGGTGACGGGGCGGGGCCCCAGTCCATCAACGACGCGAAGGTGAAGCGGCTCCCGAGAAGGGAACGAGATTCTCTTGGAGAGTGTGTGGGCCGCGCCGTCGATGATTAGCGCGCTCTGCGCCGGGCTGTACTCGACCCACTGCTGGGTGTCGCGCCAGTACACGCCGGGCTTGGTGGGCATCGCCGCGCCGGGGCGGATCGGGCACATGTTCGGCGTTTTGCCGCTCCTCTTGCCGCGGCCGCTGCCGAGCGCGAGTTCGGGGAGGCTCCCCGGGGAGCTCTTGGGCTGGTAGTCGCGGTGGCGGTTGTTGTTGTTGTGTTGGGGCTTGGGGTGAAGCTTGCGCTTGAGGGTTTCGAGGAAGACAACCGTGATGGTGGCGACGACTGCGGAGGCGATCAGAGCTTCGGGCTCGTTGTTCGCGCAGGCCGCTCGTACCATGAGAGGTCGCGCGCGTGCCGTTGAGTGCCCAGGAAAGAGCAACGAGTAGCGGTTATATCGGAAGTTGACAACAAATGGACAGCTCACCGCCTCCTGGAAAACCAGATGCTGACTCATCCTCCTCGACAGCTGGATTTTTGACGCGGAACATCGCGAGGTTCCCAGCTGCTTCGAGCAGGCTGGAGTGTTTCACGTTCTGAAAGTGCTTCTCAATTGCGTTGGCGCGCCGCGTAGCGTGCTAGGTGGCGCCGCGTTGTGTTTTAATGTATAGCATCGTAACGTCGTTATAGACAACCCTCCAACCCGAGCAAGCTAACGACTTAAGCCGCCGCCGCCGCCGGCCTGGGCACTTTCTTGAACTTCTGCCGCCGTATCATCCCTGGTGACAGGGACAAGCAACTATTGCCCGCCACGTCATCGACATGCGTTCTGAACCATCGTTTATTGAGTTAAATGACATGCTATGACGTGGCGAGCAACATCTGGCAGGCCCCACCCTTTGACACGCTCTTACGCACGCCCTCCATCGCCGCCGAGCAGGGACCACATCACTTTGTGGTCGCACACGGTAACATCACTGCACGTCACACCAGGGCAATACGAGTGCCCTCTTTAAATAATGTTCCGAGCCCGGTACGCACACTGGTAGTTCCGGAGGATTTCGAGCTCTCTACGAGGCGATTTTGGGCTATTTTGGGCGGTTATCTTCAATTTTAGCTCAGGTGCGCAAAAAAACACCGAGTTTCCAGGTTCCTGGGTTGGTACGGAACATTATTTAAAGAATGCACTCGTAGGCCCCGACTTCGGTATATCGCTTGGGTAAAATGCCCATACAGAGTTGCGGGCAAAGCGTCAGCGCTACTCCGCGCGGGAAAGCGGGCGCCAGGTTCAATGCCCACACAGAGTTGCGGGCAAAGCGTCAGCGCTCGGCGCGGGCAGCCGATGTACCGAAATCGGCCAATTACGAGTAGACAAACATGTTTTGGTTGGTCAGAGACACCGACAATATATGGATTTCTCAGACGCAGACGAAGAGAGGCTTTTCTACCATTTTCTGCATCTCCGCGTCGCTGAGCTGCGGGACCAGGCCCACCTCCGCCGCGTTACCCCCAATCAGGGGCTTACACTCCTCCACTTTTCGGGTCAACTTAAGCGCATTCTGTGGGATAGGGGCGCAATCAGGGGTTGTTTAGAGGGTGTTTAGGGGGTGTTTAGGGGATGTCAGGGGATGTAAGGAGTTTTAGAGGGTGTTCAGGGTGTGTTTTGTGTCAGAAACGGCTCAAGGTGAGCTGGGAAGTGGGCGAGTGTACGCCCCTGCCACCCATCTGCACGGACATCTTCTGCATCTTGACGCGCATCCCGCCGAACATCACGATCAGCCCCGCCAGGTCCCGCTCCAAGGGTCGCGCAGATGTTGCTCGCCACGTCATAGGTTGCCAGGTTACAAAAGAAACGCAGGTTCAATTAGGTCCGAGCAAGGGCCGGTAAAGTGACCCCAGAATTCACCAGTTAACAGACGGTAAAATTACTTTAGGGTTTAGGATCTAGGTCTTAGGGTTTGATGTTCACGAGACGACCCCCCTGATACCCGCACAATCACCCCCTAAAATCCAAATGTACCCCTCTTAACTGGTAGATTCTGGGGTCACCTTACCGGCCCTTGCTCGGACCTATCAATATGCGTTGGGTGACGTGATCCTCCCAGCATCTGCGCGGCCTTACCTTTTGCGTGCGCCCACTGCCCTTTATTATCCGCTCCCGCCACTAGGGCCTGCCAAGTATTGCTCGCCACGTCACAGGGCGCCATTCAATTTGAGAAACGAGGAAAAGAAATGGGCTCGATGATGTGGCTGGCAATATGTGCGCGGGCGTACCCGGCGGAACTCCGCGGTGGTGCTCAACCATAAAAACCTAAACCCTACCCGGCGGGGCTCGGCCGAGGTGCCGGCCACCAGCATGTCGGGGAACTTGCGCTCCTCCGGAGTGTAGCGGCGCAAGTTGAATTTGAAAGCATGACTTGAAAGAAATAGTCTAGTTTCAAGCGATTAGTTTCGGGCCCTTTCAACATGGATTTCATCGGTTCAACCTGCACCGCCTCACCGGCGTCATGGACATGATCAGTGACCGCGCCACCCGGAGCCAGGGCCCGCAGGGTTTTAGGGTTGAGGGTTTAGGGTTTAGGCGCGGCGCGTCACTCTGCTCGCAACGTCACAGGCTAACATAGTGGCACTTGGCTCTAAAGCGGGTGCGAGACAGAGGTGAAATTCGCGAAGGGGGTGCAACACAGTAATCCATAGCTCGGAAGAAACGAAAACACATAAAACCAATTACCGCAAAAGAGGAAGGGTGGGTGGGTCGTCCCCCCTGAACAACATGCAAGACTGCGACACACGAGGGTGTAAGATGCGATGGATGCCGTGACTCTGCATGATCCGCATAAGCCGCATAAGCCGTACCTTGAGGGACTTCTCGGTCTCCTGGATGTCGCGGTCGCTGAGCTTGGCGGTGCCTGGCATCATCTTCATCACCGAACTCATGGACCCCATGTCCAGGGGCTTGCACTCGTCCACTTCTCAGCTCAACCTGAGCCGCGCCTGACACAAAAAGCACCCTACACAACCAAAATACCCCCTACCCCCCCCTTAACACGGGCTACACAGCCCCTACGCGTACCCCCTATCCCATACAACGCGCTCAAGTTGAGCTGAAAAGTGGACGAGTGTAAGCCCCTACCCATGTCACCCATCATCGACATGTTGCTCAGGAAGTCGTCGAAGTCGAACGTGGCGCTCATGATCTTGTCGCGCATGTTGTTAGCATCCTCCTCCTTGATGTAGCGGCGCGAGTTGAAAATTGAAAGCAAAGTTTGAAAGTGCTTCATCATATTGTAGCTTCAAGAGCTGAAACCGTAGGCGCTTTCAACACGGTTTTGATGCTGTCAACATGCACCGCCCTACCTTGACGGTGTCCTGCGCGCAGGGGCTTACACTCGTCCACTTTTCGGCTCAACGTAAGCACATTTTGTGGGATACGTTTGGTGCATGGTGTTCCCCCAGTCTGTTAGACAGGGGGATACGAGTAGAAGACCAAAACGGCTTAGGTTGAGCTGAAAAGTGGACGAGTGTAAGCCCCTGCCTGCGCGCGCTCCACCAGGCTCACCACGTCGCCCATGCTGTAGCGGCGCAAGATTAATTTGAAAGCAAAATTTGAAAGCGGTTCATCATGTTGCAGTTCAACACGCTTAGTTCCAGGCGCTTTCAACGTGGGTTTGATAGGGTCGACCTGCACCGCCCTACCATGCCCAGGATGCGGCTGGTCATCCGCTCCGGGTAGAAGGGCTCCAACGCGTCCAGCTTCTCACCGATACCAGTGAACTTGATGGCCTTGCCGCTGACCTCCCGCACCGACAGCGCGGCGCCGCCCCGGGTGTCGCCGTCCATCTTGGTCAGCACTGCGCCGGTGATGCCCACGGCCAGGGGCTTACACTCGTCCACCTTTTCAGCTCAACCTGAGCCGTTTCTGACACAAAATACAACCTGAACACCCCCTGATGCCCCCTAGCACCTCTTAAACACCTCCTAAACACCCGCTAAATAAAAAAACCCTGAAGAACCCCCTTTTCCAAAGAAAGCGCTCACGTTGAGCCAAAGAGTGGACGAGTGTAAGCCCCTGCCCACGGCGTCGTTGAAGGATGCCGTCAGCGCCGCTGCCTCCTGCCAGGGGCTTACACTCGTCCATTTTTCAGCTCAACCTAAGCCGTTTCTGACACAACATACACCCCAATCACCCCCTAAGACCCCCTGACACCTCATAAACACCCCCTATGCAACCCCTACAAGCACCCCATGTCCCACAGAGAGCGCTTACGTTGAGCCGAAAAGTGGACGAGTGTAAGCCCCTGCCTCCTGCCCCGTCATTGCGTCCACCACCAGTAGCGTCTCGTCTGCTAGGGTCGCCTGCTTGGTCGCCTGCAGCTCACTCATGAGCTGCTCGTCAATCTGAAGCCGCCCCGCCGTGTCCACGATGACCACATCGATGCCCTCCGTCTTGGCCGTCTCCAACGGTCACACGGATAACGACTGACACGTCATAGGGTGGCATTTAACTCCACAAACGAGGGTTTGGGTTTAGGTTTTTAGGGTTTAGGGTTTAGGCCGACGGTCACACGGATAACGCTCCATACGTCGTAGGGTGCCATTTAACTAAAAAAACCAGGGTTTGGGTTGGCATTGCATCGATGCGTTGGATGACGTGGCCAGCATTATTCATGATACATCATGCGCCTGACCCTGGTACCCTGCCATCTCCAAACCCATCCGCGCAATCTCTGGCGGGCTGGTATCGGTGCCCATGTCAAACACCGGCACTTCGATCTGCTGACCCAGCTTCAGGGGCTTACACTCGTCCACTGTTCGGCTCAACGTAAGCGCTTTCTGTGGACTATGGGGGGGAACAAGGGGCTATGCAGGGGTTGTTCAAGGCGTACCAGGGGTTATTATGGGGTGTTTGGGGTGTATTTTGTGTCAGAAACGGCTCAAGTTGAGCTGAAAAGTAAACGAGAGTAAGCCCCTGCCCAGCTTCTTGAGCTGCTCAATCGCAGCGGGGCGGTACACGTCGGTCGCTACCATGAGCGTCGTCTTGCCCTGTTTCTGCAGGTACAGCGCCAGCTTGCCGCACGCGGTGGTCTTGCCCACGCCCTGGAGGCCGGCCATCAGAATCACCGTGGGGCAGGGGCTCACACTCGTCCACTTCTCAGCTCAACCTGAGCCGTTTCTGACACAAAATACACCCTGAACACCCCCTGATACTCCTTCATACCCCCTGACACCTCCTAAACACCCCCTAACAACCCCTAATTGCACCCCTATCCTACAGAATACGCTTAAGTTGAGCCGAATAGTGGACGAGTGTAAGCCCCTGCCGTGGGGCCCTCGCCCTCGCCCTTGAGCGTCAGCTTATCGCCTCCAATCCCGCCCATCAACTCGCACAGCTCATCCGCCACCACTTTGGTCAGCTGCTGCGACGCGTTGACGCCCTTGGTCACCTTGATGCCCACTACCTTGGCCTCCACCTTGGATACAAAGCGGCGCACCACGGGTAACGAAACGTCGGCCTCCAGCAGCGCGCGGCGGATGTCCTTCAGCGGCGCCTTGATGTTCTCGGGGGACAGCGCAGCCTCATCCTTCAGACAGGGGCTTACACTCGTCCACTTCACAGCTCAACTTGAGCCGAGTCTGACACATGAAAACACCTTTCACACCCCTAACACTCCCTACCACCCCCTTAACACGGGCTACCCAACCCCTACGCGCACCCCCCATCCCACAAACATCGCTCAAGTTGAGCTGAGAAGTGAACGAGTGTAAGCCCCTGCCTTCAAAGTCAGCCACGCGTCGTTCAGCTTATTGCTGAGGTTTCCGAAGGCGTCGGCGCGCGTCACCACCGCGTGTCCACGGTTCCGGTGGTTGCTTCGGGCGCCGTGGCCGCGGCGGGGGGTGGCCGTGGCCGTGGCCCGGAGCGCCGCGAACGCCGTCGCGGAGCCGCACAGCGCGCCCGCCTGATGCGCCATCGGCACTGATGAGGTGGAGTGCCCAAAAACACAGCCAAAGGTGAGTGAAGCAAAGCACTGCTGCACGAAGCTGGGCGAGCCGGGGCCGAGTGTGGAGAGGCCGGCGCCACTCTCGGGTATCGACAACACACCGAGGCGCGGCGGCAAAGTGGGACCCACGGCGGCAAGTCGAAGCTGTATTGCATGCCAGACCGCCATCGCCACCCGAACCCTGGAGCAAATATCGATTTCCGGCAATCTGATTGGACGACGGCCGCGGCCGCGCCGTCCGACCATCGTTAGCGCTCAGCGCTTCATAAGCGCCATGCGCTAAGCGCTAAGCGCTTCCGCCTCCGCTCTCCGCCTGCGCTCCGTCAGTCCGTCCGGTCCGTGGTACCCAAGGAAACCATCGCCGCCGCCGCAGGCAGTCGTACAAGCAGGCTCTCTCATCACCGCACCTGTTGAATCCAGCGCAGAGCTCGTCAGGCACACAGCCGTCCGTTGGCTCCACGCAGGAAACGTGTTGGCTGTCACATTCAGAACCTTCAGAAGAGGGTGGACCCGCCTGTTGCGTGCAGGGATGGGCGTGGCGGAGGAGATGGCAGCGGTTGGCCCGGCGCGGCTGTTCGCCCTGGCGCGGGTGCTGCTGCACCTGCAGGTCATGGTGGGCATGATCGGCTGCCTCACCTTCGTCTCGGGCACCATTCACCCAGGGTGAGCAGAGATGATGGATAGAGGATGGATCAACATGCACGCATCACGCATGCCGCGAAGGCGCAACACTATAGTTTGTTAACTTTTGGCTTTTGGGCAACGCAACGTCATTACGGGCACAGGGGTCGTGAGCGCCCGCGGATGCCCGAGCGCGAACGCCATGGCTCCCGGACGCCATAGTCTCCGCCCCCGGCTGCCGCCAGCATCTGCTACTTCCGCAACTCATCTCCACCAAACATCGAAAATTTCTCCTCTCACGTCAGCCTCGTCCTTCCTGTGTGTAACCTCGTGGCAGGATGGTGGCGTGCGCGCTCTTCGGCATCGTGGCGATGGACCTGAAGCGTGCGTCGTTGATGCAGACCTACAGCTGGCTGCTGGCATACCTGCTCATCCTTGACGTCGTGTGGCACCACTTTTGGGTAGGCGCCCAACGGAGGCATGTCAAACGGAGGCATGTCAAACGGAGGCATGTCAAATGGCATGTCAAATGGAGGCATGTCAAACGCAGCTGCCCGGTCCTAGTATCACGCAGGAAACTGATGAACGTAAGAAGCTGCTGACGTGTTTGCCATGAGTACCGGGCGGGGCCTTGCTCCACGGCGGAGCGCGTGCTGCGCAACTACACGGGGGTGCGCGAGGAGCACGAGATGTGGTGGGGGGAGATGGTTCGGAACACCAACAAGATCTGCGGGTTCGGAATGGAGCTGGCCGGCAGGGGCTTACACTCGTCCACTTCTCAGCTCAACTTGAGCCGTTTCTGACACAAAATACACCCTAGATGCCCCCTGATACCCCCTGACATCGCCCGAACACCCCCTAAAGAACCCCTGAACGCACCCCTATCCCACAGGTGGCGCTGAAGTTGAGCCGAAAACTGGACGAGTGTAAGCCCCTGCTGGCCGGCGCCTTCTTTCGTCTGCTGTCGCTGCCGGTGTGGTACCTGCTGTGGCACGGGGGCTGGCTGGCAGGGGCCGCACCAGGGCCTTACACTCGTCCAATTTTCAGCTCAACCTCAGCCGTTTCTGACATAAAATACACCCTGTACAACCCTGAATACCTCCTGATACCTCCTACACACCCCCTACATTCACTCCCTACTCCACAGAAAGCGCTTACGTTGAGCCGAAAAGTGGACGAGTTTAAGCCTCTGGGCCGCACACTCATCCACTTTTCACCCTGACCTGAGCCGTCTTCGTCATTGAAACCACCCAACGTATCCTGCACAAAGCGCTCACGCTGAGCCGAAACTGGACGAGTGTAAGCCCCTGTCGGGCGGCGGCGGGGCAAGGCGGAGGAGGTTATGTGCAGATCCCGGTCCTCGGCGGGGCGGTGCAAGGCATTACCCATACCCATTAAAACCCGTGTTGAAAGCACCTGGTTGCAGCGCTTGAACCGAAAATATGATGAGCTGCTTTAAAGTTTATGCTTTCAGTTTCAACTTGCGCCCCTACACCTCGGGTCGCACTTCCCGGACCACCTCCGGCCGCCAGGGTCGGGGCCGGACAGGGAAAGACTCTGACGCACAGTATTAGGGATCACCACACATAGTGTACCGGTACACACTTGACAGTAGTATCAGGGAAAACAGCACATAGTGTACCGGCACGTTTTGTACCTAGCTTTCATCGAGCCCCGAGGCGCTGCATGGTGAGCATTAAACCAACCCCTGAACTGGTCGGGCGTTGTGTTTGCTGGCATGTAGGAGGGACGTATGACAAAGTGCGTGAAACCACTGAGACACTTAGCAACGAGTAGTACTAAGTCGTCCAAATGGAGCGTTCTGATTGGTCGAGCGGGACGACTTAGCAATAAAGTCTCACTACGCAGGTATAAAGTGCTTTCACGCACTTTGTCATAGCTGCCATCGTGTGATCGCCAAGTGTTACGTTTCGGCTGCTGTAGAGAGGTGCGTAAGGAAATAGAAGAAAGTTCACGCACGTTATCTATCGCATAAGTGTCAACACGCATAACTGTTAACAGTTCTAGGGCTAGATGTTTTAAAGACGCTATAGTACGAGAAATGCTCATATGAGCACCATGTCCTGGGGCTTGGGGCGCAACCTCCAGTGCAGGCGCACCCATGCGCTGAACCGCTGGGTGAAGTCCACTGGGGCCGGCGCCCAGGGCCTAGTATCAAACGGAGCTCGTTGATATCAGTCAGATGGAGCTCGATGGAGCTCGTTGGTATCAAACGAAGCTCGTTGGTATCAAATGGAGCTCGTTGGTATCAAATGGAGCTCGTTGGTGTCAAACGGAGCTCGTTGGTATCAAACAGAGCTCGTTGATATCAGACGGAGCTGGTTGGTATCAAACGGACCGGCTCAGGTGACATCGTGTCAGACGACTTGACCATGCTGGCGTGGGCGATACCGGGCCTTCTCTTTGGCGAGGTAACCATATCGAGTGGCATTGTGTTGGACGAGGTGGGCATACTGGCGTGGGTTCTGAGAGTCTGAGAGTCTGATAGCCGGGTTCAGTATCGCGCGAAGCTGCGGTAACCTAAACACTAAACCCTAACCCTAAAACCTCCAGCAGCGTCAACGATCTGAGCGCGCGAATGACGTGCCGATAGCGGGCCGTGCCTGCTCTATGCAGTAGGCGGTGAAGAGCAGCAGCCAGCAGTAGCGCTCCAGGCTGTAGCGGCGCAAGTTGAATTTGAAAGCAAAACTTGAAAGCGGTTTATCATATTCCAGTTTCAAGGGCTTCATTCCAGGCGATTTCAACGTGGGTTGGATAGGGTCAACCTGCACTGCCCTACCAGGCAGTGCAGGCCGCGGCGCGCGATGGTGGCGGGCGCGTCCTGCTTCCGCGCCGCCGCCGCCGCGTCCGTGTCCGCGCCGTTGGCCGCCATGCGGCACCGGTTCATCACGCGCCGCAGGTCCACCACCCAGGGGCTGACCATCTTTCACTTTTCAGCTCAACTTGAGCGCTTTGTACGGGATAGGGGGTGTATGTAAGGGGCTGTGTAGCCCATGTTGAGGGGGTGGTAGGGGGTGTTCAGGGTGTGTAGGGTATTTTCTTGTGTCAGACACGGCTCAAGTTGAGCTGAAAAGTGAACGAGTGTGAGCCCCTGCCACCAGCACGTTGCACTTGTCGATGGCGTCGTCCAACACAGTCTTGGCCTGGAGCCAGGGGCTTACGCTCGTCCACTTCTCTGCTCAACTTAAGCGCATTCTGTGGGACAGGGGGTGCATTTAGGGGTTGTTTAGGGGGTGTCTAGGAGGTGTTAGGGAATGTGTGGGGCTGTTTAGGGTGTGTTTTGTGTCAGAAACGGCTCAGGTTGAGCTGAGAAGTGGACGAGTGTAAGCCCCTGCCTGGAGCCCCAGGTGGCCCAGCGCGTTCGCCGTGCGGATCACCGGCTTGAACTCCGCCTGCTCGTAATTGGGGTTCACCGGGTCCATCGGGTTCAGGGACATTAACTCCGGCAACTCGCCGTTGCGCACGCGCCACACGATGCACCCCGTGGCGACGGCCCGGCATCAAACTCAGCTCTTTGGTATGAAACGGCCGCAGTGATTGGTGTCAACCGGAAAAGTGGCCATATTGACGTGGATGCTACCAGGGGCCTACACTCGTCCACTTTTCAGGTGAACCTGAGCCGTATCTGACACGAAATACACCCTTGACACCCTCAGCATCCCCCGACACCCCCTAAACACCCGCAAAATAGCCCCAAAACAAACCCTCAATGCACCCCTTATCCCACAGAACGCGCTTACGTTGAGCTGAGAAGTGAACGAGTGTAAGCCACTGGATGCTACCGGGCCTAAGAAGGCGGCGGTGGTGAGGGTGGGGGTTCGCCGGTACACTGAGCAAACAGAGGGGCAATACCGGGCCTTACCTATGACCATTCCCGTGGAGGTGCGTGTGACGCCGTCGCGGCACGCGAATATCAGCGCGGCGGTCACGTCGAAGCGAAGGCACGCCTCCAGGATGTAGCGGCGCAAGTTGAATTTGAAAGCAAAACTTGAAAGCAGTTTATGATATTCAAGTTTTGCTTTCAGTTTCAAGCGCTTTGTTCCAGGCGCTTTCGACGTTGGTTTGACAGGGTCAACCTGCACCGCCCTACCAGGAGGCGCTCGAAGCCGCGCTCACTGGGCGCCGCGTCCTCCCCCAGGTATAGCGGCGCAAGTTGAATTTGAAAGCAAGACTTGAAAGCACCTTATCGTATTTCAGTTTCAAGCGTTTAGTTCCAGGCGCTTTCGATGTGGGTTTGATAGGGTCAATCCTCACCGCCCTACCCAGTGGCACCCGCGTGTAGTGCACCGGAATGGCCTCCGCCTCCATCCAGAGGCTTACACTCGTCCACTTTTCAGCTAAACTTTAGCCGTTTTGGTCACACCTCCCAGTGTCGCCCTGTCTAATAGACTGGGGGAAAATCATGCGCCCAACGTACCCCACAAAATGTGATTACGTTGAGCTGAATAGTGGACGAGTGTAAGCCCCTGCCTCCATCTGCCGAAACAGCTCCGACACCCAGGGTCATGCAGATTATGCTGACCACATCACAGAGTGGCAATTTAGTCAAGGAACGAGGGTTCACAACGAGATGGATGACGTGGCGGGCATAATCATAATCATAGTGCGGGTCGCCCCGCCTCCACCGTCATGACCGCCCGCTCATCGGGCAGAGTCCGCTCCTTGGTGTAGCGGCGCAAGTTGAATTTGAAAGCAAAGTTTGAAAGCAGTAGATCACACTTTAGTTTCAAGCGCTTAGTTCCAGGCGCTTTCAACGTGGGTTTGATAGGGTCAACCTGCACCACCCTACCTTGGTGATGCGGCGCCCGTGCTCGTCGGGTTGCAGCGCCACTTTGACGCTCATCCGCCCGCTGTCACCCGCCGCCAAGGCCCGCTATGACAAAGTGCGTCAAACCCCTTGACACTTAGCAACAAGTAGTACTAAGTCGTCCAAATGGAGCGTTCTGATCGGTCGAGCGGGACGACTTAGCGCTAAGTCTCACGAAGTGTCTAAGTGGTTTCACGCACTTTGTCATATCCAATGAGGCACTCACTTGCTGAAATGGCCACATTGAGTGGCATCGTGTCAGATAAAATGGCAATTGCCCATACTTCATGCTGACGTTCAGAGGTGGATGATTCACATGTCATAAAATGCACATCGAATCAGCCCGGCAGTATTTTCTGCACGCGTTTGGTTGTCAGTGTTGGCAGCGTTGAACGCCTCACATTACGGAACAGAGTTTCATGACAGTAGGTGGATGATACCGGGCCTGAGACCCGCTATGACCGTGACGTCGGTTTGCAGGGTTTGGGGTTAAGGATTTAGGGTTTACGATTTACGGTTGGGGTTCAGGGTTTAGGCCGACAGTAGGTGGAGATACCAGGCCTGACCAGCTATGACCGTGACGTCGGTTTGCAGGCGGCGCTCCAGACGCTCCAAGTCGTAGCGGCGCAAGTTGAAATTGAAAGCGAAGCTTGAAAGCGGTTCATCACATTTTAGTTTCAAGCGCTTAGTTCCTGGCAGTTTTAACCTGGGTTTGATAGGGGCAATCTAAACCGCCCAACCAGGTCGTGGTGCTCCAGCTCCTTGCCCTCGCTCAGCCGCACCATGCCCGCCACCAGGGGCTTACACTCGTCCACTTTTTGGCTCACCGTAAGCGCTCTCTGTGGGATATGGGTGCATTCAGGGGTTGTTTAGGGGGTGATTAGGAGGTGACAGGGGTAATGAGGGGGTATCTAGGGCGTATTTTGTGACAGAAATGGCTGCGGTTGAGTTGAAAAGTGGACGATTGTAAGCCCCTGCCCGCCACGTCCCCCGCCTCCCCGGACCCCGCTCCGTCCGCGGCGGCGGCGGATACCGGGACGATGGGTAGCCCCGCTTTAGCGGCGCAGGTTGAATTTGAAGCGAAGTTTGAAAGCGGTTCACCACATTTCGGTTACAAGCGTTGAAACCATGCGCGCTTTCAACTCGGGTTTGATAGGGTCAACCTGCACCGCCTTACCCCGACAGGTACACTGTGGGCTCGTCGGAGAGGAACACCCATGGGTGAGGTCAGATAAATAATGCTCTCGCCACGTCATACGAGTGACGGTACACTATGTGGTGGATGACGTGGCGAGCACCGGTACACCATGTGGTGGATAACGCGGCGAGCACCGGAACACTATGTGGTGGATGATGTGGCGAGCACCGGTACACTATGTGGTGGATGACATGGCGAGCACCGGTGCACCATGTAATGGATGACGTGACGAGCAACGATACACCATGTAGTGGATGACGTGGCGAGCACCGGAACACTATGTGGTGGATGACGTGGCGAGCACCGGAACACCATGTGGTGAATGATGTGGCGAGCACCGGTGCACTAGGCTGACCCCACCCACGCGATTTGGCGGTGGCCGCTGCGGCGCAGGCCGTCGGCGACCGACCGCGCGCCGTTGGCCTCGCTCCAGGGGCTTACACTCATCCACTTCTCAGCTGAACTTGAGCGCTTTTTATGGGATAGAGGATACGCGTAGGGGTTGTGTAGCCCATGTCAAGGGGGTGTTGAGGGATATTTAGGGTGAGTAGGGTGTTTTCTTGTGTCAGACACGGCTCAAGTTGAGCTGAGAAGTGGACGAGTGTAAGCCCCTGCCTCGCTCATGCCCATGCCGTACACCGGGTCCCGGTCCTTGCAGCGCCGGAAATTCCACGTGGACTCGTAGAGCGGCGCGCCCAGGACCCGGCGGTGGTTCGTGTGGCCCACCGGCAGGGGCTTACACTCGTCCACTTTTCGGCTCAACTTAAGCACATTTTGTTGGATACGTTGGGTGCATGATGTTCCCCAAGTCTATTGGACAGGGGGACACGGATAGGTGTGACCAAAACGGCTTAGGTTGAGCTGAGAAGTGAACGAGTGTAAGCCCCTGCCCACCGCCTCCTCGATGATGTCCAGTGGGCCCAGCGCGGGCTCCGGCCAGTCCTCGTTGACGCCGCGGCTGGGCGGAAAGTTTGTGTGGAACCAGTGGCTCATCCACTCGTACGGGTCCGCCGGCTGCGCCAGATATAGCTCCTCCATCCAGGGCCTCACAATCGCTCCCTTTCCTACTCAACTTCAGCATCTTTGAGGGGTACTTTACGTGGAGTCAGGGACAAGAAGGCTCAAGTTGAACTGAACAAGGGAACGAGTGCGAGTGAGCGGCCCTGCCCCCAACGCCTCCACCAGGCCTGGCATGACCAACGTCTCCAGGAGGTATTCCTTGGGGATGAGCGAGGGCAGCGGGCCCTGCGGGAACATGAACGCCTTCTCGCGCGCCGCGTCCTGCACCGTGCCGCTGCCGTGCACCACGTTGCGCAGCGCATCCACCATGGCGTAGGGCCTCGCAGATATGGCTCGCAACGTCACAGAACACCATGTGCCTCAAGAAATATCGGCAGTACCAGTACAGCCTGTATCTAAACTAGGAGCTACGCTCTTGTCTGCTACGTGGGTTCAAGCGTTGAATGGCGTGACGAGCAACATCTGCCAGGCCCTGCCCCGAGTTGCGCGCGCAGCGACCCCGGCGTGGTGTCGCGCGCGACGTTTGGGTCGGTCGGGCCGATAAGCTCGCGCCATGAGTTTATCGCGTCGACCTTAGATAGAACCGCAACGACGATGGGGCCGCTGCTCATGAACTCGGCGGTGACGCGGAACTGCGGGGTGCCCTCCAGGTGCCGGTAGAAGTCTCGTGCGCGCGCGGGCGTCAGGCGCTTCTCTGTCTGTCGCACGATGTAGAAGCCGCTCTGCTCGGCCGCGGTCAGGATGCGTTCCGTGAGGCCGCCCGTCACGGCGTCGGGCTTGACGATGCACACGGTCTCCTCCATAGCTGAATGGCGGCCCGAGGACGTGGATACTAGAGTGCCTCGGACGGAGGGTGTGCGCCGGGTGTCGCCTCGAGAGACCGCGCAAGGAGGCTCCCACTGGGCGCGCGTATAAAGTGACGGGCGCGTTTGAATCTTCAGCTGCATGCTCGTTCCGCCGACCGCAGCATGGCGGCCGGACAGTGGGCTGTGCGCACATGCGCTGCGGCTGGCGCCTGAACAACACAACGAGAAGCGCGATGGGCGGCGGCACGACGGTCGCGGCCCCCGACCGCGAGGCGCGCGAGGCGGCGCTACGGGATAACGTGCGGCGCCTCACCGACAACGATGACGAGCCGCCGGCGCTGGCCGCTGCGTTGAGCGCCATTCGCCGCGAGCTGCGCGGCGCGCCCGAGGGTCGAGCGTGGGTCGTCAAGGTGGGCACTGCCGCCGCCGCCGCCGCCGCCCGATAGATTGCAACTTCCCACCAACCACATCGCGCGACTCGACTTCTAACTGCACCAGCCTTGCTCAGAGCAATTAGCTCCTCCACCACCTATATCCCCGCCCCGTTACCGCCGCCATGGCCATTGCCGTTGCGCATGACCTCCATGATCTGACTGACTCGCTCTCTTGCTCTCTCATCTTTTGCTGTGGCAACAGACGTACCTGCAGACGTCGCCCGGCTTCGCGGACGTACTGGCCATTTGGGACAAGCACCACCTCAACAACGCGCAGAAGGTGTGCGTGCCGCTGCTCTGCCTCCTCGCCGACATGCTGCGCCACACGCCCGAGGACAACGCCGCGGCGCAAGGTAGGCACAAGCAAAGATTGCCGTTGGGTTTACATGAGTGTCTGACGGTTTCAGGCACACCGTCGGCTTATACGAGTATGTTCGTCTGAGAAGGGGATGGCGTGTACGCCAACGGTGCGGCCTGAATGTTTTCTCATAGTGTACCGGTATACGCCACCGGTGCGGCCTTACTGTTTGCTCATAGTGTACCGGTATAAGCCCCCGGTGCGGCCTGACTGTTTGCTCATAGTGTACCGGTATACGGCACCGATGCGGCCTGACTGTTTGCTCATAGTGTACCAGTATACTGTGAGAGGCCCTGGCGCGAGGCTTCGTGCACCTACAGCTGGACGGACTAGCGCGGTCCATCATGCAGCGGCGCATGCGCGCGGTGTACACGCACCTGACGAGCGGGATCCGCACGCGGCACAATTGCGCGCTGGCCTTGATGGCCGCAATCGCCGCGCGCAGCCGCCAGCTGGCGTGGGAGGCAGGGGCTTACACTCCTTCCCATTTCAGCTCAACTTGATCTCCTCCATCCACCGTATGACCCATCTTAACTGATGAATGTATCCTGGAGTTGCTCAAGTTGAGCTCTGACGTGAACGAGTGTAAGCCCCTGGTGGGAGGTGTTCCGCAACTTCGATTTCACGCTCTCGGTGAGGCTCCAGATGTAAACTGTTCTGGTGCTCGCCACGTCATCCACCACTTTGTGTCTTTTGAGAGCCTTGCTCATTGAAGAGGCCGATTTCGGTATATCGCTTCACGCGTCAAGCGCTGACGCTTTGTCCGCAACTCTGTATGGGCAATCAACCTGGAGCTAGCTTTCCCGCGTGGAGCGCTGACGCTCTGCCGGCAACTCTGTATGGGCATTTCACTCAGGCGATATACCGAAATCGGCCTATCAAATGCCATGCTATATCGTGGCTTTGCGTGACACTTGCGACCCTCAGCACCGGTGCTTCCCAAGCTGGCGAATCCGCCGCGGCCCGGCGCCGGGTACCAGCACCAGGGCAAGAGCGCCAATGGAATCGTGTTCACGTGGGCGGACCCGGACCCGATGGTGCTGCCGACCCGCCACGTGTTCGTGGGGTTCATCCTGGCGCTGCTGGAGACGGGGGATAAGTCGCTGGTGCGGCCGGTGCTGGCACAGAAGGCGCTGCTGGGCAGGGGCTTACACTCGCTCACTTCAAAGCTCAACTTGAGAACCTTCGGGAACTCATCGCTCACGTCAGAGCTGAACTTAAGCACCTTCGGGACACATCCACGGGTTAATTGGGGTTGTATGGGGGATAAAGTAAGCTTAAGTTGAGCTGAAAAGGGCAAAGTGAGCTCAAGTTGAGCGATGACGGGAACGAGTGTAAGCCCCTGCTGCAAGGCAACGTGCTGCGGCACCTGGGGGCGGACCCCGCCGAGCTGGCCAGCCGCACCCTGCGTGTCCTCAAGAACGGTGTGCTGGCGCCCGGCAGCGGAGTGCCCTCGCGCTTACAGGCAAGGCCCTTTGCTCTTAGTGTACCCGGACACCTTATCCTCCTCCTCCACCGCTCGCGCTCATAATGTACCTGTACACATTATCCTCCTCCTCCTCTTCCTCCTCCTCCCTCCTCCTTCTCCTTCCTCCTCCTCCTCCTCCTCCACCCTTCTCATCCTCCTCCTCCTCCTCCCTCCTCCTCCTCTTCCTCCTGCACCTCCTCCTCCTGCACTATACCAACACGGAGCTCCCTGAGATCGCGGGCCTTGGGTGGCGGCGGCGCTGTGCGGCGACACCACGCTGGAGCAGCTGGCGTCAATCAGCGCCGTCACCGTGGACGTCGAGCACGGCGTGCCCATGCAGCCGGCGGATAAGGCGGCGGATAAGGCGGCGGAGCTGGCGCATAACGTCCTGCTGCAGCTGTGCACCGAGCCCAGCCACGGGCTGTGCCCGCCCAGTGCGGTGGGGCGCTGGGCGGGGGCAGATCTGGACGGGGGTGACGGCAGGGGCTTACGCTCGTTCCCGTTAGAGCTGAACTTGAGCAACTCCAGGACACATTCATGAGTTAAGTTGGGTTACACGGTTGACAGAAGAGCTCAAGTTGAGCTGAAACGGGAACGAGTGTAAGCCCCTGGGTGATGGTGCGTCGACGACCGCGTTGACGACGATCACGGAGGGTGCAAAGGAGGAGGGCGAGGAGCCGGTGGCGGCGGCGGCAGGTGCCAAGAGCGGCGGCACCGGCGGCGGCGGTACGCTCGAGCCCCGTATATCTTCATCCCCATTCACTCACTCTCACTTAGCGTCACTCCATTCGTCCAATCAACCTCAGTCCTATCGACTCACCATCACTCCTGCTATCAACCCATTGTCAGTCTCTGACTACTATCACCTCGCCATCACTCCAGCAATCAAATCACTCTCACTCCCATCTTGACATCATCACTCCATCAATGAACTCACTCTCACTCGTGTCAACGCGTCATCTGTCGCAGGTGGCGGCGGTAAGAAGGGGCGCGAGACGGTGGTGCGGCTGCTGCGCAAGCTGAAGCCCACCGAGAGTCGCCGCCACGCCGAGATGCTCCTCACAGTCGCCGACACCCGACCCCAGCTGGCCGCCGCCTACCTGCCCCACGCCACGTACTCGCTCGAGCCCCGCCCCTCCGTGCCGTGGCTGGCGGCCGCGATGTTGCTCGGGAGAGTCGCCGCGGCCGCCGCCGCCGACCCGACGCCGCCGCCGCAGCCGCCGGGCGCGGGGCTCGTGGGCGAGGCGGAGGGCCTCGCGTTCGTCCGCTCCGTGCTACCACCCACGATGAACAAAACAGGCCTCACGAAGGGGCTTCAGCACAGCACCGGTCTGGTGCGGCACGCGACTCTGTGTCTGCTGCTGCAGGCCTTGCGGGCGCTGCGCGCTCGGATCGCGCGCCTGGAGGCGGCGGCGGCGGCGGCGGCGGCAGCGGCGGCGGCGGGGGACGGCGATGGCGAGGCCAGGAGTGCCGCGTTCACCACCTTGGCTGAGCATGCCCGTCGCGCCGCGCTCACCGTGCTGCCCGACCCCCAGGCCTTACTCGCGGTTCACGCCGCTCACCGCACTTCCCCCACCGCCGCCGCCGCCACAACCGCCGCCACAATCGCCAACGCCGCCGCCGTCAACGCCGCCGCCGCCGCCGCCGCCACCACCGCGGCTTCC
>Ga0307489_10000338_pt1 | contig 27327 bp, 49 predicted proteins | sample SB12metaG_FD_202247 | JGI IMG/M metagenome (GOLD analysis project Ga0307489, IMG submission 202247) | Sea-ice brine microbial communities from Beaufort Sea near Barrow, Alaska, United States - SB 1.2 | ecosystem: Environmental > Aquatic > Marine > Coastal | place: USA: Alaska | collected... | reverse complement strand
TTCAGTGGTGTGTTCCCGTGTGTCGGGAACAAACGACCGACACCCGGCCGACCGGTGTCGAGTTATCAAACCCTAAACTGTAAATCAGTGTGATCTACCCCTCAGTTTCTTAGGGTAGAGGGGATCGCACCGCGTAGGACCTTAATGCGCGGCGCTGTCGGACTCCATGGCCGAGTCCACAGTCGGCACCTTCGGCGCCCGGAGCAGCGCGCAGATCACGCAGCTGACAGAGGTAGGGCGGTGCAGGCCGACCCTATCAAACCCATGTTGAAAGCGCCAGGATGTGAGCGCTCGAAACTAAAATGTGATGATCTGCTTTCAAATGTTGATTTCATTGCATGTTGCGCCGCTACACAGAGGAGCTCGACGCAGAGCGCGGCAAGCGGAAAGCGGCGGAGGCAGGGGCTTACACTCGTTCACGTTAGAGCTCAACTTGAGCAACTCAAGGACACATTCATGACTGAAGTTGGGTTACACGGTAGACAGAAGAGCTCAAGCTGAGCTGAAATGGGAACGAGTGTAAGCCCCTGGGCGGAGGCGGCGGCGGAGGCGGCGGCGGACAAAGCCGCCGCCGCAGCCCTCAAAGACACCCCTTCGGTAGGGGGGTGCAGGTTGACCCTATAAAAACCGCGTTGAAAGCGCCTGGAACTAAGCGCTTAGAACTGATCTATGATGGACTGCTTTCAAATGTTGCTTTCAAGTTCAACTTGCGCAGCTACACCTCGGTTTCCCCCGGAGCCGCGCGGCAGACGCAGGCCCTGACGCAGCGCATCGCTCAGCTCGAGACCGAGCTCGCCGCCGCCGCCGCCGCCGCCGCCGCCGCCGCTGCGTCTCGCCCGCCCGCCGCCTCCGCCCCTCTTTCCTTGTTCGGAGGAGGCACGCCGTCTGACGCCGGCGACTTTACCGAGAACCTGTACGATAACCTGGCGGTGTTGGCGCTGCTGGTTCAGGATGCAGCGCGCCACGCGGGGTGGACCAATCACAACTCCCGCAAGATCCTGCGCTACGGGCAGCCCCACGGACCCATGGCGCGCATGGCCGGCAAGATGGCGGTGCAGCTGATTCAGCCCCGGATCATTTCCATGCTCTGGTGGTAGGCCCGGGCGGAATATGCATTTTCTTTTGCCCAATTTCAGCCTGATAAGCTCGGATTATGCCCAACTATGCCTCACTTATGCCGACAAATTTCTCAAAGACGCGCAGGCAAAATGCCGAAAAGATGCCAAAACAGTTTCCCATGTACCCAGAAAACTGCAAAAAATCCAGAAAACGTTCAATATCCCGAGAAAATGCATAACATTTCCGGCATAATGCCGGAATTCTTGATTTGCCTATTGTGCCGAAAGTAATGCCGGCATATTCCGCATGGCCCTATCTGGTGGGAATACCTGATGCTGACGTGCGGCGCGTTGTCCGCGAGCATCGTCGGCATCGCGTACCTATACGGCGTGTTACTGGAGAACTACCCGGCGGCAAGGGCTTACACTCGTCCACATCTTTGCTCAACCTGAGCCGTTTTTGTAACTGAGACCAGCAAAGCACCCCACCACATGGGACAGAAAGTGCTCACGTTGAGCTGAAAAGTGGACGGGCGTAAGCCCCTGCCCGGCGGTGGTGCTCACGCCATTCTTCCCCTCGCTGATGTGTCTCATGTACCGCCTGGTGGTCACCATGCCGCTCAACCCCCTGGTAGGGCGGTGCAGGTTGACCCTATCAAAACCCGTGTCGAAGGCGCCTACAGTTTCAGCGCTTGAAGCTAGAATATCGCCAGAGGGAGGTGTATTCATACACCTTCTTAATTTGAAAATTAGTGGTCGGGAAGATCCACGTGTCCGTGACCGCTCGATCGAGGATTCTGAACCGCTTTCAGGCATTGCTTTCAATTTCAAGTTGCGCCGCTACCCCCTGGCCGGCCCCCAGTTTGTGCTGAACGCGGTGCACATCCTGGCCGTGCCGCTGGCATACGCACTGCTCTTCTGTAAGCTGTGGAATGACCTGGGCGGGATTCCGTGGTGGATCGTGGCGGTTATACCCTCGGTGGTGCTGCTCCGAGAGGTAGTGGACCATGTGTACTGCATCGTGGTCGAGATGCCCAAATCGGTAGGCCCAGGCGGAATGCTTTCTCTTTTGCCCAAATTCCCTATGCTTAATTCCCCAAATGCAGCCTATTATGCCGGAATCATCGATTTGCCTGATATGCCGAAAGTAATGCCGGCATATACCGCCTTGACCCTACAAGTCGGGATATGAGCAGCTGGGGTACGGGCCGGAGGGCAGCGCGTTCGAGTACGCGTTTTCGGATCCGGCGGACGACGACGTGGAGATCGTCGAAGACAAGACTAGGCGGGGCTGGTGGTGAGAACGAGCACGCACTCGACCGACGTTGAATCTCCTCCTCCTCCTCCTCCTCCTCCGCCGCCTCCTCCTCCTCCCCCTCCGCGCGTCTGTATGAGCATTCGCACTCAAGGTAAGTCATGCTCAGATCTCGGTCGAGTGCTTGTTCTCAATGACCCTCCTGCCAGGAAATTTCTCAAGAAGAGAGAGCCGAGGGCGTCGGGAAGCGAGGGGGGCGGGCTTTTAGCGAGGTTGTCGGGGGCTCTGGGCGGCAGTAGGCGGAACAGCGGAGGGCTGGCGGTGGAGGCAGGGGCTTACACTCGTTTTCATTTCAGCTCAACTTGAGCTATTTTGTCCACCGTGTAACCCAACTTATCTCATGAACGTGTCCTGGAGTTGCTCAAGTTGAGCTCTAAAGTTGAGCTCTAACGTCAACGAGTGTGAGGCCCTGGGCGGAGGCGGCGGCGGTGAGGGAGGAGGACAGCATCCGCGGCGGCATCAACAGTGGCGGGTTGCGGGCGCAGGCGGCGGCGGCACAGGCGGCGGCAGCGCAGGCGGCAGCCAGGGAGGACAACGCAGTGTAGAATAGTAAACAGGCAATTGCCAGTGTCACAGTCCCGCGTCACAATGCTGCTGCCTGTGCCCTCCTCTCTCAATTTTAGAGAGAGAAGGGCTCCAGAGCTCCTAATTTAATTACGACCAACCGCTAGCTCCAATTTTAATACCCCAAATTATCATATGTAGAATTGTAAAAGGGTCTTAGAGCGGGTCACGGGTAACAATATACGGCTTCGAGTGCCTCTCGTACGGGACATCCGGCTCGTTTTTGTACAGTAGGTCTCACGGTACCGGTAATGATAATGGTGGGAGTCGAACTCGATGCTTGGCGCCTCGAGAAATCGCATTGTTATTATTGCCAGTTCGTTGTGGGCCCATCAAGCGTCAGCGGCAGTAGCACTTGGGTACTCAGTCTAGCTATTGCCTGGTCTGTGAGCCGTAAGTGATTACTCGGCTAAGTAAGTACTCGGAAGAGTTGTTAACTCGTCAGATCACTTACTTACTTACCCAACTTACTTAGCTATAAATAGATCAGGCACTAGGCGGGCGGGGGCGGCGGTCGCTTCCAGTCGCTGGGCACCTGCACGGCCAGCCCCCCGGACGAGCGGAACACCCGCACCCAGGGGCTTACCCTCGTCCACTTCTCTGCTCAACATGAGCTGTTTTTGTAACTGAAGCTACCCAACATCCCGCACAAAGTGCCTACGTTGAGCTGAAAGGTGGACGAGTGTATACCCCTGCCCGCACCGCCGCGTCGCCGTACAGCACCTCCAACCAGGGGCTTGCACTCGTCCACTTCTCAGCTTGACGTAAGCGCTTTCTGTGGGCCAGGGGTGCAATGAGGGGGTGTTTGGGGGGTGGTTAGAAGGTGTCAGGGGGTATCAGGGTTTGTCTAGGGTGAATTTTGTGTCAGAAACGGCTCAGGTTGAGGTGAGAAGTGGACGAGTGTAAGCACCTGCCTCGAACTCGCCGGGCCCGCTGATGGGCAACTCCCACCGCCCTTCGCCGACCCGCAGGTCGCCGCCGTGCTCAAAGGCCCGTGTTCATAATATCACAGTTCTCATGGAGTCATGATGCATAATTCAAGGAACATTAACATCAGTCACTTCCCGAGGAGCATTTTGCGCGATGGGTCAAGGGCCCACCAACCACACGTCCACTGCGTTTGAGGAGCCCTTTGCTCAATAGCCCGGGATTGAAAAATAAAAGAGAAACGATGGCACTCTCAATGTGGTGATTTCAACCAGCAAAATAATCCATACATGATATCAGGCCTCACCGGCGATCTGTACGTCAAACCCGAGGGGGTACACGGCGTCGCGCGCTGTAGGGTCGGACGGACAGTGCTAGCCACACGTCACAGGATGTAATATAACTCAAGCCACGAGGGTTAAACCCGAGGGGGTACACGGCGTCGCGCGCTGTAGGGTCGGACGGACAGTGCTAGCCGCACGTCACAGGATGTCATCTTACTCAATACAAGAGAGTTGCTGATCGATATGCGTATGCCCCTACCCTCCTAGTGCGTTGGGGTACACTCGTACACACGGGGGTTCGCAGTCAATATCCGTGTGTCCCTTCCTTGGTAGTGTGTCGGGGTCGTCAGGTCCGCCGCATACGTCACAATATGTCATTTACCTCAACACGCGAGGGTTGCTGATCAATATCCATCTTGCATTGAGGTATACATGAGGGTTGATGATCAATATCCATCTTGCATGGAGGTATACATGAGGGTTGATGATCAAATTCCGTACGTCCCAACCTTCGCAGTGCGTTAGGGTTGTCGGGTGCGGCGCAGGACGGTTTGGGAGCGAAGGCACCCCAGGCGGTGATGGTCGCCGCGCCGCCCAACAGCAGGGCCTTTTTAGGATATAGAATTTAGGGTTTAGTGTTTAGGGTTTAGGGTTCTTCTCAGCGGAACTTGGCCGCATGTTCGAGGTGTTAAGTTGCAGCTGGGATGACGTGAGCGGGTTCAGGGATAAAACCACTGCCGCCACGGCTGGCAGTTGAGTTGCAAAGGTAGCGAGTGGACAGGCCAGGGAGGAGGAGGCGGCGAATGTGTACCGGTACACCGCTACACTATGAGCGTACAGTCAGGTTGAGCTGACAGGGGAACGAGTGGCCAGGCAAGGGAGGATGAACGATGCGGCGAGCGTGCACGGGTACATTGGTACAATGCGAATGAATAGTCAGGCTGAGGGGAAAAGGGAACGCTGCGTGCGCCACGTGAGCGGTGGCCCCGCCAAAGAGTTCCGCGAAGTTGAGTGCCTCCGGTGGAGACGCATCGAAGTGGAAGCTCTGCCCGGCGCGGCTGCGGCCCGCGACCGCCTGCACAGCAGTCGCCACGAGCGCGCGCCACGCCATGGTTCCTTCCGACCAAACCACTTCCCACGCCCCTTCGAACGCCATAACGTCCACGGGGGCGCCGGCAATCTCCAATTGTTGGATGAGAACTGCGATGCGCTCCGAGGACGGGACATTGTCGCCGCCGTCGCTGGGTCTGACGAGCGCCGCGAGCTCTGCCGCGAGCTCCGCTGTGGTCCCCCTGCCGCCACCTCCACCACTTCCGCCGCCGCCGTCGCCGCCGCCGCCGGGTGCCGCAGCGGCGGAGGCGACGACGCTCGACCCTAAAGCGCCCAATAAACCTCTTCTGCCAGCTCGTTTCACATCAACACCTGCCACGTCCAGGGCCGCCGCTCGCACAGGTGGTTGGAGGCCAGATTGGCGATGAGCGCGGCCCGACAGCGCCGCACGCCCGGCGCCGGCCGCACCGCGCGCATTCCGTCCCCCGTGTTAGGGCCTGGCAGATGGTGCCCGCCGGTCATCGACACTCGTCTTGAGCCGCCTTGTCTTGGTTTCAATGTCGTCTACTCGTAGGCCAGGCCCAACCCCGTGTACACTGCGAGCCGAGCGGCGCGCGTCGCGGCGAGCGGACCCCGGTGCACCCGGGGGACAGGCGAGGACGATGCCCGGGGAAAGGAGCGAAGCCGCCATTCGCGCAGCGGGGCTGAAGAGCGGGGGACACACACTATTGTGGTATGGCATCGCATCATCAGGAGGGTAATAACGCTGATGCTGTTGTGGTCTGTGTGGGTGCCGACCGCGACCCGGTCTCATCCAAGTGTTAGGGGTTAGGGTTTAGGGTTTAGGGTTTAGGGTTTAGAGTTAGGGTTTAGGATTTAGGGCTGGGTTTAGGGTTTAGGGTTTGATGGATTTAGCGACAGCGACAGCTCAGCCGTTTTTCAAACTGTTCGACCAATCGTAGTGATTAGTCATCGCCGTACGACAGCTCAACGGCTTTTCAACCGTTCGCCAGTCTGATGATTCCTCATCAGTCCAGACTGTTGGTTGACAGCTCAACTGTTTTTCATAACGTCATCAGAAATTATCTGGTTTCTTTGAGCTTTCGGTTGTGATTGGTCGACAGCTCAACTGCTTTTCTCCCGTTCGACCAATCAAAGATCGTATGGACAGACGTGCCCAACCGTGCCGCGAAAGGGTCGAAAGGGTTCAAGCTGACTCAGCCACAGCTGCTGTTCGTCAGAACCACACTTGTCAATCCATGGTTTGAAGGTTCCATGAAGGGCAGTGGCGGCACCCCACAAACAAACAAACACGCGCATGCGACGATGTTCAACCGTCCGAATAAGCGCCGCACCTCTTCGTCGCCGGACCTGGTGGCGCTGGCAGAGGCGGCGGACGCCGGGAAAATTGCGCAGGACCACTCCGTCGACACGCCGAAACGTCAGCTCCGACGCCTGCAGGTGAGTGAACAAGATGGACGCCGCCAAAACGTGAATCTGCAGTTGAAAGAAACGGTCGCGCTCCCCATCTTTGAACACGTCGATGACTCGGCGCACCGCGCATGCGACGGGCGACAGCGCTGACGCGCTCCGCAACTCCCTCGTGCTTATTTATCAGGTAGCGTTCGACGAGCAGGGCGGGTTCCTGCGAGACGCGCAGCGGCAGCTCGGCGAGGCAATCGCGCGGAAAGAATCGCTGGAGAAGGAGCGAGTGCAGGACGACGTCGCGATGCATCGCACGATCAACGCGATGGAGGCAGGGGCTTACACTCGTCCACTTTTAAGCTCAACTTGAGCCGTGCCTGACACGAAAGCACAGCCTAAACAGCCTAAACGCCCTCTAACATTCCCTAAACACGGGCTACACAATCCCTATGCGCACCCCCTGTCCCATGAAAAGCGCTGAAGTTGAGCTGAAAAGTGAACGAGTGTAAGCCCCTGGCTGGAGGTGATGCTGCGCGACATGCGGCGGCGCGCGGAGGGCGCGGAGGCGGCGCTTGATGCGGAGCGGGAGAGGTGCGTACGCGGCGCCGCGCGGCGCCCCTTCGAGAGGAGCAGGGCCACCTCTTCCGGCTCCCCCGACTCGGATGCCAGCTGCAGCACCTTGAACAAGAACGCCGAGGCATTCGAGCTCAACCCCGGCAGCAACCGCGGCGGCGGGGAAGGCGCCACGGACGCCGACGCGGAGCTCGAGCTGAGGTTCGTGTCGGCGGCGGAGACAGCGGCGGCGGGCGTCCTCGCGCTCAGCAACGACTCAGCCACCATCGCCGCACTGCAGCCATCGCGCCCCTCCTCATCCTCCTCTTCCTGGAACAGCATAATGTCCATCTCGGAGGAAGAGGGAGGCGTGGGGGACCAGTGCCCCTCCGCGCGCCGGCAGCGCTACCGCGAGCGCGCCGAGCGCGCCGCCGCGAAGCTCGCGGCGGCGGCGGCCGCAGCGTGCGCCATCGCCGCCTCCCTTACGCCGCCGTCCCGTCTCGCCACCGTCCCAACACCGCCTCCCTCGCGCCGCCGTCCCGCCTCGCAGCCGCGGGCGTCATCCACTCCGGGCGCCTCCGGCCTTGCGCGGCCGCATTCCTTCAATGGTACGTCCGCGGTGATATACGAGGGTGATATACCGGAGACGCCGTTGCGAGAACATTCACCGCCCAGCAGTCTGGCTTGGCTGCTGGGGAGCGTGAGTCTGAGAAACCAGGGCATGGCGTCTGAGTCACTGAAGGCTCAGATGCGACGATGCTCACCACCAGACTCTCACCTTATATGACAAAGTGCGTGAAACCACTTAGACACGTAGCAACAAGTGGTACTAAGTCGTCCAAATGGAGCGTTCCGATTGGTCGAGCGGCTCTGAGTCAGACTAAGTAGCATTGAGTCAGTCTAAGTGTCTAAGTGGTTTGGCGCACGTTGTCATAGTATAACCTGCAGTCTGTGGGCAACGGCAGCCGTTGCTATTAGGTCTATTATTATTATCATTATTTATTATTATTATTATTATTATTATTATTACCACGAGTGAAGGATACTTCAGTCACTGGGTCGATAATCAGATCACTCACGGCATCGCGCTCGCGTGACAACATTCCCGCAAAACATCGTCTTTCCTTTGACCAATCAGGGACCATACTGGTAAACATCAACGACGTGAACAGACAAGCAGCGAAACGCACTGCAGAGCTGCAGAAATTCTAGCAGTCACATGTGGGTAAACCAATCTCTCGACCAATCATACGAGGGCCATCACCTTCAGGTACTTGCAAGTACCGGAGATTGATTTCAAGTAGTTGCGTTGCCGGACAACTCAACAACTCGACGAGCGAGAGGCGAGAATCTTCACACGAAGGGGCAGCTATATGTACAAATCGACACGAATGCACACTTTAAATAATGTTCCGTATCTAGCTTGGAACCTGGAATCAAGGTGTGTTTTGGGAGCGTACCTGCGCTGAAATCGCCCAAAATTGATCAAAACCGCCCAAAATCGCCGAACATCCCGCCGTCGAGCGCTTGGAACCTCCAGGACAACTGTGGTGCGTACCTGGCTCGGTTATTTAAAGAGCCCACTCGTACCACGGCAAGCGGACTGTAGCGCAGTTTGGAACGTGTCTGGTAGGTCTGGACAAGGGCCGGTAAAGTGACCTTAGAATTTACCACTTAACAGACTGTAGAGTACTTTAGGGTTTATGATTTAGGTCTTAGGGTTTTGCTTTCACGGGACGACCCCCCTAATACCCCCCAATAATACCCCTCTTACGTGGTAAATTCTAAGGTCACCTCACCGGCCCTTGCTCAGACCTATCTTGAGCTCCAATGTACTGGCGTGCTCTGGTTTACATGAACACGTGTATTAGTCTAGTAATCATGACATTGCATTGAGACGCAGAGAGTGAGAGGAGGAGTTACTCAAGGCGAATAGGCCGAGTTCGGTATATCGCCTGAGTGAAACGCCCATACAGAGTTGCGGGAAAAGCGTCAGCGCTCCGCGCGTGAAAGCGGGCGCCAGGTTGAATGCCCATACAGAGTTGCGGGCAAAGCGTCGGCGCTCGGCGCGGGAAGCGATATACCGAAATCGGCCTATTCAGCCAACCTCAGCGCATGGACGCAGGCAGACTGGCGAGCCGCGGTGACGTGTGTCGCACCATGCCAAGAGTCGTTGCGCGAGAAGGGAAACGCGCCACTGTGTGTGTGTGAAAGGGAGATTGTCACAGCAATCAGCTACCGCTAGCGGTAATGCGTACACGCTGACCGTGTCAGGCCAGCAGATTATGGTCGGCACATGGAATTGGAACAAAGCGCCCGTGCTCCGGGGGTGCCTCTAGAGCCCGGCAGTCCTGTGCGCCTCTATATAGGGCGGTGCAGGTTGACCCCGGTAGAAGCCATGGAGAAAGCGCCTGGATGCAGCTCTTGAACATACAATATGACGAACTGCCTTCAAATTTTGCTTTCAATTTCAACTTGCGCCGCTACATCTAGAGGTAGGCCGCGCTGCTGTGTATCCTCAGAGGCCGGCCGCCTTGCTGTAGCGGCGCAAGTTGCAGTTGAAAGCAAACTTTGAAAGCAGTTCATCATATTGTACCTTCAAGCGCTGAAACCATGGGTGCTTTCAACACGGGTTTTGAAAGTGTCAACCTGCACCGCCCTACCTTGCCCGCCGCCGCCCACAGCCAGGGGCTTACACCCGTCCACTTTTCAGCTCAACTTGAGCGCTTTGTATGGGATATGGGGAGCGCGTAGGGGTTGTGTAGCCCGTGTTAGGGGGTGTTAGTGGGTGTTTAGGGTGTGGAGGGTGCTTTCTTGTGACAGACACGGCTCAAGTTGAGCTGAGAAGTGGACGAGTGTAAGCCCCTGCCCACAGGTCGGCCGCCGTGGCCTCATCGTAGGACGACGGGCTGGACGGCACCTCCACGGTCTGACCGGCCACGATACCCCGCGTGCACCGCCGCGGTGCAGGGCCTCACGCGCCGTGCCCTCCCCTTCTCACCTTCGCTTGAGCACCTTGAAGGTGTTGCGCTGGGACAACTTAAACTCAGTGTCGGGTCTGGTATCGATGATATGGTACCGAATCCCGTTCGACCAATCAGAACTGTCCATGTCGAGAATCCAACCGACCGAATCGCCGACAGTCCGACCGGGTCGCCATCCTTGAGTAAATAAACCCTCGATTTCGAGGAGATAAGGGTGACATGTCACCCCTACACTGAGTTTAAGTTATCAAGGGACTCGAGTGGTCCACAGGGGATAGAAGGGCTTCAGATGTTGAGCTGAGAAGGGAAGTCGCAGGTTTAGGGTTTCGTGTTTAGGGTTTGCGTGAGGCCGTGCCTGATGGGCCAGTCGAGGAAGGAGAAGGCCAACAGGCCCAGCCCCCACACCCCGAGGTGCGTCTGCCACGCCGCCTCCCGGAACCCGCCTGCCATTCCGCTCCCGCTACGGAGCGTGCCCGGAGCGCCCAGCCAGATGTCAGGGCCCGAAAACTCGTCCCCTTTCCATCTCAACTAAAGCACCTCCGAGGTAATCACCGGAAGTGGCGTGAGTGGTTGCAGCTTGCAGGGGCAAAACCCAAAGCCTGGCAGCGGTGCGGGGTGGCAGTTGAGCTGAAAAGGGGTCGCCGAGCGAAACCACAGCTTGGCAGCGGTAAGGGCTGGCAGTTGAGCTGCAAAGGGGACGCTGGGCGATACCACAGCCTGACAGTAGTGAGGGTTGGCAGTTGCTTTGCTGAAATGGGGACGCCAGGCGAAACCACATCATGACAGTGGTGAAGGCTGGCGGCTGAGGTGAACAGGGAGCGCCGCGCGAGGCCCTGCCAGACATAGGGCGAGGTGAAGAGGCCGCGGGCGTAGTAGCGCAACCTGCGGTCGTCCCCCCCCGCCTCCCCCGCCTCCGCCTCCGCCTCCCCCGCCCCCGCATCCTGCCCACCGCCCGCAGCCGCAGCCGCCACGGGAGCAGCGGATGTCGATGCCGATGTGGACGTCGATGTTGCCCCCACTCTAGGGCCGGGTAACACATGCTCGCCACGATCACAGGACGAAATTTACATCAAAATACAAGGGCTTGACATGTTCACAGAATGACATTTACAAGAAAATACAAGGGTGTAATGGATGGCGCATGAACGGCGGGCATCCTTTACGACTAGAGCTACTCAGCCCTGCCCTCCTCGTTTTTTCTTATTACTGCCGGCACCGGACGCCGTCTTGCCCGGAGCGGTGTACCCCTTGCTGCCGGGCCGCCGAGCGGCGGCGGCGGCGGCGGCGGCAGCGGCGAAGGGAGCTAAGCACGCCATGATGTAGTGGCGCAAGTTGAAATTGAAAGCAAAATTGTATCAAAATTGAATCAAAATTGAAGCAAAATTGAAAACAGTTTATCATAATTTAGTTTCAAACGTCTAGTTCTAGGCGCTTTCAACGTGGGTTTGATAGGGTCAACCTGCACCGCCCTACCATGACCACGCTGACGGCGCCGTCCTCCGGGGGCGAGTACACGGCGCCCAAGATCCACTTCGTCGACCAGGGCCTCATGCGCCGTTACTCTTCAGCTCAACTTCCTCTTGCTTTTAGTCGGCCCCGATACTGCCGTTCCCGATATTGACCCCCCCCGATGATACCCTTCCCGATATTGACCCTCCCGATGACCGATTCCCGATATTGGGGTGCCCCGATGACCGATTCCGCACTGCCAAACGAGCATCGGGGAGGGCGATATCGGGAAACCATCATCGGGGGAGGCAGTATCGGGAAGACCTCTCCCGATGATGGTTTCCCGATATTGACCCCCCCCGATGTGAGTTTAACTCACATCGGGGCCGACTAAAAGCAAGAGGACAACTGAAGCATCTTTGAGGGTCACGTAGCCGTGCTTTCAGGGACAGACTGGCTGACACTTGCTATGCTCTTAAACTCAGTGTAAGGGAGGCTGGTCTCTCTCCCATATCTTCTCGAAATTGAAGGTCTATGTACTCAAGAATTGCCACCCGGTCGGACCATGGGCGAGTCGGTCGGTGGGAGTTTCGAAACGGACAGTTCTGATTGGTTGAACGGGATTCGGTACCGCATATTCGATATCAGACCCGACACTGAGTTTCAATAGGCAGGGCGTGTGATGTTTTAAGCCCTGCCAGCGGCGGCGAGCCGAGCACGGCGTCCCGGTTCCACAGGTTGGAATACACCGCGCCGGGGTCAACCGCGCAGGACCTCACCCCGGCTTCACCCCACCGTCAGGGGCTTGCACTCGTTCACTTTTCGGCTCAACGAAAGCGATTTGTATGGGGTAGCGGGTGCATTCAGGGGTGTTTTAGGGGTGTTCAGGGGTTACTGTGGGGGATTAGGGGGTGTTTAGGGTATATGTTGTGTCAGAAACGGCTCAGGTTGAGCTGAGACGTGGACGAGTGTAAGCCCCTGCCCACCGCCGCTGGCACTCGTACCCGAACAGCACGTTCGCGAGTTTGGTGGCCGCGTAGTTCCCCGCCTCCCGGGCAGGAGGGTCATGGAGAACGTGCACTCGATGCGAGATCGGACGTGCCCGCATGGGTTACCATCAGGGTGAATGTTGGTACAGACGCGCGGAGGAGGCGGAGGAGGTTCAACGGCGAGCGAGTGCTTGTTCTCATTGCCCCCCCCCTGCCAGGAGCTGAGAAACTTGGACACGTCCGAGATAGCCGAGTTGTAAGGCCCGACATCATCCATATCCATGTCAGTACAGACACTCAACCTCGCTTTCAGTCGGTCATGCCACTCGGTTTGGCCATTTTACCAAATACATCCGTTTGATACCGAGTCGTATGTACGGTCACTTGACCTCGGGGCGTATGCCAGGTCGTTTGACCTCATTTATTACGCCGCTCGTTTTAGTCAAATGCACCGACACCTTCGTTAGATACCGTGCCTCGTACCGCGCCTCACCGCATAGCGGTGCGTGACAGAGGAGACGTGAACGATGTTAGCGACACCCGTTTCCGCCGCGGCCGCCAGCAACGGCCGCTCTAGAAGCCGCGTCAGCATGGCTGGCCCCAAAAAGTTTATCTGCGCGAGGCGGCCGACGCCCAGGGGCTTACACTCGTTCACCTTAGAGCTCAACTTGAGCACATTCGGGACACACTAATTGGTCAATTTGGGTTATGCGGGGCACAAAGACAGCTCAAGTTGAGCTAAAAGTGAACGAGTGTGAGCCCCTGCCGACGCCCTCCGGGGAGAACGCCTTGGGTATGAAGTTTATACCCGCGTTATTGACGAGTATGTGGAGCTTGGGGCGCTTGGCGCAGACTGCTTCGGCGAACTGCTTGACGCTGTCCTTCGAATCCCGGCACCAGGGTCATGCAGAAACAACCAACTGAGATTTCTCAGCACCATTGATGCAGAACAACCACCTGAGATTTCTCTTCACCCTTGATGGTTCAAATTCATTATTTGTGTCAAGTGTGTGGTATGCAGGTGGTGTGTGGTTGCACGTAGTGTGCGGTATGTACGTGGTGTGCGGTATGTGCGTGGTGTGCGGTATGTGCGTAGTGTGCGGTGTGTGCGTGGTGTGCAGTATGCCTACAGGGATGGGATGTGGGTTTGGTTTGTTGTTTCAAAAGAACGTATCGTAGCTCGTAGGTCGCTCCTAGAAGTTAGTTCTCAGTAAGCCCCCCTACCAGGTCTAGAGGCGGGCCGCAGGTGACGCGCCCTGCCGGGCACCCCGCTTCCTTCACCACCTCCTGCGCGATCGTGTCCCCCGCGGCCGTGTTGCGGCACCCCAGGACCACGGTGGCGCCGCGCTTGGCGAGCGCCACCGCGGTAGCTTTGCCCAGCCCGGAGCCAGGGGCTTACACTCGTTCACTTCTCAGCTCAACTTCAGCGCTTTTTATGGGACAGGGGGTGCGCGTAGGGGTTGTGTAGCCCGTGTGAAGGGGGTGTTTTGGGTGTGCAGGATGTATTTGTGTGTCAGACACGGCTCAAGTTGAGCTGAAAGGTGAACGAGTGTAAGCCCCAGCCCGGAGGTGGCGCCGGTCACGAGTGCTGTTTTCCCATTCAGGTTCACCGCTCCGACATCGAACTCATTCACGGCGCGCACGCGCGGTTGCAGGGCCGCGGCGGCGGCGCCGGGCATGGTTCAATGGCGCGTGGCGTGCTTCGCGTGATGTGTGATGTGAGCTCCCGCACACACGGAGTGCACGCGTGCGAAGTGAGTGGAAGAGGGTGTAAGTTATCTCGGTGCCACTCGACTGGCAGCCGAATCTTGGGAACGAGTGCCCATTTTTTTCATGCCACGTATATATTTCGGGCCGTTGGTTGGTTCCCCCGCGCGCACCGCATGCCCAATAGGCGGCGCCCTGCCCATGGCGCCAGTTCTTCCTGCACACTTCGAGCTGACGCAGCGAACGTCGTCGCAGATTTCCATTCCGCTTCGAGCGTCCCCTGCGTGTTGGTTCCGACGCGGCGGCGGCGGCGGAGGGCACTTTTCCATTGACGTTCGGTTGCCGTTCTTTTAGGGCACTTTTCTTGGCCGCGGGACTTTTGAAAGTGGTTGTTGACGCTCCGCCGGCCACAACCAGCCACACCGCACACACTGCGACGCCGCGCCCGACACACCGCCGTTGCCGCCGAGTGAGACCCGCACGATATCTTGCCGCCGCATCCATCCGGAGAAGCAAGCGGCGCATCTGCATCTGGTTAATTTATTTTGGTCGCGAAAAGCATGTCCAGAAGCATGAGGACGTCAGTGCGGTGATAGAACGCCGCCACGTCCTGCACGTTGACGCCGGCCTCGTCTTTGTGTTCCAGGTTGGTATAAGGCGCGCGCTCCAGCAACACCCGGGGGGGCATAGAAGAGGGGAGGGAGGATGGGTTCGCTGCGAGAACAACACGGCTTTGACGATGTCGCTGGTAACGGCGGGCCTGGTAGCGGCGAGCCGAGGCGCCCTGGCGGCGCGCGGCGCCCCCCGCGGGCCCCAGCCTCGGCTGCGGCACCGGCAGCGGCACCGGAGGCGCAAAGCCTGAAACGCGGCGGCTTTGGGAATGGTTCCTTCAGAGCGCCACTCGCCGCCTCCGCAGCCGCTGCCGCGGCTGGTGAGTGAGGCGTCGTGCCGCCGCCGTCCCTGGTGTCATGTCGCGCACCACGCTCGCGGCTGCTGTGGTGCCCTGCCCGGACCGCTCCCCTCGCGCGATATTACTTGCCTCGACGTCCATCCAGTCGGCCCTGTTCTTCCGCCTCTTCCGCCTCGCGTCACATGTTTGCGCACTCGCACAACCTTCACCTATGCCTTGCATTGCGTCAAGCGCACACACTGCATCACATCACACTCACACACACAACTGCATCACATCACACTCACACACACACCCTCCACGCGGTTGCAGGATCCACGTACACAGGCGCGGGCCCCAAGCGGCCGAGCGGGGGGCAGGGTTCGCCGCGCGGGCACTACCACGGGATCGCCACCGGGGTCCCGGCGGACGATGGCGGCAAGTTGTTACACGGCGCCGGGCAGGGGCTTACACTCGTCGACTTCTCAGCTCAACTGGAGCGCTTTCTATGGGATAGGGGGTGCGCGTAGGGGTTGTGTAGCCCATGTCAAGGGGGTTTTCGGGGTGTGTAGGATATTTTGTGTGTGTCAGCCACGGCTCAAGTTGAGCTCAAAAGTGGACGAGTGTGAGCCCCTGGCGTCAGGAGCCCGCGCCGCGGCGGGAGCGGCCGCGGCAGCGCGCGCACCGGCGGCAAGTCCGATGCGGCGATCCTAGGCGGCGACGACCAAACCGTCATCCCGTGCGGCTGCGTTGTCGTCAACAACCGCCGCAGCATCTGCACATTCGCAATCCTCGCGTTCCTCTTCACGCTTCTGTTCATTCTGCTGGCAGTGGCAGGGGCTTACATCGTCCACTTTCCAGCTCAACCTGAGCCGTTGCTGACACAAAATACACCCTAGACACCCCTTGATCCCCCCAAAAAACTCCCTGGACACCCCTTAATACCCCAAAAACACTCCCTCAACAATCCATAAATGCACCCCCTATCCCACAGAAAGCGCTTACGTTGAGCTGAATATCCCACAGAAAGCGCTTACGTTGAGCTGAATAGTGGACGAGTGTAAGCCCCTGGGCGGTGGCGCGCATGCAGCAGAGCAGCAGCGAGCAGGCAGGGGCTTACACTCGTTCACGTTAGAGCTCAACTTGAGCAACTCCAGGACACATTCATGAGTTAAGTTGGGTTGCACGATGGACCGAAGAGCTCAACTTGAGCTGACATCGGAACGAGAGTAAGCCCCTGCGAGCAGGTGGCGGCGGCGGGGTTTGTGGACTGGTCGAGCGCGCCGCCGTTCCCGACGCTCCCGCCGTGGTGAGGCTACGTACCACGGGCACGCTCATCGGATAACACGTCGTTGGTGTGCGTGATGTTTTATGTTTTGTTTTGACGTTCGTCGAGCCCCAAGGCGCTTCATATGGTGAGCTTAACCAACCCACTCTGCCCTTCCAAGCGGACTTACATGCTTGTGTGAACCCCGTGAGTTTCGATGATCTTACCTCGGGCTGCTACGATGTGTGTTGTGTCCCTAGTACGCGGCCGCCGCAGCCTCCGAAGCCACCATGTCCGGATTACCCGAGCCCGCCGCCTCCGCCTCCGAATCCGCCGCCGCCGCTGCCGCCGCCGCCGCCGTCACCTCCGCCGCCGCCGCCGCCGCCGTCACCTCCTCCGCCGCCGTCCCCGCCTCCTCCGCCTCCTCCTCCATCGCCGCCTCCTAGCCCGCCGCCGCCTCCGTCGCCCCCTCCTAGTCCTCCGCCACCCCCCTCGCCGCCGCCGCCGCCCTCGCCACCCCCGCAACCAAGCCCTCCGCCGCACCCCCCGCCACCGCCCGCTCCTCCCCCTCCCTCACCTCCTCCCAACCCACCCCCTCCTCCCTCCCCACCACCACCACCATCACCCCCGCCAAACCCCCCTCCTCCACCCTCACCACCGCCCCCCAGCCCGCCGCCGTCGCCCCCCTCCCCGCCGCCGCCGCCCGCCCCCCCGCCGCCAAGCCCTCCTCCCCCGAGCCCGCCACCGCCGAGGTAGGGCGGTGCAGGTTGACCCCACGAAACCCAAATTGAAACCGCCTGGAACGAAGCGCTTGAAACTGAAGTGTGATAAACTGCTTTCAAACTTTGCTTTCAATTTCAACTTGCGCCGCTACACCGAGTCCACCCCCCCCGCCGTCCCCCCCACCCGCCTCCCCCAGCCCCCCCCCTCCCCCCAGGTAGGGCTGTGCAGGTTGACCCTATCAAAAACCATCTTGAAAGCGCCTATGGTGTCAGCGCTTGAAACTACAATGTGTTGAACTGCTTTCAAACTTTGGTTTCAATTTCAACTTGCGCCGCTACACCAAGTCCACCCCCTCCTCCTTCACCACCCCCTCCGAGTCCCCCACCCCCCCCTTCACCGCCGCCTCCGCCGTCCCCGCCACCGGTAAGGCCCGGTGTCATCCACACACGCTTAAGCACTTGATGCCGCACATATTTATGCTCCTACTATAGTTATGTCAGCAAAACGTTTTGACGACCCTGCTAGTCTATTGCCTTTGAGCAGTGTCGATGCACATACACGGGGGATCGGGCGAAAGCCGGGTGCCACCTTATACACGCGGAAGCGTCTTTCCCTGTTGTCATCCACACATGTTGGTTGTTCTCCCTGGTGTCATCCAGAGAGAGAGAGAGAGAGACAGTGAGAGAATAGACGGTTCCGCGTGTATAGGGAGGCACCAGGCTTTGGCCCTGCCCCATGTCCCGGTGTCATCCACATGTTCTGATCGTTTTGTACTTTCCACGCCTTTCGCATCGGTGCTTTGGTCATTTAAATGAGAAAATGCGATCAATGCATACCGGGCCTTACTCATCGAGCCCGCCGCCACCATCGCCGCCACCTCCGCCCTCACCGCCGCCGCCTCCGTCGCCACCGCCTCCGTCACCGCCGCCGCCTCCCTCCCCGCCGCCAAGCCCCCCTCCCCAATCCCCTCCGCCTCCCCCAAGCCCCCCGCCTTCCCCACCACCCCCTTCACCGCCACCTCCGCCCTCACCGCCGCCTCCGCCGTCGCCGCCCCCCCCGAGTCCACCGCCACCGCCTTCCCCACCGCCACCGAGTCCCCCACCTCCTAGTCCTCCGCCTCCTAGTCCTCCGCCCCCTCCCAGTCCGCCGCCGTTTCCCCCGCCGCCCTCCGGGTGCAGCTCCAGCGGGTTCTGCTTCATCTCCAGTGACGGCACCGAGAATTGCGGGCACTTCAATGCCAGCGCGGGAGCGACCGCGAACTGCTTCAACGAGGCGGGCCTGAAGCAGCAAGCCGTCGCGCCGACCGAAGGCGCTTCCGTGTCGTGCACGGGGCTGCCGTGCTACATGGCGGTCACTGACCCCCGGGAAATGTGCGTGTGCTAACGGGATGGGATCGGTGGATCCCGGTGATGTGTGTTATGTTTTGTCGCGTCGGGCCCGGCTGCGACGCGATGAACCACAGGAGGATGCGTGTGACGTGGGTGAGGAGGTGGGTGGGTTAGGGCGTGGGTGGGGGGTTAAGTGTGCGCGCATCGTCTGGTTTGAAGTAGCTAAGAGTCAACATGCGGTGCGGTGAGAGGACGACGTGCCGGAACACGATAATGGAAACAACCGGGGTTGCTTCGTTGGACGTTCATTTTAGCTAAATTATTATTGTACGATTATTATACCTATTTAACTACTTCAAGTCTAGACCTGCAAGTCGACATCGCCCCTCGAAAAGCACCGTTGAAACATCAGCGTCAAAACGATTTGCTCGCAACCGTTGAACGGGCGCCGCAGCCAGCCGCTCAGAACAGGGATACTATCTGCCACTTTTTCAGTGTACCATATTGAAGTTACGGCTCAATTAGATGCTATTGGGCGTCAAGAAGCCCTGGGCGATGCATACTGTATGTCATTTACATGCTGAAGCTGCCTGCTGATACAGGATATGATGAGGCTGTTCCGTGCTGAAGCTGATGCTGATGATGCCTGCTCTGTCCGGCCGACCTGTCGTCTGAACGCCAGGAATGCACAAGAACTTGGACGTTTGTGTTTCAGTGTTGGAGAGGATAAACTTGAATGTCATAAACCTCCTTTCCACGACCACGACAGCCCGCAGCGACGGTGACCGCCTTCACTTGATCGTGCGCGAACACGTCCCTTGCGGTCATATCTCTTTCAGCCGCCGACGCCCGAGTGTGGCAGGTGCAGAGCGGCGGTAGCACAGCGTGGAGGTGAGACCACGCCACGTCACATCACATTTAAAAAATGTTCTCGCGCCTTGGAAATGTCGAAAACGTGAGCCGTTGGCACTTGCTCGCCGTCCACGGGTGGAGTCGCCCCGGGACGGGGCGGGGTTGAGTGCTTGATTCCTCCCGGTGTACACCCGAGCTCGTGCTGAGAGACGCTTCCGCGCGCGCAGGTGCTTGCGTCGCGACCGGCATGGCGGTACCACGCGTTAGCTTCTTATTCGAGGGCACCGTCGACGCCGCCGACGCCGCCGCCGCAACCGCTGGTGATGACGGCGTGAGCGGCCGCACCGGCATGACGGCGGGGGCATGCGCGCTGTGCGCCTGGTAGGGCGGTGCAGGTGACCCCGGTGATCCCGGGTTGACCGCGCTTGGGTTCAGCGCTTGTAGCTACTGCAATATGATGAACCCCTGTCACCCTTTCCCTTTCCCCTTCCTTCGCCCCTTCCTCCTGCGTCTCTGCGCGCCGCTGGTACGGCGTCGACGAAAGCACCGACGGGCCGAACTACCTCGCCGGCAAGGGCACGTCGCGTGAGCGGCGCCTGCCCGTGATCTTGGCGCCGCGCGTGTCGTGGGGCGGCGCTGGCGCTGGTGCCGCCCCCGGGAGCGCCGCCATCTGCCCGCACTGCCACGTGCAGAACGAGCAGCTGTGGACCGAGAGCGGAGGCAGAGGCGGAGGCAGAGGCGGAGGCGGTGGCGGCGGGGGAGTCGGGGGCGGCGAGGGGGGCGGGGGCGGGGGCGGGGGCATCAGCACTGGGTTGGCTAGCGCGGCGGCGACCCGCGACGTGCACCACACGCAGAACGTGCACGACCGCGTCATGGCCATTCTGGCACCGCCGCGGCGCGGCGAAGGGGCCATCCCCGCGCGACCCCGCCGCCGCGCCGGTAAGAACGGCGGCGCTAGCGGTTACAACATCCCCGGCGGAGGCGGCGGCGGCGGCGGCGCGAACGCTGGGGCATACGGATCCACCGAGGCGCCCTCCGACGGCGGCGGTGCGATGGGTTTGTCGCGGTCCGCCCCCGCCGCGAGCGGCGGCGACGGGATATCGCTGATGCGGCGCGCGATGGGCGGCGGCGGGCAGGGGCTTACACTCGTTCACTTTTCAGCTCAACGTAAGCGCTTCTGCGGGGTAAGGGGTACATGAAGGGTTTGTTCAGGGGCTGTTTAGGAGGTGTTAGGGGTGGCGGGCGGGGTGTATGGTGTAATTTGTGTCATACACGGCTCAAGTTGAGCTCAAAAGTGGACGATTGTAAGCCCCTGGCGGCGGGGCGCGGGCGGCGCGCGAGGACGCGGCGCTGCGGGAGGAGCTCGCCGAGGTGGGGTGCGCGCCACCGCTATCCATTAAAGCGCCTAACTCAACACTGAGCATACGCGTGCTGACCTAACTAGATGCTAAGAACCATCGCACCGCGCCACCGCCCCTTTCGTTTGCCGCACACGGCACCTGTGCCCCCATTCGTTTGACACACACGTCACATTTCCTCATTCTTCGTTTGACATACACGGCACCTTTCCTCCTCCTTCATTTGACGCACACGCCACCACCAAACACAAGCTAGGCCGTCAAGTCACCTGAGCCCAAACCGTGTACTCACCGCCGCTGTCGTTGTTGGGTATCAACGCCCCTTGGCGCCAGGCAGGGGCTCAAACTCGTCCACTTCTCAGTTCAACCTGAGCCGTTTCTGACACAGAATACACCCTACCCCCCCTCAATACCTCCTAATACACCCAAAACACCCCCTAAGCATCCGGTAGATACACCCCCTGTCCCACAGCAAGCGCTTACGTTGAGCTGAATAGTGGACGAGTGTAAGCCCTTGGCGTGAGGTGGCGAAGCTGGGGCAGCGGCGGCGGCGGCGCTGGGCCAACGACCGCCTGCTTCGCGAGCTGGGCGGGCCCATGACGGTCGCAGACATGGCCGCGCAATTCATGCCCCCGCCGTTCGGAGCGCCGTCCCAGCCCACGGCAGGGGCTTACACTCGACCACCTCTCAGCTCAACCTAAGCCACTTTGTCGATAAGCCATGTTGTGTCAGATTTGCGACGAGGTATTACCCATCGATCTTCTTGCACGCTGCAGAAACCACTCGGCGTTTCCCATAAAAGGTGCTTGCGTTGAGCCGAAAAGTGGACGAGTGTAAGCCCCTGGCCCACGGCCTTCGAGTCCATGTTGGACGCACAGGCCCGCGGCGAGTGGACCGGCTTCCACAAGGTAGGGCTAGTCATCGGACTATGTGTTGAGATCCCCACAATCGCGTGCAGCGTGGTGGGCCCACAACCTTTTGAGCAAAAGGCCCCTCGAGAAGTGACTGGCGTTCATGTTCATTGGCTTAAGTATGTATGAAAACTGTGCTATCTACAACATTATGTACGCCAGGTCATTTGCCACATTGTAAACCCTAGTTTCTCGAGTTGAGCGACACCGAGTGACGCGGCGAGCATCACGTGCGTGTGTACCGGTACACTACGACGAGGTGGACATGGACAAGGAGGCGGCTTTCTTGGCCAAGATGCGCGCGGCGCATGCAGCGCGCGGCGGCTCCGGCTTCAACCTCGCCACCCCCGCCGGCCGCGCCGCCTGCTCCTGGTGCGGTGACCCCAGCTTGACCCCATATTGACCCCGGCTTGACCCCATCTGAACCCCAGCTTGACCCCAGCTTGAATCCAGATTGACCCCAGCTTGAATCCAGCTTGACCCCAGCTTGAACCCGGGTGGACCCCGGGTGCAGGCCAAGCGATCAAACCCGTGTTGAAAGCGCCTGGAGCTAAGCGCTTGGAAATTTAAAGATGATAAACTGGTTTCTTAACTTGCGGCACTACACGTTGGGGCCGCACGAGCGCCCGCGCGCGCGCGGCACTGCGGTCGGTCGCACGCCGGTCGCCCGAGCGCCTCGAGGACCTCGAGGAGCGCTTGCTGGAATTCGCAGAGGCAGGGGGAGTCTACGGGACTCAGGCCCCTGTATCGTACAAAACTATGCATACGGCAGTCCGAATGGCCTACTTTGTATGGCGCAAGGACAGCACACTGGTATCGACCCTCCATTTCGTCCCATCGCCGTCCGGATTCGGCTGCGTGAAAGTAGTGTCCACACTTGAGACCGGCCGACCAAAACGCCAATTTTCTACGACACAGGGGCGTGAATTCCTGCAGATAGCGGGAACAACCACTCGACCGATGTTCGATCTTCTCCTCCTCCTCCGCGCGTCCGTATGAGCACTCACCCTCAGGAAGGTAGGTCACGCGGGCACGTCCGATATCGGTTCGAGCGCGCTTCTTCTCAATGACCCTCCCAAGAGGCTTTCGCGGGCAGCGCAGGGGCAGAGCTGGTGCTGCCGCTGTCAGACGGGTTCCAACGGCTGCTGGGCAGGGGCTTACACTCGTCCACTTTTCAGCTCAACCTGAGCCGTTTCTGACACAAAATACACCCTAAGCACCCCCTAATACCCCCTCATACCTCCTGAACACCCCCTTGGCAACCCCTGAATGCACCCCCTATCCCACAAAAAGCGCTTACGTTGAGCTGAAAGCGGACTAGAGTGTAAGCCCCTGCTGCTAGGTCATGGGCTGTGCGAGTTCCATGGGCTGCCGGCCACCAGTCGGTTGGCGCCTGGCGGGGGTAAGGAGCTGGTGATCCGCCCGCCACCGCTGCTGCTGCCGGTCAAGGCAGGGGGCTTATTATGAGTACTTCACTATTCGTATGAGTATTTCACTATTCCGCCGTGACATAGCCCTTCTTCGTTCACCAAATGGCCCCTTCATTATTGAGAACAACGACTTGAATGCAGAACTTAATACGACTGACCTTCAGGGTGGATGCTCATGCAGACGCACGGACTCGGTTCGTAGCGGGCAGACCGTCGTATGAGCAGGTCCCTTCGGTCCAGCTGTGGGTTTTCGTTTATTCGAGCAAATGCTGTCGGTCCGATTGTGGTTTTCCGTCCACTCTAGGTCGGCTGAGTCGTTGTCCTCAGTGACCCTCGTACAAGGCAGCGAAGGCAGTGGCGCGCGCTCTGGAGGTGGATGGTGGGGCGGGGGCGGTGGGGGAGGACGAGTCGGAGGGGATGGAAGGGGTTGACAAGGAGGTAGGCAAGGTGGAGGAGGTGGAGGTGGAGAAGGTTGAGAAGGTGGAGGAGGAGGCGGAGGAGAGCGCGGGGGAGTGGCAACAGCCGGCAATCACGTGCGTTCAGTATTTGTCGACGCTGGGGGCGTGTGCGGCGGCGTAATAGAGGGGGCGGCGGGGACGTCGGCGTTCACCTCGGGGGCAGCGATTGTCACATCGATTAGAAGACCGGCTTGGGTGTAAAGAATTCGTTATTATATAAAGAGATCTTTGGTTTTGGCTAATAGTGACACAAAAAGCTCAAGGAGTTCCTATCCGGAAACAGCTGTTTACAAATTATAACTTTGGACACAAAGTATTTTGGGGCTTGCCCTCCGTTTCAAATCAGCGGACAAACAGACCCCCCCCACCCAGTCACACACAGGCTCTAATTGACTCTGTGAACGGAAATAGCAGATCTAAACACCAACCTGGGACTTGCCGGCGGAGCGGAGGGCGTTGGCGCGGAAGACGGAGGCGATGGTGTTGATGCCGAGCTTGAGGTCGTCCAGCGGGTTGCCGGGCACCACCGTCTTGTAGAGGTAGGAGTCGAAGGTCATCTTCTGCACGTACTCGTCGGCGCACATCTCCACGAACGCCTCGCGCGCGGGGTTGGAGCGGTAAAACACCTGCTCAAAGCGGCGCAAGTTGAATTTGAAGGCAAAGTTTGAAGGCAGTCCATCAAATTCCGATTAAAGCAGGGGTCCAGGCGCTTCCAGCGTGGGTTTGATAGGCTCAACCTGCACCACCCCACCTTCTGCAGGATGTCCAGCACCTTGTAGGTCGCCCAGTACTTGCGGTCCCACTTGTCGAGGTACAGGCGCAGGTCGGCCTCGTCCACGGCCACGGTGCCCTGCTGCGACTGCTCCACCACCGCCTCCGCGCAGGGGCTTACACTCATCCACAATTCAGCTCAACTTGAGCTGTGTTTGACATACACAAACACCCTACACACTCCCTTGACACGAGCTACACAACCCCTACGCGCACCCCCTATGCCATGAAAAGCGCTAAAGTTGAGCTGAAAAGTGGACGAGTGTAAGCCCCTGCCTCCGCGGCCATGCGCCCCGACTTGGCGGCGAAGTAGATGCCCTCGCCGGAGCACTTGGTGACGTAGCCGGCGGCGTCGCCCACCAGGGTGACGCGGCCCTGCACGCGGCGCGGGCGCGGGTGCTCGGGGATCGGGTGCGCCTCCACGCGGATGATCTTGCCGCCCGCCGTCTTGTCCTCCGCGCGCTTGCGGATCGCCGCCTGGTACGTCTTGATCGCCGTCTTGTTCACCACGGTGCCGGTGCCCAGGGGCTTACACTCGTTCACTTTTCAGCTCGACTTGAGCCGTGTCTCACACTCAAAGGCACCCTACGCACCGTGAACACCCCTTAACCTGGGCTACACAACCCCTACGCGCACCCAATAAAAAGCGCTCAAGTCGAGCTGAGAAGTGAGCGAGTGTAAGCCCCTGCCGGTGCCCACCGCCACGTGGTCATACTTGGGGAACACCCACCCGTAGAAGTCGGGTGACACGTCATCGCCCACATACATCTCTGCCAGGTCCTTGTAATACGCCATCTTCTCCTCCGGGATCTTGATGCGCTCCTGGAACGCGATGGCGTAGTCGTACTCGCCGGCGTCGATGTTTTTGGCCACGCGGGAGTTGGCGCCGTCCGCGCCGATCACCACGTCCACCTCCATGGTCTTGGGGGTGCCGATCTTAGCGTTGCCCTCAAAGCAGGGGCTTACACTCGTCCACTTCTCAACTCAACGTAAGCGCTTTTTGTTTGCTACACGCGTCCACTTTTCGGCTTGACATGATCGCGTTTTGTGGGCTATGTCGGGAGGTGTCTTCGTCAAAAGCGTCTCAGGTTAAGCTGAGAAGTGGTCGCTTGCTGTGGCTTCAGTGACTAAACACGGCTCAGGTTGACCTGAGAAATGGACGAGTGTAGGCGCCTGCCTCGTAGTCGTTGTAGCTGATGGTGATGGGACCGTTGCCCACGCCGGGGTCCTCCAGCTTCATGAAGAGACCGTTGATGGTGTTGGTGCCGACGGACGCCGCGCGCTTGCGCAGGAAGTCGTCCATCACTTCGCGCCGGCACATGCCGATGTACTCCTTGTCGTTCAGCGTCTGGCCTACGTCCAGGGTCTTACACCCGTCCACTTTCAGCTCAACTTGAGCGCTTTCTGTGGGATAGAGGGTGCATGTAGTAGTGGTTTAGGGGGTGTTTGGGGGTGTTCAGGAGCTGTTGGGAAGTATTGGTGGGTGTTTAGGGTGTATTTTGTGTCAGAAACGGCTCAGGTTGAGCTGAGAAGTGGATGAGTGTAACACCCTGCCCACGTCCACGGCGCGGTTGGAGGGGGAGATCATCTTCATCTTGGTCACCTTGCGGTCGATGATCTCCTCGGGGAGGTCGAACTCGCCGACCATGCACAGGGGGATGGCGCCGCCGCACGGCTTGCAGTTGTCCATCTTGCGCTCCGCCGCCAGGGTCACACACGCGGGGGCGGTGCCGGGTGAGATCGAGAGCAGAACTTGAAAGCAGTGAACCGCTGCAATCTGGCGCTTTCTACACGCCTTTCAGCATTTTTCAACACGGCTTAATGCACCGCCATGGCAAGCACCCAACCGCGCGCACCCGGCAAGTCTGTCAATCCGCGAGATGCCACGCGAGGTATCACGCTAGGTGAACTGACCGTCTGACGTCGACGATACCGAACCCTCTCTCTAGTCAAAAGACACTGTGTGAATTGGCGTACGGCTGCCGTGTCAAGTGGTATCGTGTCCGGTGAGAGGACCGTACTGACATGGTTTAACCCAGGGCGCGACGACAGCGGGGCTCAGGCCCCACCAATGAGGAAGGTCTCACAGCCGCCGACGGCGAGGGTCTCGGCGCAGCAGGAGCCCGCGGGGCCGCCGCCCACCACCAGCACGCGCAGCTTGCGGCCTGCAAGTAGAGCCTCACGCCAGTGGGTCCCATCACCGGTCAGCTCGGGCATCTCGGGCATCGGGTCGTGTGACAGCACTGCGTGAGGATGACTCGACACTCGGGTGCTGTCATGGACAAACCGACAGAGCTGCCGCAGCCACAGCTTGCGCCGCGACGGCTCACAAGAGCTGAAATGAAGGAGAGAGAGACGCGTCGGCGTGTGTTCCCTTTCAACCCTGGGATTTTTCGAGGCGAAGACGCCTCCAAGGAAACACGAGTCCCTCGTAGGCACGAGGTTTTCGCCAGTGAAGAGGTGGGATGCAGGGGGGTTGGTGGGCAGGCCCTGCCCAGGGGCGCGCCCGAGGCGGTGATCTCAGTGTTGACCTTGAAGGTGGGCGCAGCGCGGGCCACGGTGGACACCTTGCCGCCGAGGAACTTGGAGGACTTGAGGCTCCTGTTCTCGCCAGGGGGAGGGTTGAGATAGAAACTTAGAAACCTGTCCTGTTGTTGACTCGTGCTGGGGATGATGGTGAGCGGGTTTCGGGGACCCCAGTCAGAGTGTGGTGTAGTTGCGTGGAGTGACCATGACGCATGATGCAGTCCGCTGCGCACGCACCACGCTTATCGAGCACCGGTCGCACACACGCACGACTGGAAAGGTCTCAGCGATGTCTCGAGCCATTTTTCTGTCACGTGTCACGCTTGCACCAACGGGGGCTACCCAACGCCCAATTGCCAAACGAACACGTACGCGCGCGCTCAACCGCCGCGCGTACTCATGCGGCGCGACGCGCGTGTTGCACACGGATGACCACTCCAACACCGAAGGCGTACCACTCACGAGCGGCTTAGCGATGCCACCCCACGAAGCCCACACACACCCACGTCC
>Ga0307489_10000337_pt1 | contig 27407 bp, 24 predicted proteins | sample SB12metaG_FD_202247 | JGI IMG/M metagenome (GOLD analysis project Ga0307489, IMG submission 202247) | Sea-ice brine microbial communities from Beaufort Sea near Barrow, Alaska, United States - SB 1.2 | ecosystem: Environmental > Aquatic > Marine > Coastal | place: USA: Alaska | collected... | reverse complement strand
ATAGGGCATGCTCAAGTAGCCTGTCTGCTCAGCTCTTGTTGAAGTACCCTAACTCGCTGGTGAGACTTTGCCAGCTTGTCACTTAATTGACGCATTACATCCAAAGCCATCGCAGAGTTTTCAGCCAGCAGTGTGAGGAACATGTCAGATGTAATTCTCATTATTTTGATTCTACCTTGCGCCCTTAAAGTTGCATTTCTGGGAACGTCATTAAGCAATGCAAGCTCACCAAACAATTGATTTTGCTGAAGTGTTAATTCGACAATTGGACCATTTTCTGTGTCTGTTAAAATATCAACGGCTCCTTCCATTATGACGAAAGCACAGTCAGCGGAATCACCAACATGAAAAACAATGTCGTTATCTTCAAAAGTCAATATTTCACTAGTAAACGCTAGCAGTTTTAGCTTTGATGCGTCCAACTTGGCAAACATAGGTATTTTGCGAAGCAGGTCAGTTTCCTGGACTAGATCCAAGGTTTTATCTCCCAGCCTATAAGCAACAGGCGAATAACTTTAATTAAAAACAGAGATTCGCATGTGAGTCGGTTGAATTCAAGGGGTTATCTACAATATTTCATAAGTTCACAAGGTGATAATTTAATATAATGAATTGAGTCGATCATTGAGTGAACAAACTGATGTGGCGAATCTGTGGGTTCTTCCAAGGTTGATTAATCTTGGAAAATTCCCTCATTCTAGCCGTCAGACAAATTAATTTTAGCTTTGGATATATATTGTTAGATATCCAACTTTTTGTACTTAATACGATGCGGTTGATCGGCATTTTGTCCCATGCGTTTTTTACGATGAGACTCATACTCAGAATAATTGCCTTCGTATGAATACACTTCGCTATCACCCTCAAAGGCCAATATATGAGTCGCTATACGATCGAGGAACCAGCGGTCATGCGATACAACAACAACACAACCTGGGAAATCAAGAATCGCGTCTTCCAGGGCGCGGAGCGTTTCTACATCAAGGTCATTGGTGGGTTCATCGAGCAACAGTAGATTGCCACCACTTTTAATTAACTTTGCGAGATGTAAACGGTTACGCTCACCACCAGACAGATTTTTAACCAGCTTTTGTTGTGATGCACCTCTAAAATTGAATCGTGATACATAGGCGCGAGAGGGCACTTCGTAACCGCCAACAACAATATTATCGAGCCCATCGGACAACTCTTCCCAGACAGTCTTGCTGCCGTCGAGTTCATCACGTGATTGGTCGACATAAGCAATTTTGACTGTTTCGCCAATAGTGAGATTGCCTTCATCAAGCGATTCCTGACCGACAAGGATTTTAAACAGCGTTGATTTCCCAGCGCCGTTAGGGCCGACTATTCCGACAATGCCACCACGAGGTAATCTGAACTCAAGATCCTGATAAAGCAGCTTATCGCCGTAACCTTTTTTACCCCCATTAATTTCAACAACAACATCACCCAATCGAGGGCCTGGTGGAATATACAGCTCCTGCGTCTCAGAACGTTTTTGATATTCTTGTGATGACAATTCTTCAAAGCGTTTTAAGCGTGACTTACTTTTTGACTGCCGTCCTTTGGGGTTAGAATTAACCCATTCAAGCTCCGCCTTCATTGATTTTTGGCGTGCTTTTTCAGAGCGCTCTTCATGCTCGAGTCGATTTTGCTTTTGCTCTAACCACGAAGAGTAATTGCCCTGCCAGGGAATGCCGTGCCCTCTATCTAGCTCGAGTATCCATCCAGCGACGTTATCAAGGAAGTACCTGTCGTGAGTAACCGCGACTACGGTGCCTGCGAAGTCCTGTAAAAAACGTTCAAGCCAAGCAACAGATTCAGCATCGAGATGATTAGTTGGTTCGTCTAAAATTAACATGTCAGGGTTGGATAGTAATAATTGACACAAAGCCACGCGCCGCTTTTCACCACCAGACAAATGTTCGACGTCGGCATCCCAAGGTGGCAGACGAAGTGCGTCAGCTGCAATTTCGAGTTTTCTGTCTAGTTCCCATGCACCAGCATTATCAATTTTTTCCTGTAGCTCGGCTTGCTCGGCCAATAATGCATTCATTTCATCGTCAGTCATTGGTTCACAAAATTGCAGGTTGACCGCATTAAAACGATCGAGCACCGCTTTTATTTCAGCAACAGCTATCTCGACGTTACCTCGAACATTGAGGCTAGCGTCTAATTGAGGTTCCTGAGCTAAATAGCCGATTTTGGTTCCGGTTTGTGGTCTAGCTTCACCCAGGAACTCAGTATCTAAGCCAGCCATGATTTTTAATAATGTGGATTTACCTGAACCGTTGTAACCGAGAACACCAATTTTGGCGCCAGGAAAAAAGTTCAGCGAAATGTCCTTCAAGATTTCAGTTTGAGGTGGCACGATTTTGCTCACACCGTTCATCGTAAATATATATTGGGCCATTCAATTTAATCCTGCTAGAAGCTAAAATTCATTCTAACAGTGCTGACGGCGCTATCAACATGATAATCATGACTATATTTTTGATTTTGCCCTTTTCATCAAGATAAGGTATAAATTATTAATATTGCCGCCGTTGGCAGTTGTTAGAAGCAAATAATCTATTGATATTGAAAAATCGTCTGAAAATGACGTTAGATGGGATGTTTTTTCCAACATTGCCTGCCATGTAGCCGAACAATAGCAGGTACAATTAATTTCAACTAAAGTCGGAACTTAAGCTATTATATAATTCGTTCCAATTAAGAATAACCTAATAAAACAATCGGCTAGCGAGAATTTTCCGAATGGATATGAAAAAAATGCAGCAAGAGAGTCACCTCTTTGGAAGTAACGCTGTATACATTGAAGAGCTTTATGGCGAATATCTTAAAGATGAGAACAGTGTCGATGAGCACTGGCGAAGGTGGTTCTCGAGTTTAGCGCCATCTGGTATGAATAATGGTCAGGAAAAAGACCATGACCACCTCGCAATCCAAGCGCAGATCAAAAGCTCGGTAATGAATAAAAAAACCAATGGGCAAATTGATAACAGTGCTACCCACAAATTTCAGCTAAAACAAGTGTCTGTGCTTCAACTAATTAATGCCTATCGTATTAAAGGGCATCGAAAAGCGGACCTCGATCCACTTAAAAAGCCAGATCCTGACGCCATTCGTGATTTGACTCTCGAAGGCCACAACCTTACCAGTAACGACCTTGATACCGTTTTCAATACGGGATCTATGTGCGGTGTCGATGAAACGTCTCTACGTGAAATAATTGCACGGTTGGAGAAAACCTACTGCGGTAAACTCGCCTCAGAATACATGTATATCGAAAGTGTAAAGCAAAAGCGCTGGATTCAGGGGCATCTTGAGACATCACAATCGACCCCTAATTTTCGCGAAGGTCGAAGAAATCGTATTTTGGATCGAGTCTTAGCGGCTGAAAATCTTGAGAAATATCTGCACACCCGATACATTGGTCAAAAGCGCTTCTCACTTGAGGGTGGCGAGTCACTCATTCCATTGCTTGACCGAGTAATCCAACAAGCTGGCGTTAATAAAACACGCGAAGTTGTCATTGGTATGGCTCATCGTGGTCGCCTTAACGTTTTGACTAACATTTTTGGCAAGATGCCAAGTGACTTGTTCGATGAGTTTGAAGGCAATGTTAAGATCGACAGCGAGTCAAATCACGACGTTAAATACCATCAGGGTTTTTCATCTGACATTTACACTGATATTGGCCCAATGCATATTGCCTTAGCCTTTAACCCGTCTCACTTAGAGATTGTAGATCCAGTGGTAGAAGGATCGGTTCGGGCTCGACAACGTCGATTTAAGGATCATAAAACGAATCAAGTTCTACCCGTACTAATCCATGGTGACGCTGCGTTTGCAGGGCAAGGAGTAGTAATGGAAAACTTTAATATGTGTAAAACTCGAGGTTATAAAACCGGTGGGACCATTCATATTATTGTCAATAACCAAATCGGGTTTACTACCAGCAATCCAGGAGATGTGCGATCAACACTCTACTGCACCGAGGTCGCAAGAATGGTGCAGGCCCCAATATTTCATGTCAACGGTGATGACCCCGAGGCTTGCGTTTATATTGCCGAGCTAGCGGTTAAATTTCGTGAAACGTTCAATCAAGATGTTGTGATCGACATGATTTGCTATCGACGCTATGGCCACAATGAAGCGGATGAACCCGCCGTAACTCAACCCATGATGTATGCGGCGATTCGCAATCATCCTCGAGTCGGTGACCTGCATGCTCAGCGCTTAATTGACGAAGGCTTCACGACTAGAGAAGCTGTCGATGAAATGGTCGCCGATTATCGTAAGGCGCTAGAACAAGGCGGTGGCGTAGCACTTAATGTTATTTCGGGTCTAGAGCCACAAGCAGCAAAAGATTGGGACGGTCTCGACAAAGGCAATATTAATTTCACCGAAAACACACAGTTAAGCACTGAACAAATTCAACGACTTGGTCAATCTTTACTAAGTCTGCCTGACGGATTTAAGGTGCATCATCGAGTCAAAAAAATTCTCGATAGCCGTCAAAAAATGCTCGACGGAGAGATACTTTGCGACTGGGGATTTGCTGAAACAATGGCTTATGCTGGATTAATTGACGAGGGATACCCAATACGCTTATCGGGTCAGGATAGCGAACGAGGTACCTTTTTTCATCGCCATGCCGCCTTGCATGATCAAAACAATGGCGATGTTTACAAACCCCTAAAGCACCTCTTCGAAGGCCAGCCTCGATTCGAAGTAATCAATTCATTTTTGTCGGAAGAAGCGGTTCTGGGTTTTGAATATGGTTATTCCTCAACTGACCCCAATACATTGGTCATTTGGGAAGCACAATTTGGTGACTTTGCCAATGGTGCACAAGTGGTTATTGATCAGTTTATCAGCTCAGGCGAAGTTAAATGGGGACGTCTCAGTAATCTTGTTATGCTTTTGCCACATGGTTACGAAGGGCAGGGACCAGAGCATTCATCGGCTCGCCTGGAGCGCTATCTTCAATTATGTGCGCAACACAACATGCGTGTAGTTTACCCTACCTTACCATCACAAATATTTCATTTGTTGCGATCACAAATGAAGTGTGGGTTTAGAAAGCCACTTATTATAATGAGCCCTAAAAGCCTGCTCAGGCATGAAGGTGCGGTATCTTCATTGAGCTCACTTAGTGAGGGTGAATTTCAAAAAATAATTCCTGAAACAGATGATATTGAAGATAATAAAGTGAAAAGACTTATCTTGTGTTGTGGAAAAATTTATTACAAGCTACGTGAAGTAAGAAGTGAGAAATATGATAACACTACAGCCATCGTTCGAGTTGAACAGTTGTATCCTTTCCCAAGGACTGATATTGCAGCGTTAAAAACGAAATATCCCAACATCGAAACCGTTGTTTGGTGTCAGGATGAGCCGCGAAATCAAGGGGCTTGGCGTGAATTTAAAAGTCGTTTAAATGATGTATTCAAACCAATTCACATTGAATTTGCGGGCCGAATATCGGCGGCATCACCAGCTGCGGGTTATATAGCGATGCATATAGAGCAAGAGACAAAGTTAGTAACAGATGCATTTGAGTTATAATGGCATTCGTTAATCAATCACATTAATTATTTGGAGTAACACATGCAGGTTGAACTTAAGGTTCCTGTATTACCAGAATCAGTCACCGAAGGAACACTTGGCGAGTGGTATAAAAAAATTGGCGATACAATAGCGGTTGATGAAAACGTTGTTGACCTCGAAACCGATAAAGTCGTACTCGAAATTGTTGCTACTACCGCTGGTGTACTTGAATCAATATCATTTCAAACCGGTGACACTGTAAAAGACGGGCAAGTGCTCGGCGTTATTAACAGTGAAGTCAAGGCAGTAGAGAGTCCTGTTGTAAAAGAAACGCCGGAAGAAGCGGACGTTTCTAATAATTCCAATGCTAATAAAGCCAGCCCATCGGTTCGAAAATTCATTGCTGAAAACAACCTGACAGTTGATGAAATTGCTGCTAGCGGGAAAAAAGGCACCGTATCAAAAGAAGATGTACAGCGTTACTTGGATACTAAAAAAGAATCGCCAGTCGTCGCTGAAAGCACACCCCAAGTTACCGAGACCAGCTCTCCTGCTGCGGCTATAGCTGAGCCTTCATCGGGTCGAAATGATCGTCGTGTACCCATGAGTCGTTTACGCCTCAAGGTTGCTGAACGGTTAAAGCAAGCTCAAAATACAGCGGCATTGCTGACTACGTTTAATGAAGTCAATTTGCAGCCAATGATGGATGCTCGTACCAAGTACAAAGAAGCATTCGAGAAAACGCACGGTGTCAAACTAGGCATGATGTCGTTTTTCACGAAGGCTTCAGTCGAAGCTTTAAAGAGGTTTCCCGCCGTTAATGCGTCAATCGATGATAATGATATTGTTTATCACGATTATTTTGATGTTGGTATTGCAGTTAGTTCAAACCGTGGTCTGGTTGTGCCTGTTTTACGAGATGCCGATCAACTGAGTTATGCGGATGTTGAAAAGAACATTCGTTCTATGGGCGAACGGGCTCAGGCAGGTAAACTCGGTATTGATGAATTAACCGGTGGCACCTTCACCATCACTAATGGCGGTATATTTGGGTCGATGTTATCAACGCCCATACTCAACCCACCGCAAAGCGCTATTCTTGGTATGCACACTATTCAGCAACGCCCTGTGGTTATCGATGGAGAGATTGTAGCAAGGCCCATGATGTACTTGGCATTGACTTACGATCATCGAATTATTGATGGTAAAGAGGCGGTGCAGTTTCTAGTGGCAATCAAAAACACTCTGGAAGACCCAACTAGGTTGCTACTAGGAATATAAAAGAATTAATTTAGTATCCGGTCAAATGGCATTGACCGGATACTCATTATTTTTTCGGTCTACTTTTGTTGTGCTTTAAGCAATGCCTGGTCGAGATCCCACAGAATATCGTCGAGTGTTTCCAGCCCAACCGATAGTCGAATCATATCGGCCGTGATGCCAGCGGTTAATTGCTGTTGTTCTGACATTTGTCGATGGGTGGTTGATGCCGGATGGATTATCAAAGACTTGGCATCGCCTACATTAGCAAGATGGCTCAAAAGCTCGACACTCTCAATCAACATTTTGCCTGCTTCTTGACCGCCTTTAATGCCAAAGCTGAGGATGGAGCTCGCTCCTTTGGGTAGGTATTTTTGTACCAAGGGATAATAGGCGTTATCGTCCAGGCCCGCATAGTTTACCCAAGATACACAGGAATGTTGCTGCAAAAATTTTGCCACGCCTAATCCATTCTCGCAATGTCTATCCATCCTTAACGGTAACGTTTCTAAACCTTGCAACAACATGAATGCATTAAAAGGGCTCATTGCCGGGCCGAGTGTCCGTAAGGTTTCACAACGGGCTTTCATCGTGAAGGCGAAATCGCCAAACGTTTCATAAAATCGAATACCGTGATAACCCGCAGATGGTTCAACCATATTGGGAAAATTGCCATTAGCCCAGTCAAATTTACCCGACTCAATAATGACACCACCCATCGACGTACCGTGACCACCGATGTATTTGGTTGCAGAATGGACAACAATATCAGCCCCATGATCGATAGGCCGACAGAGGTAGGGCGTTGCGAAAGTATTGTCAATTACCAGTGGAATGCCCGCCTCTCTAGCGATGGCACTAACAGCCTCTATATCGAGCACATTATTAAGTGGGTTGCCAATAATTTCGGCATACAGTGCCTTAGTTTTCGGAGTAATTGCTTTACGAAAATTTTCTGGGTCATCCGAATCAACAAACGTTGTATTAATACCAAACTTACGAAATGTCACGTCGAACTGGGAAAAAGTACCGCCATATAACGTCTTCGCCGACACCAATTCATCACCCTGTTCCATTAAGGTCAGCAGTGCAACGGTTTGAGCTGCCATGCCAGAACTAACGGCCAACGCTGCGCGGCCATTTTCAAGCGCTGCCATGCGTTCTTCAAAAACCGCATTGGTTGGATTGGTTAATCGGGTATAGGTATGTCCGAACGTTTGTAAGTTAAATAAACTGGCAGCATGATCCGCATCATCGAATACATAGGCGGCTGTTTGGTAGATTGGGACAGCCCTCGCGCCTGTTGTAGCATCGGGAATTTGTCCGGCATGCAGGCATAGGGTTTCGATACCATAATCTCGGTCTGTCATTAGGCTGATCTCGGTTTTTTGTTTAATAGAGCTATTGATTAACGAACTGTGGGCGCCTAGAGGAAATAACACCGGTATTAACCCCAACGGCATTGAGTCCGCCAAAAAGCCGTGCATATTCAATTTTTGGGCAGCGATTCATCACTACTTCAAGACCTGCATCTCGAGCTTTTTGTGCGGCCTCTTCGTTGACCACTCCCAATTGCATCCAGACTAGTTTAGTACCGATCTTAATCGCTGAATCAACAAAGGGATCAACTCGATCAGAGCGTTGGAACAAATCAACAATATCAATGGGAACTGGAATTGACTCCAGGTTGGGGTAACACTTCTGACCAAGTATTTCTTCATTCTTCGGGTTAACGGGTATTATAGTAAAGCCACGGTCTAACAGATACTTAGCGACAAAATTGCTGGGGCGAGACCAATCTGAAGACAAACCAACCATTGCTATGGTTTTGTATTCTTGCAGTACACGACGTAGGAAATTGCTATCAGTCATGGTAGTTCACTGAGTTAAAGATAAGTTAACATTGGATAGCACTGGGCAAAAATTTGCAATGATTTACAATAATTTAGTAAATCTTCAGTAGGGCAGGCTGGTTATCTCAACAATGCTAAAAATTCTGATCAGGATTGCTTTTAGCAGAGTCGATTAGAACTATATTGACATGTGGTCTTAGAGGTGTATATTCTCGCGCCATGCCCAGATGGCGGAATTGGTAGACGCGCTAGCTTCAGGTGCTAGTGGCCGTAAGGTCGTGGAGATTCGAGTTCTCTTCTGGGCACCATCACCCTGTTTTTTACCGTCCTACAACATCTTCAAGTTACAAAAATCCCTTATTTAATAACGTTCTAACTGTTTTTACCGTCCTAAGTCTACCATTGCCAGCCTGAATAATTGTTGGTATATTTATATCAACGGATGATGTACCGACAAATTGGCTGTAAACGCGCTATCTGAAAAGCTCTCGGCCTTATTGGTGAAACAAGCAAAGCCGAAGGAAACAGTTTACAAGTTATCTGATGGCAAAGGCCTTAATTTAGAAGTGCGCCCGAATGGCTCGAAGTATTGGCGGCTATCCTATCGACACAACAACAAACAAAAAACTCTCGCGCTAGGCGTTTTTCCTGATGTCACCTTAGCGTCTGCCAGAAATAAGAGATTAGAAACCAAGCTATTATTAGATCAAGGTATCGATCCCGCTATTCGACGCAAGCAACAAAAATCAGTCATAGGACTTGATACCTTCGCGCCAATATCCGACGAATGGGTGAAGACCAGAACCAAATGGAGCAAAGGACATGCCGACAAGGTAAGGCGAACTATCACCGCCGATGTCCTGCCCTATCTGGGCAACATGCCAATTAAAGAAATCAAAACCAGTGATGTGCTTTATGTAGTGCGAAAAATTGAAGCCCGTGACGCGCTGGATGTGGCAGCACGCGTAAAGCAGCGTATTAGTTCAATATTCAGGTATGCCATACAAACAGGTTACGCCGAATATAATCCGGTCGAAGCGCTCAAGGATGTGCTCAAGACTAGTAAAGTAAAACATCGACAGTCGATCCAACTCGATCAACTGCCTGCTTTCTTGAACGCGCTCGATTCATACTCTGGCTATACCAATACCCGCCACGCCTTGAAATTTATCACCCTTACTTTTGTTCGCCCTGGCGAGCTGCGTTCCGCCGAATGGAAAGATTTTGATCTGGATAAAGCAATCTGGCGCATACCGGCCGAAAAGATGAAAATGGATGAAGAACATATAGTCCCGCTATCCACGCAAGCCATCGACCTGTTGAAACTTGTGAAAGAATTATCCGGTAATTATGACCTAGTGTTCCCTGGCTCATATGATCACCGAAAGCCCATGAGTGAAAATACCTTAACCTATGCCATTCGAAAGCGGTTAAAGTTTGATGCAACCGCGCACGGCTTTAGAACAACAGCCAGCACCATACTGAATGAGTCAGGCTTTCGTGTTGACGTGATTGAGCGACAACTGGCCCATGGTGAAAGAAACAAAGTTAGAGCGGCTTACAATCGATCACAGTACCTAGCAGAGCGTACGGAAATGATGCAATGGTATAGCGACTATCTGGATGGATTAAAGGCGGGTGCCAATGTGGTACCAATTCATAGCGCGAACAAATAAACGGAGTTTTCCAAGTCTAGCTCGACGGAGCGAAAAGGGGTCACCTTCACCGCCTGGCTTGGATATTATTTTGAAGATTAGCACGGTAGGGTGTTATGGGTAATGATATTGAATATTTGTTGAAGGAACGTTATTCCTGTGGGTCGCCTTGCGAACTCGCGGATAGAGTGGATCGCTCTATCGGGAGTTGGCTTTTCAACACTTTTAAATACATGACAGATGACGAGTATAGCGACTTAGTCTTAGGGCTAGATATATTTAAAGAGTCAGTTAACTCTTCTTTAGATAAAGATGATTCAAGTATAATTGATAACGATGAGCTCGTGAAAATTGCAGTCGAATATCACAATTATTTGGATAGTGTAAAGAACCAAAGTAAGTGCGAAAAACTACGTAAAAGGTTTGCTAGTGACTATTCAGTATTTTGCTTATCTTTAACTTGGCTTTTAAGGGGGGAAAGCAAAAAAAACGAACCTGCAATGGCGACCGCATTTATCTTGCAAGCAATTATCTTTACTCATCAGTTCTCAACGCATAAGCGCGAACTTATGCGTGAGGCATCAAGTAAGGCACTAGACGTAAGGCACAAAGAGCACAGAGAGATGGGGGTAGAAGTTAAGGATTGGTACAGGGTAAACGGCGGGAAATTTAAGAGCAAAGATTCCGCTGCTATGGCTGCCATGAAGATTGTCCCATTAGAATTCAGCACTATTAGAAAACATTTTAAAAACCTCAATTATGACTGACCTCTGCATGTAGAGGTCAGCCTCCCTGTGTAGTGGCTAGGTTATACACGGACACTATCTTAATACTTTATTAATTATGTGAATAATGGTTCTCCAAGGCCGCGCTATGCGGGCTTTTAACAACTTGGAGCGAATCAAATGACCCACTACAATCAGGACTTAAAATACAGCGTCCTACGTTTACCAGAAGTAAAGCAGCAAACCGGATTAAGCCGTTCAGCCATCTATCAACGCATAACAGACAACAACTTTCCCAAATCAATCAACCTCGGTGGTCGTGCCGTTGGTTGGTTAGCCAGTGACATACAGGGTTGGATCAAAAGCCGATTAGCCGCCACTAGAATGGAGGGCTAAGAAATGATAGCAACTCTACCGACTAAAGCGGATTTACTGAAAACTAACATCGTCGCAATCGATCAGCACCATAAAAAAGTTATTACCAGTACAGTACAAATTGCAGACTATTTCGGCAAGCGTCATTCAAATGTAATCCGAAGAGTAACGGCATTAATTAAAAAAGACCTGCTCAAAACTGAGGCGAACTATTATCTGGATAGGTATGAAAGAGGTCAGAAATACTACGAATTAAACCGTAATCAATTTCTGCTAGTGGTGATGGGTTTTACCGGTGATAAAGCGGATCGGTTCAAAGCTGACTTTATCAAGCTATTCAATCAGCAGGAGGCAGAGCTGAAACAATGGCGAGCGGGGCGGCAGGTTGCTGCCGATACGACAAAGCAGGCGAACGACTAAATCTATAAGCTACAAAATGAACTGAAAACAGTTATACCGAGTTCAAAACGTTGCACCATGATATTCAACCACATTCAAAATCGCATTACCAAAACGGTCACGGGTTCGGCTGACACCAAACGCGAATCTATGACATCTAGCCAGTTGCACCAAGTCACTGAGCTTGAGCAGCAAGTGCAAAATCATATTAAACGGCTAAGGGGCGAAGGTGTCGATCCGGTACAAATTCGCGATAATACGATGGCAATGATTCTGGCGTCAAATAGAGCCTAGTTCGTGCCCAAAATAGCCCAAAATACTGGCCGCGCTTTTGACCGACCGGAATTGACCGATAAAACAATAAGCTCAGGGCAAGAAGCAATAGGCAGGGCCTCATTCTTTGAGGCTTTGCCTATTTCCGAAACTGAGCTAAAAGGTGGGATATTACTATTATCTGTTGACTCCAATACCTGTTTATCCAGTGAATCTAAGCATGAATATCTGCAGACATCCGAACGGTCCGAGAAAAAGCCGAAACGCACGATTAACCGAAAGCGGATTATTTACGATGACACCTTCACTCACAACGGGAAAACGTACCAAGTCAATGCCACCAAGTCAGGATTATATGCTGAAATATTAAAGTCGATTATTGAACAGTTCCAAATTGCCCTGCTGAAATGGAAGCGCGTTTTTGTGTTGAGGTTTGATCTACATACGCATGCATTTTCAGAGGACAATAAGCGTATAACGGCATTTAGAAAAAGATTGTTTGAAAAGCTAAAGCGTCAATATGGATTTAAGGACATTGGCTTTTGTTGGGTACGTGAACATGAACGCGCTAAAGCCCAGCATTATCATTTTGTGTTATTCCTAGATGGCCGATTGATAAAGCATTCGAGTAAAATAATCCCAATGATAAAAGCCGCATGGGAAGATGGTACCGGAACGTATACGGTGCCGTATATCAAACACCCGTTCCATTTTGCCGACAGTGAGGACGTTATCAAAAAGGCAGTATATCGGGTCTCTTATCTCGCTAAACCTCGTGGCAAAGGCTACAGGCCGTCACAGACTAAAGACTTTCAATGTTCGCGCATGAAGTCTTAATGGTCATTAACCCCACGACTGCTAATTGTTGTGGGTTTGATGCTAAAGACCATGGGAGTCAGCTCTTTAATTACATTACAAATCAATGGCTTAGTTGTAAAATAACTGAACTATAAACGAACCGGAAAGGCCTTAGCAGAATGATTCACTGGGGCATGTGCTTTAAATGGTTGTTTGGATATAAATCAGGATATCTAAACCACCAAATATACGCCGTTTTAAGCGGCGATAATTCAACCCACCCTGTGCTATTGCTCGATTGTGATAGATGCGGTTAACGGGCTAATTAGAGTCTTAATAGGTGAATTTTTTCCCACTATAAAAGGGCTACCTGTTGACATCAACAAGGGTTTCCAGATGTTAACTTTTGTTAAGGGCTGGGATAACTTCTACAGTCACTGAAGACGAATTGAGCGCCAAAAATTGATAGTCATAGGGTTTAAGATATTACGGTTTATTGATGGTATGGCTGGCTATAAGGTTAACTTTGTCTCTTTGAGCGTTCATAAAATAGCGCTCAAAACTGAGCACCAAACAAACTATTCAACCTTGAATTAATCAATAGTAATGAGCTAAAGGCTGACCCATGCTAGCTATAGGATAATGCTGCTGTGCGTCGTGCTTTTCTGCGCGGTAAAGATGAACTCACCGGCCAATCATTTAAACGCTGATGACAATGCAGATAGCGGCCATTCAAAAACAAGAATTAAACTACTGCTTCCGGCACTTAGCGGCCATTAGAGACCGGTCGTAGGCATTGGTATATAGGTGCCCGTTGTTGTTATTTTTATTATCTGTATATTGAGATAGGCGGGCTATGTCTATCTCAAAAAACGAAGAGTCTTCCTATATAACTGTAGGATCCCAATGAGATTAGATGAGCAAAGCGAGGAAATGGGTCTCGCTAAAAAGTGCTTGTAGAAATCGATGGCGTTACCTCGGACACTCGATTCAAGTATGTTTTCTCTGACAAAGACGCATATTACTCACTGCCAAGGGCTATGCAGACCTCTCTAGCGACAGCTAACAAAGTTTCTAAATAACTTTTCATATTATTTTCAGTGAATCGACTGATTAAGCCCGATAGGGCGATTACACCGACAAGTTCGCCCTCGGGTCCTAGAATAGGTGCCGCGATACCAGCAATTTCCGGATCGCGTTCTCCTCGGCCGATATAATATCCCTGTTCACGAATTTTCTTAGCCTGAGGCCCCTTGCGGCTTGAGAACGCGTCTAGCACCTGCCCAGTAGAGCCAATATTAAGCACAGTGATTCCCCCTTCTTCGACATTATCGCGCATCCTTCTGTGGGGGTTTGCACAATATAGACAGACACCCGATTCTCCGCGCAAGACGTGAAACGACGCACTTTCATTTGTTTTCTCAACGAGCTTGTTCAAGACGGGACGGACGATACTGTCCAGCTGTAAGTTGTGCCGGTAAACTGAACCAAGACGCCAAAGCGATGGGCCAAGATGAAAAGCCCCGTCATCGTCGCGTTTAAGATAACCGAATTTTTCAAGTGACACGCTGAGCCGCAGAATCGTGGCCTTACTTAAACCTGTTCTTCCCGCTAGTTCTTTAAGAGCAAGACCTCCCGCAAGCCCTTTAATCGCCAGCCCATTGTCCCCCATATCAAACGCGTCAAGTAAACGTAGAGCGCGTTCGACAGACTCAACGCCCCCATTGATATCTTGAACAGCCCTAGGTTTCCATGTTGGTTCCGTCATTACCTTATTCTCGTTAGCGGTTTTTTGTAATAAATTGGCTGTGAGATCAAGTGATACGAGAGGTGCTAAATAGTAAGAGTCTGATCTCAAGCAGAAGCTTTAGACAATACCAGTGGTACAGATAAAAAAGCAAGACGCTGCATAGAATCCCCCTGTCAAACCCATTGCTTGATTTGTTTGATAGGCAGTTTTAATTGACAATAGAAAATTAATCCTAATAATGGAACCTGATTTCACACAGTGAAACAATAATTAATCAAAAGAGGAAGGTTATAATGAATAAATATCCGAAGATTTTATCCATGACCATTGCCATTTCTGTGGCTATGGGATTGAGCAGTGGCGTCGGTAATACTGCCAAAGCTGCCGACGATACCGTGGTGTTTGCATCGTGGGGCGGTTCGTTTCAGGACGCACTCAGATCATCGATGTTGAAACCAGCGGCTCAAGAGTTGGGTATTCAGGTTAAGGAGGACACGACCAACGGCATTCAAGACGTGCGCGCGCAGATCTCAGCGGGTGCGGTCGCCTGGGATGTGACTGAGCAGGATTTGCCCTCGTGTGAAACACTCAAGCGCGAAGGTAAACTTGAGCCGATCGACTATTCGACTGTTGATACCACCGGCATTCCTGAAGGGCTAATCAACAGCCACTATGTAGGCTTTATCAACTTCACCAAAGTGATCGCCTATCGCAAGGATGTCTTTGGCGATAATGGCCCGTCCAACTGGGCAGAGTTCTGGGATACGGAGAAATTTCCTGGAAAGCGCGGCATGCATGGGAAGGTGAATTACAACCTTGAAGCCGCGCTGATGGCCGACGGTGTGCTCAAGGGAAAGGTCTATGACCTGCTGGCAACAGATGAGGGCAAAGCAAGGGCCTGGGCCAAACTGGCAGAGATCGCACCTAAGGTAACTGTTTGGTATCGTGGCGGATCGCAGTCCGCACAATTGCTGCGTGATGGTGAGGTGGATATGATCCACATGGGCCATAATCGTGTGGAAAGCGTAATGGGTTCGGGTATCGACGTAGCCTATGCCTTTGACGGCGGCACCATGGATGTCGATTGTTTGCTGGTGCCCAAGGGCGCGCCGAATAAAGCCAACGCCATGCGTCTGATCAACGAGTTGTTGAGTGCCAAATCGCAGGCGCGTTTGGCGATGACGATGCCTCTTGGCCCGGTGAACGCCAACGCGTTTGGCACAGGCATTATCCCCGAAGAGGCTGCCATCAATATTAACACGCACCCCAGCAACTATGACAAACAGCTTTTGGTCGACCCGAATTTTTACATCGGCCAGTTGGGTGAGTTGACTGAAGAGTTTGACACGCTGATCCAACAGTAGTCCACTTTGGCGCGGTGCTCATTTTTATCAAATTATTTGCACTGCGCTCATTTTTCTTAGGTTAGGAGTTCGTATGTCATCTACTGCCCAATCCCTTCCAATCGATATATCCGGTCTGTGCAAGTCCTACGGATCGTTCAAAGCGCTCGATGATGTGTCGCTGAATATTGCCGCAGGCGAATTCCTGACGCTGCTTGGGCCATCGGGCTCGGGCAAAACGACGCTTCTAATGGCGCTCGCTGGCTTTGTGCGTCCCAGTGGCGGGTCGATCCGGTTTGGTGATCAAGAAATGATTGCGACACCACCGCACAAACGCGGCCTTGGCATGGTTTTTCAAAGCTATGCGTTGTTTCCATTCATGACGGTTGCTGAAAACGTGGCCTATCCACTGAAAGTTCGCGGAGTTTCCAAAAGCGATCAAAAGACCCGCGCCGAGCGTGCGCTGGATACCGTTCAGCTTGGCGGTTATGGGGATCGGCGCATCACTCAATTGTCCGGAGGCCAAAGGCAGCGTGTCGCCCTTGCCCGCGCGATGGTATTCGAGCCTCAGATTATCCTTATGGATGAGCCTCTTTCCGCGCTCGACAAAAAGCTGCGCGAACATATGCAGATCGAATTAAAGGCTCTCCATCAAAAATTGGATGCAACTGTTGTGTACGTGACCCATGATCAGCGCGAAGCCCTGACGATGTCGGACCGGATTGCAGTGGTCAATCACGGGCGGATCGAACAGGTCGACACACCTGAGCGGCTCTATCGTCAGCCTCACAGTTTCTTTGTGGCGGATTTTGTCGGTGAATCAATTTCCTTGCCAGTAGAGGTGGCCAACAATACCGTTCAACTCAATGGGCGCGTGCTCAAATCTGATACACCTATCGCCCAGGGTAGCGGTGGCCACCGCTTGGTGATCCGGCCCGAGTTGCTGGAGGTCACCTCTGGTGCTGTGCCTGAAACTGCCAATGATTTATCTGGCCATGTCCACGACATCATCTATCAAGGCGACAGCGTACTGGTTATCGTTCAGCACGATAGTGCAGGCGAGATTAATGTACGCGTCCCTGCCAATCGAGCTGGCCAGACTGGCCTGCCCTCCAGGGGAGAGCGAATTGGCCTTGCCCTGCATCCCGAAGACACGATCATCGTGCCAGAGCATGTGGCGTGAGTATCGCCGAGGCCAATTCGGGTGCTGAAACACTTCAGAACGTAAGCACGCTCAAATCCGAGGAACGCCGCGAACGCCGCACGTTTCTGGGGCTTTCGATACCCGCAGTTCTGATTATTTTCGTTGTCGTCTTCCTCCCGGTTCTCTGGCTGTCTTCTCTCTCGTTTTACAATGCGGCGGGAGAGTTGAGCATGGAAAACTACGCGCGTATCTTTGAAAGCGCTTTGTATCAGCGCACCTTTGTTGTCACCTTTCAGATCAGCGTCGCCGTAACGGTGATTTGTGTCCTTCTCGGATATCCGCTGTGTTACTGGCTGACCAAGGTGTCGGACAAAACAGCTGCCATTCTGATGGTTTTCGTGCTGGTCCCGTTCTGGACGTCGGTTCTGGTGCGCACATACGCCTGGTTGGTGCTGTTACAGCGTAATGGCATCATCAATTCATCAATGATGTCGATGGGCATTATCGATGAGCCGCTGCAACTGGCCCACAACCTAACGGGATCAATCATTGGCATGGTACATATCATGCTGCCGTTTCTGATTTTGCCGCTTTATGCAACTATGCGCAGCGTGAACACAGATCTGGTGCGTGCTGCAGTCAGTCTTGGCTCCAGTCCGCGCGGAGCATTCTGGCGGGTGTTTTTCCCTATGTCTCTGCCGGGCCTTTTTGCCGGGATCGTGCTGGTTTTTATCCTGTCTCTGGGTTTTTTCGTCACACCTGCTTTGCTGGGTGGTGGCCGGGTACAGATGCTGGCGCAACGGATCGAAAGCACCATCACCATTTATTCCAATTGGGGTGCTGCATCAGCCTTGGGCGTTGTCCTGTTGCTAATGGCACTGGTGATAATCTGGCTGATGAACCGGTTCTTTGGTCTCGACAAACTGTTCATACGCTGAGGAATCTGAGATGGAACAAATAGGACAACGCAAAATTGACGGCTTGTGGCTAACTGTGGTTGGCATCGCGGTGCTGTTTTTTCTGATCCTGCCCACGCTTATCGTGATCCCAATGTCGTTTTCGGGGGCCTCCTTTCTGGAGTTCCCGCCCACGTCGTTTTCGTTTCGCTGGTACACGACCTATTTCACCTCCCCAGAATGGATGAGCGCCACGCAGACATCTCTGATAGCGGCGGTGATGACCACGGCGATTGCGACACCTTTAGGCTCACTTTGTGCCTATGGCCTGCATTGTTGCACCCCACGGATCAGGAGCACTGCGCAGATCCTCGTGATCATGCCCATTGTCATACCGGTGATCCTGATCGGTGTCGGCGTGTTCAGTCTTTATGCCAAGCTGGGGCTCAATTACACGCTTACCGGAATTGTGATTGCTCATACCGCGCTGGCCTTACCCTTTGTGATCGTGACCGTTATGTCGGGCTTGCAGAACTACGATTTCGATCAGGAATTGGCGGCGCGTAGCCTTGGGGCATCGCGGGCATATGCGTTGTGGACGGTGACAGTTCCGCAAGTTAAATTCTCGATCCAGACAGGGGCCTTTCTGGCCTTCATCACGTCGCTGGACGAGGTGGTGATTTCTATGCTGATTTCGGGTGGCGACAATGCCACAATTACCCGCCGCATGTTCAATTCACTGCGCGATCAGCTTGATCCAACGATCGCTGCCATATCAACCTGTCTGATTGTTGTCTCGGTCAGTGCCTTGATAACTGTGAAACTTATTGGGAAAAGTAGCAATAGCGGGGATGACTCATGATCACCACTATGGGTATGTCAGGCTACTTACATAAGCTGTTCCAGTCTTTGAAAATTTTCGTCCTGCCGACATTCGATTATGCGATAAAGCAATTGCGAAGATGTCTGTGGCCGTTTACACATCTAATAACAATTAAAGGAGAATTGAATTGAATAGGCATATCGACGAAGCTACAACAACTGGTGTCACGTTCGCCTCATTTCCAGAACGGGCTTTGGAACAAATTTCCAACGAGAGTATTGTTGTATTCGGCGTACCTGCCAATTCTACTTTGCCTCGACAAGCAGGTTGTGCAAATGGCCCCAGAGCTATCCGACAGTCAACCATGAGTGCATTGTCTTGTTATTTTAACTCCCCTTCAAAAACGGTCGTTTCCCTGGAAACGGGCAAGGCTACTAGCTTTAGAAGTGATGCAGTCGGCATCGATTTGGGCGACCTTTCGGACTGTAATGAGCTCTCAACAGAAGCTTTGCAGCGGATTGCGCATCTGACCAACGCAGTAGTTGATGAAGGTGGGTTACCTGTCCTGTTAGGAGGAGATGGAAGAGCTCTGCAGGGATTAATAGAAGGGTTAAAAAGTTCAGTAGCCCCATTTGGTCTCCTCGTTATTTCCAACCGATTGGACTTGCCTTCTGTCAGTGATTTGCCCGGTGTAGCAGTTTCAGCACTTCTTCCTGCTGATTCCAGCTCCGAAAACTGTTCACTACTTGTTTTGGGTGTCAATGGTGTTCAGCCCTATTCAAATATGAAGTCTATGCATCACCTGCATGGGAAAGTCGTTTCAGCTGATGAGATTCACGAGCAGGGAACGCAGGTAGCCCTTGATGCGATCCAACAGTTCGCTATTCAGAATGATCGAATTGTTTGCGTTATTGATGCTGAAGTTCTGGACACCGGTCATGCCGCAGGCACACCGGGGCTGAATGTAGGCGGTTTAACCCCATTACAACTCATTGAGATTCTCTCCGAAAGCAATCTGTCACCACAGCTATCCGGAATTTGTGTGTCTAATGTAGCTCCTTCGCTTGATGCCCGTGGGCATTCCCAATACGCTGCCGCCGAGGCATTGTTAGCTGTCCTAGGTGAGCGTCTCTTCAAGGAGGTGCCCCTATGACTTTGGCCATGGACACAACTGAGGAGCTGCCGCTTTCGATGCAACCTGTGCCATCGTTCTTCGGCGCTTCAATAGGCGACATCGAAGACTTGTCAGAAGGAAAGATCGCGGTCACGGGAATCTACTGCGACCATTTTTCGGGTGGTAAACCGGGTGCGAGATACGCTGCGCGGCAATTAAGGTATGCATCCTGGTCTTCGCTGGCGCACGAGCCAACTCCTCCTGCGAGCGACATGATCATTGATGTTGGTGACCTCAATGTATTTCCTACGGAACCAGCGAAAACGATGTCGATTCTAGAAGAGCAGAGTCGACGAATTCATCAAACAGGAGCTAAGCTTCTCGCGTTGGGAGGTGACTACAGCGTTATACCAGCTTTAGTTTTGGGCCAGTTGCAAGCAACGCAAGACAGTCGTTTACAAATCATTCGAATTTCACGCCGGTTGGATGCAGCTACAATTCCAGATCCCCGCAAAACGCCGCTGGCAAGAGCCTGCGCAACCCGACAACTTGGTGAATACTGTGGTGGCGCAAGCTCGGTCACATTGCTCGGTGTCAGCGATGTGACTGCGTTGGAGGAGTACGATTACTTTTCTGGCGCGTTCGTTCGTTCGGCTCGCCAACTCACACCAGAGTCAGACAAGTTAGTGGACGAAATAGTTGCTGGATTAGCACATCCAAATGTCACCTTTTACCTAAGTGTGGATATTGACGTGCTCGCATGGCCCTCAATTTGTACTAACTCCCCTTACCTTGGAACTGGACTGACACCCGAGCAGTTGATCATGCTAATCGAAGCATTAGGGAAACTACCCATTGCAGGTGCTGATGTTACTGGCTTCATTCCGGATCTAGATGTTTCCGGAAGTAGCGCATCTGCCACTGTAGCCAGGATTTCTCGTTGCGTTCTTGAGGCAATGTCACAGGAGGTTTCAAGATGCCTTTGAGAACTGCTCCACTACCGCGTATGGCGGGTCACCTTTCGTTCATGCGTTCGAACAGAGCGAAGGCCGAGGAATTACAGCCTGGTACATTGGCAGTGATTGGTGTTCCATTGGAGAGTAGCGAAAGCATTATGTCTGGCGCTCGTTTTTCCCCATTGGCAATACGTGAAACTTCAGTCTATTTCGGTTGGTATGCTAATCCGCAATTTAGCAATCCAACCGATGTTAATGCAAGAGATGCGATTGATAAATCCTCAATCAATGAACGATTGTTTGATCTAGGGGATGTTCCGGTTGTGGGTCTAGCTAGATCAGAAGCGGACGAACATATTACTCACACTATTGAAAAGGTTTTTGCACGCGGTGCAACGAGTGTTGTCCTGGGTGGTGATAACACAATCGTTGCCCCTATTGCTCGCGGTATTACTCACGGTATTGGGAACGGAAAGACCGTTGCTTTTATTCAGATCGGAGGGCGCATGCCTGGCACAACGTGTGCAAAGTCTGAGTCTCGAAGTTCTTCCGTGCCTCTTGATGCCCTTTTGATTGATGGAAATATCAAGCTGGCGGATACCACGATATTAGCTCCGGTTGGACATCCAACTGCAGAGTTTGCGCAGGAAATGACGGATAGTGGAGCAAAAATAATTTCATCGCGTCAACTGAATGATATGGATTCCGATGCAATTACTGATTTGGCTTTCACTTTGTCGAATCGTGAGTTGCCAGTGATCGTCAATCTGGATTTATCGTCGGTAGCTGCTGAGCTTCACGGAATGTCTGATAGACCAACGTTCGATGGAATGAGTATGGAGCTATTGCAGCAGGTTTTAGTAGCCATTGGACGTGCACCGATCGTGACCCTTATTGTGACCGGACTTTATCCCACAACGAATGGACTGAGTATCGTCAAGACTGGACAACGCCTGATCGTTACGGCGCTACTTGGATATATTCGTGCGCGCCTCGGACTGTTTAATGTTCCCGATAGCGATACTAATTAATTAGAGAGAAAATTCCCATGTTAAATTACCCGAAAATGAATTCGGTCGTCCCATCGTTATTTGACGCGCCGCATGGATTACCTGCAGATGTTCAACCTGGCGTACTTGGAGTAGTGGGGATGCCATCTGACTGGACCCATACCAGCCGTGTAGGAGCCCGGTTTGGACCACATGCGCTGAGGTTGGCAACTACCGAAATGACCAAAGCAATCTCAGGTGAGCAAACAGAATTTATCGATCCAGCTTCTAAAGAGATACTTCTCAGGAATTGTGATCAGTGGATTGTTGATTGTGGTGATTCCGAAATTTTCCCAAATTGCGTAGAAGAAACTACAGAGGCCATCGCTTCTATGACCCGAGCGATTACAGCTGGTGGTGGCATTCCACTTTCGCTAGGCGGCGATCATTATAATGGCTTTCCTGCATGTCTTGGATATTCGCGTGGTCTTACGGATCGAGATCCAGACCGTAAGTTTGGCTACATCCAGGTTGATGGGCACCTGGATTTCACGGATCGTCTGGGTGCATGGGGTACACATAACCATGCCACCAACGGTCGGCGAATTTCCGAATTTTCCAACATTCTGCAAGCCAACATGGTATGGATTGGTATCTCCGGCTGGGTCGATGGAAGCGAGCTTGAACTTATTGAAAGTAGAGGGGGAAAAGTTTTTTCGTCAGGGGATGTCCACCGCCTTGGAATTTCCAAGGTTACCGAACTTGCCATCGAGCATGCAACACGAGGATGTGAAAGCCTTTATGTTTCGCTGTGTATTGACGCGATGGATGCAGGCTATCTACCTGGAACAGGTTCTATTGTTCACAGTGGTATCACTCCACGCCAATATTGCCAAATGCTCGATGTTATGGCGCAAGCACCGATTGATGGATTGGACATCGTAGAAGTATGTCCTCCACTTGACCCATCAGGCCGCACGCAAAGGATTGCTGGACATTTACTCACGCGCATTCTTCGCAACTATATGTTTTCCGTCGAAGGAGATGCAGCGTCGTGACCTTATTTCGTGGTATTAAATCATTCGGTGCTCTCTATCATGATGACGCACCTCTCCCTTGCCCGACTCGACCATGGGTCGTCGACTTTTCAATTCTTCAACCGCCCTTTGAGGGTATGGAACTCGGTAACATTGCAGAGTTCGAAACCGCTCCGAATTGGGATCGTTGGCGCTTGGGAGATACGTCTACTGAATCAGAGAATTGCTTGAACTGGATCGTGCTTGAGGATGCCGTACGCCGAATCTATATATGTGATCGCATGATCCTTGTACGCGTCAGCTGGCAAGATTTATTCGATGCTGGATTTGTCAATGGTTGTGATGTAATGATCGATGGAGAGAGCTACCAGTGTCGATTGATGAAGGGTGGAAACGATTTTCGTATTGATGAAGATGGTTTCAGTGGCGCAAAACCAGTGGATAACGAGTGGGATCGATTCGTCGTAGGCGAAGAGCAGATCGAAGGACTACCATTACTATCAGCTAACGATAGAAACGGTTCGCTTAACGATGACATTTTACATTCACCACATAACAAATTTTGGAATTGGCTCGGCGCAGTAAGCTGGACAACAACCCCTTATGCTAATCGTGAAACTGCACGTTGCTGTCGTGGATATCAGTCGGGACAGTTTTTCTATCTTAATACTTTCGATCATCGACATGAGGATATCGGTTGGCGACCTGTTCTGGAGCAAATTCTGTGACTTCTTTATCTTCCGGTGAAAACGAAATCAAGCCTAACTTTATCGGCGGTGAATGGCGGCAAGGATCAGAACACATCCAGAATATCAATCCATCGAATACCGACGATATCATTGGCCGATATGCGCTTGCCACTGGTGATGATGTGCAAGAAGCAGTCTCGGCCGCAGTGGCAGCACAGCCGGCTTGGTCATCGAGCACAGCTGGTGAACGCTACGAAATTCTCGATGCGATTGGTTCGGAGATTATTCGTTGCAAAGAAGAGTTGGGCGATCTTCTCGCCCGCGAAGAGGGCAAGACCCTTAAAGAAGCTGTGGCAGAGGCTCATCGAGCTGGCAGTCTGTTCAAATTTTTTGCGGCAGAGGCCTATCGCTCTGAGAGTGAAGGTTATCGTTCCCTTCGCCAGGGAGTCTCGCTTGAAGTTCGGCGCGAACCGATCGGCGTGGTTGCTGCGATAACACCGTGGAATTTTCCGCTCGCGATTCCCGCCTGGAAAATCGCGCCAGCGCTTGCCTACGGAAACCCCGTTATTTTTAAGCCTGCCGAATTGGTACCAGGTTCGGCCTGGGCGCTCGCAGAGATTATTTCGCGTGCAGGTTTACCGAACGGCGCATTTAATCTAGTGATGGGGCGAGGTACGGATGTGGGTGCGGCACTGGTTGAACATCCGGACGTAGCAGGTGTTACTTTTACCGGTTCTACGAATGTTGGCCGCAAGATTGGGGCGACTGTTTTTGCTCGGGGAGGCAAGATGCAGTTAGAAATGGGGGGGCAAAACCCACTCATAGTGCTCGACGACGCCAACCTCGATAGTGCAGTCGAATTTGCTATTAATGGTTCTTTCTATTCTACCGGGCAGCGTTGTACCGCTTCTTCTCGGCTAATCGTTACCGAAGGCATTCATGACGCATTTGTCGATGCTATGGTTCAGCGAATGCAATTACTGACGGTTGGTGATGCACGCGCGTCGAATACCGATATTGGACCCGTCGTCAGCGAGGAGCAGCTCACGAATAATCTCGATTATTTACGCATCGGTGCAGCTGAGGGCGCTAAACACATAACAGGAGGAGACAGGGTTGAGCGGGCGACGCCTGGTTGGTATTTGTCTCCAGCTCTGTTTGTTGAGGCCCAGCGCGAGATGCGGATCTGCCGTGAGGAAATATTTGGGCCAATCGCCTCTGTGATTTCTGTGACCGACTACGATGAGGCACTCGCTGTCGCTAACGACGCTGACTATGGTCTGTCGGCGGGGATTGTTTCGAACGATCGCAGCAAGATAGATCATTTTGTGGCCAATATTCAGGCTGGGATGGCGCAGGTGAACCTTCCAACTGCCGGCATGGATTTTCACGCACCGTTTACGGGTCGGAAAGGTTCGTCATTCGGCCCACCCGAAAAAGGCAGTCACTGCCGGGAGTTCTTTACCAATAGCAAGGTAGTACATGCACGTTATGGTGAGCCCTACAGTACTGGAAAGGCAGGTTCATGAAGTCTTTATCTGGCTATCGGGTACTTGACCTAACAAACGTGCTTTCCGGACCGTTCTGCTGCTGCCAACTAGCCCATCTTGGGGCAGAGGTGATCAAGATTGAAGTGCCTATTAAAGGTGATTTAGCGAGACAATTAGGCTTAGATGTTGAGCTAAATCAAAAACTCATGGGTGCCACTTTTCTTGCTCAAAACTCAGGTAAACGCTCAATTACCATTAATCTTAAATCGGCGGAGGGAGTTACTGTATTTAAGCGCCTTGTAAAAACTGCGGATGTTGTAGTTGAGAATTTTAGACCAGGAGTAATGAATCGTCTTGGTGTTGGTTATGAGGTGCTTCAAGACCTGAATCCAGATCTAGTTTATTGCGCGATATCTGGCTTTGGTCAGGAAGGTCCATTGAAGAGTCGGCCAGCATATGACCAAATTATTCAAGGTATGTCGGGCACTATGAGTATCACTGGCGATGCAGAATCAGCCCCTTTGAGGGTCGGTTTTCCTATAGCCGACACAATTGGTGGAATGACCGCAGCCTTTGCGATTTCAGCAGCACTTGCAAAACAATGTGGTAAGCGCGGGACCTTTATAGATGTTTCAATGCTGGAATCTGTCATGTGCACCATGGGTTTTCAGATTTCAAATTACTTCAACGCAAATCAAGAACCTCAAGCAATGGGTAACGATAATTTTACGGGTAGTCCGTCAGGGACTTTTCGAACTGGTTCTGGACAGATCAACATTGCGGCAAATAAACAGGAACAGTTTGAAGCTACATGCCAAGTCTTAGGTCTTAATAAGCTTTGTGAAAATCCTAGATTTGCTACTAGAGAGTCACGGCTAGAAAATCGTGCGGATCTTTCTGAGATTCTCAACGTAACCCTAATGACTCGTTCAACAGATGAATGGACTGGTTTATTAAATGAAGCTGGAGTTCCCTGCGGCCCAATTTTAACTGTGCCAGAAGCACTAGCTCAGCCACAGATTACAGAGCGGGGGATGGTAGCTAAATTCACTGACGTGCCAGGAGTAGGTCGAGATATTCAAGTGACTCGTACAGGTATAAAACTTGATGGAAAAGCACCTTCTGTAGATAACCCACCTCCAATGCTTGGTGAACATACTGATGAGATTCTTGGTGAACTGGGTTTTACCAATACTGAAATACAAACACTTAAAGCAGGAAAGGCAATATGAAAGGTATCGACATTGAGGTGAGTGAAGTTGGCCTGCGAGATGGGTTGCAAAGTATCACTCAAATCATGCCCACCGAGGCTAAAAAGCGCTGGATTAAAGCTTTGGCTTTAGCGGGTGTTCCCGAGATAGAAGTCGGCTCATTTGTTCCAGCGCGGATATTCCCACAGCTCGCGGACACGATGGATGTCGCACAATATGCCAGAACTATTGAAGGGCTCAAAGTGGCTGTTTTAGTACCAAACTTGAAGGGAGCTGAACAAGCGATAATGGCAGGGGTCCACAAGCTTACAATTCCCTTATCAGTTAGTGAGACTCATAGCCTGCGAAATGTCAATCGAACGCATGGTCAGATGCTGGATGAAGTGAAGAGTATAGTAGAGCTAATTAGACAGTTGCCAATCGATGAAAGGCCTACTATTGAAGGTGCTCTTTCAACCGCATTTGGCTGCACTATTGAAGGCAGTATTCCAGAAGATCGAGTAGTGGAATTAGCGGGCGCATTAATGGAGGCCGGATGCGATGAGGTGGGTCTTTCCGATACTACCGGATACGCGAATCCCGTGCAGGTTAAGCGTTTGATAGGAAAGGTCTGGGATGCCATCGGTCGTGAGCATCTTACGGGGATTCATCTGCACAATACACGTGGGCAAGGATTGGCGAATGTTTTGGCCGCGGTAGAAGTAGGGCTAACCACCATTGACTCATCTATGGGAGGTATTGGTGGCTGCCCAGCAGCTCCGGGTGCTAGCGGTAATATTGTTACTGAGGATCTAGTTTTCTTGCTAGAGGCGATGGGGCTAAAAACGGGTATTGATTTTGATAGGCTCATAGCCGCCAGAAATGTCGTTGCTACAGCGCTACCAGATGTTGAATTGTATGGCTTCACACCGGATGCTGGATTACCTCTTACCTCTCCCTTGATATAGCGCTTTAACTTACTCGAATTTGCCGCTCCACTCGCGCACCCGGAATATCCTGCCTATCGCGATCTATGGGTATCCTGGAGTAAGCCTGAGAGCAACCTCAACAGGGTGTCCGTAATAAGGGGCC
>Ga0307489_10000336_pt1 | contig 27495 bp, 42 predicted proteins | sample SB12metaG_FD_202247 | JGI IMG/M metagenome (GOLD analysis project Ga0307489, IMG submission 202247) | Sea-ice brine microbial communities from Beaufort Sea near Barrow, Alaska, United States - SB 1.2 | ecosystem: Environmental > Aquatic > Marine > Coastal | place: USA: Alaska | collected... | reverse complement strand
CGCGGGGGTCCGGTAAGGCCTTGTCACACAAGCACTTCTTGGTTTCGCTCATTGAGCCGATGTCCCGAAATACATCACCCTTCTTGCCTAGAATGTGAGGAAGAAGGACCTGCATAGAACATATGCTGGAAGAAGTTGGGACCTACATATGTCGTCAGGCCCTGGTATCCGGCCCGGGCGGAGCTCAGCACCGAGCCAAGGCGTCGACCTCGCAATCCTCCACGCTAGGGCAAGTGGCGGCAGCAGCGGGGGGCTTCCCGGCAGCGGAGGCGGAGGCAATGGGGGGGGCGCAGGGGGAGGCAGTGGGGGTGTCAGGGCCTCCCCAACCTTCCCCGGCGGCGGCGGCGGCGGCGGGCCTAGCAGCGGGCTCGGCGGCGGCGGCGGCAGGCTCAGCAGCGGCGGAGGAATAGGTGTCAATGGTGACGTCAATGGTTTCATGAGAACACATGCGAGAGACGGCGCGCCGTTCGCCAGACCCGGCACTGCTGACGCGGTGGCAGCTGGGGGCGTGCCAATCACCAGACCCGGGACAGCTGGCGCCTTGGCACTCGGGCGCCCCGGCACAGCCGGTGACATGCCGCTTGGGCGTCCCCCAAACCCGACTACAAACTACTCCGCAAGACCGACTACAAGCTACTCCGCCAGAACAGGTATAAGCGGCAGCGGGGGCGGGCAGACAGTCAGGGGAGGCGGGGGCGGCAGAGGCGGAGGAGGCGGAGGAGGCCCAGATGTCGTTGGCGGCGGCGGCAACAGCGTTGCTTTTCCCGAGCTGACCGAGGGACGGTACCGCGAGCTGCTGCGTGAGTTGGAGCGGTCGGCCAGCCGGGAGCGCGGGGTGGCGCTGCGCGAGGCGGCGGCGGCGTCACAGGCGGAGCATGTCGGTAGGGGCAAATGAGTGACGTTCGTCACGTTATCCATTGTGTCGTGAGCCGGTGCTCGTCATGACATCCACCACATAGTGTACCGATGCTGGCCGCGTCATCCACCACGTAACAAAATTTCATTCAGTCAGCCCAATGCCACTCAATGACGTGGTGAGCATTGTCCGTCTGACTCTATACGTCGGACAACTGACAAGGGACCTGAGCACGGCGCGGGGACGGATCGAGGTAGGCTGGTGCAAGTTGACCCCGGGTTGACCCCAGGTTGACTGCGCTTGATTTGATTGATTGAAGCTGCATCATGATGTTCCGGTTTCGAGATGTGCTTTCAATTTCAACTTGCGCCGCTATATCGAGGATTTGACGCGTCGAAACGCTGCGGATGCTGAGGACGGGTTGCTCGGCGGCGGGGGATTCTTCGGAGGCGGCGGGGGGGGTACCAAATTAATCAGAAGGCGTAGTAGTAGCAGCATGGGTAGCGGTGGGGCGGAGCTAGTGGAGGCTACGCCCTTGGTAGGGCCTTACAATCTCACAACCATGTACCACTCAAGTCACTTCACTTACTACAGGAGAACCTTCCCATGTTCTAAAGATACGGCGGTCAGGAGAAACGTTCGTACATACGGGGAGTGGTTTGAAGGTGCTTGAGTTTAGGTGAACGTGGAACTGTTGATGGTTGACAGACCCTTGGCTAAGGCAACGGCCGCGGTGTTGGGTGCTGCCGCGATGTCTGTTGTTGCCGCGGTGGGCGTCGGTGCAAGTGGCATGGTGCCAGCGGAGCTAGAGGTCCGGCTCACCAGGATCACACCATCAACGACGGGGGCGGCGGCGGCGGCGGCGGAGCTTCAAGCGATAGCGGCACTGCGAATGGTGGCGGCGGAGGAGGCGGCAGCAGCTACGGCGTCAGAGGTGAGGGTAGAGGCAGAGGTGGAGCCGGGGGCGGAGGCGGAGGCGCTCGAAGCGATAGCAGCTCTTCGAGCGGTGTCCGCAGTGTCCGCGGTGTCGGCAGTGTCATCGGCGGGGACTGAGGCGGCGCTGAGGACGGCTGCGGAGGCGGCTGCAGCAATTCAAGCGATGGCGACACTCCACGCGGATGTGGCAGCGGCGCAGACGGCCACTGCCGCCGCCCGGGATGAGCTGGCTACAGGTAGGGGCGAGCGGACAACGTTCGAAATGTCCTTCAATAGATTCGCCAATCCTGGTGTCTTGTTGAATAGACCTATTCCGCCATATGAGTCGACGACTGCCTTGGTTTAAACTCACTGATACTCTGCTTCTCTGCTACCACACGCCTGATGTTTTGGACATTTTCCAGCGGGCCCTGCGCGCAGCGCGGGAGGAGTGGGCGGCCACAGAGTGCAATCTCCGCGAAAGCAACAGGCGCACCCTCCGTGACCAGTGCACGCGGAGCATACAGGCGGCGGCAGCGGAGGCAGAGGTTAAGGAAGCCCTGGTGGCAGCGGCGGCGGCGGCAGTGGAGGAGGCGACAGTCGCCAAAGTGTCGGAGGCTCGGACGGACGCAGCGAGGGAGTCGATGGAGGCGCTGTTGCGGGAAGCAAACTCCGAGCGACTGCGCAACACCTGCGCGGCGCACACTCAGACCGCGGGGGCTGCAGTCCGCGAGTTTCTGGGGGCGGCACCGACCGACCGACCGGCCGCTGCCTCGGACCCCGGGCAGCCGCGAATGAGTTCCGGGCAGGGGCTCACACTCTTCCACTCTTCAGCTCAATGTGAGCACTTTCTGTTCGATGTGGTGAGGGGCTTTGCTGGTCTCGGTGACAAAAACGGCTCAGGTTGAGCAAAGATGTGGACGAGTGTAAGCCTCTGGTTCCGGGTGGGAATTGTGGAGTAACCTTGGACGTCATTCGATGGACGAATCCACAATCACTGCCTCCACCACCGCTGCCACCGCCGCCACCGCCGCTGCCGCCGCCGCCGGCACCAAGGCCGCCGCCGCCGCCGCCACCACCGCCACCATCGCCGCCTACGCCGCCGCCGCCACCGACGCTACCGTCACCCCCGCTGCCACCGCTGCCACCACCGCCGCCGCCGCCACCACCACCACCGCTGCTGCCGCCGCTGCCACTACCGTTGCCACCACCACCACCACCGCAGCCGCGGTCGATGTTGTTGTTGATGCCAACCAGCGCCCCTCGACCGCTCCGACCACCCAAAGAGGCGGCGGCGGCGGCGGCGGCGGCGGAGGAGGAGACATCGATCGGCGTTTCCAGTCGATCGAATCAATGTTAGAAGCCGTGCGAAAGAGTGAGGAGGAGGTGAGTTCACCCATTCACTTAAACCTACCATCCTATCGGAGTAAATCTACATTCTACGTCCTCTCAATGTCAGGCTGGCATTCTTTCCAGCCATCTAAATGTAGCATCCAATCAAAGTGAAACCTACATCTACGTCCTCTGTACGTCCTCTGAACGAAAGGCTGGCATCCGTTGAGCTTCCAGGTGTAGGGTCCTAAACCCATGCATTTGAATTCTGAACCCTAAACCCTAAACCCTAACCCTCAACCTAAGCAGGTTATGGAAGTGCGGCAACGGGTGCGAGGCGTGGAGGCGGAACTTCGGAGGGAACAGGACGCGAGGGCGGGGGCGGAGAGGGCCAGGGCGGCGGCGGAGGCGGCGGCGGAGGCGCTTCGAAATCGCTGGGAACCCGGCGGGGGCGGCGGTAGGGCCTCTCGTTGTCCACATGTTTATCAGACACAAAAACGATTTTGTTTTAGCTCCACTTCAAGTATTCCTCGAAGGCGCGGAGGGTCTAGCTTGTGTGATCGTTACTAGTTAGGTTTCTATCGTCAGACTTGCAATATAAGACGGAATTGTACTCTGAAGTCAGCTGAAAGGGGGACGAGTGTAAGGCCCCGATCATTGGCGGAGGCGCGGGCGCGGAACCGGCGGCGGGGACACTAGTGGGGCCTAGTGCTCATAGTGTACCGGGTGCACATGCCGCGGCGGCGGCCGAACCCGTGCCCGCGCGGCCAATGTCCGGCCGTCGCGCCGTGTCCGCCGTGTCGCGCCGCGTTCCCGCCGCCGACCCCTTCCCCGCAGCCAGGGAAGACGCCAGGCGCCATTCCACCGCCCTGGGATGTGCCCCCGGTACACTAGAATCCAGCAGTGTCCCCTCCCCTGACCTGGCAGCCGCGGATGCCGTGAGGCGAAAGATCGCCGGGCGCGTCGCAGAGGCGGAGGCGGCGGTGGAGGCTGCACGCTCAGATTCGGAACGCATCAAAACAAAGGCGGCTGAGCGTATGCGGCAGGGACTTACACTCGTCCAACTCTCAACTCAACCTCAGCCTTTTCGTCACTTAAACCACCCTACTTATCCCGCAAAAGTGCTTACGTTGAGATGAATGGCGGACGAGTGTAAGCCCCTGCTATGTGGCGGGTGCAACAGCTGGAAACTGCCTCCGCTGCCACCACATCTACGGAGGTAGGCCTGCATGAGCAATGCCCGTCACATCATCCTCTCCACCCCCTGTTGTCTGCTTGTCCCACCTTGTTTACGACCCTCAAGACCCTCCATTATTTAGTTTGAATTACACGGCGTCCCATGATGCGGCAGGCACGAGTTGGTCGGCAACAGACCCTCGATTACGAGGTTATAATTGTAACCGGTCAACACGACACTGAATTTAAGTGAAATGACATCTTATGACGCGGCAGGCATGATTGGGTGGGCCCTGCCCCGCGGCAGCGCTGCAGTCGGCGCTGCACGAGCTCGGCGCGCGGCGCGGGGAGGTCGACACCGCCATTGCATCTGGAGGCACCGGCGGGCCTTGAGCGCAAGACTTTATTAGCATAGGCATTAACTAGGTCCCCATACAACTAGGTCCCCAACATGTAATATATATTTTCGACAGACTCACGTTAATCGAACCCCAAGGCGCCGCCACCAACACCGCCATTGCATCGGCGGCCCGGTTCTACCAGGGCATCGAGGGCGGCGCGCTCGGCGGAGGCGCCGGGCCTTGAGCGCAAGACTCAATTAGCATAGTCGGCTTACAACTAGGTTCCCATACAACTGGATTTTTGCATAAGATGCATTGTTCGATAGACTAACGTTAATCAACCCCCGAGGCGCCGCCACTAGTGCCCGGTCTGTTTGTAGTATGGATTTTTATCTCCGGCAGGCGTTGTCCGCAACGCACTACATACTGGTATGGCATACATTATGAGTTTCAGATTACGGGTATTTGTATGTTATCTAATTACGCAGTTTTGTATTTATGTTACGCCTATTGTCGCGCCTAAGGACAAACAATGTCGTCATGACGGTGCCGGCGACGCCGGTGACGGTCTTGGTGGTGCCCGCGAAGCTGTAGAGCATCAGCGACATGATGTACCTGTCAATCGTCAGGGGGTCAGTGTGCCCGCTGCGCGACATGAATTTGCGCCCGCCGCCGCCGCCACCGCCGTCATCACCGCCGCCGCCGCCCTCGCCCCCGTCCTCGCCCTCGCCCCAATCCTCGCCGCCGCGCGGTAGCGTCATAATGCCCCATCAAACACAATTAAATTGTGCGTTGGTCACGTGACCATATCCGTTTGAACCCATTTGGTCCAAGACCATTGCCAAGAGAGGGGGGGGTGTGACAATCCAGCCCTACCTCCGCCGCCGCCGCCACCCTCGCTTGCGCCACCGTCGGCTAGATCAGCAGCATCCGCAGCGTCTGTATCTTCCAAGTCCGCAACATCCGGGTCTGCTGCGGAGTCTGCTACGGACTCAGCGTCCGAGTCAGTGTCTGCGTCAGGCTCCGCAGACACTTCCAGCGATGCCGCCCCCGGGCACCCGTCTCTTGCAGCCACCGTAAGACATCTTCGCGGCCCCGTCGCGCCGCGAGGATGCCCGTCCGTAGGGCAAGACAGATAATGCCCGCCACGTGAAGCTTTACATTGTAGACCCTCGTATCTCCAGTACATTGGCAGCACATGTAGCGCCAATTCAAAATGTAGCGCCTCATTACATTATATGCATTGGCGCTAATACATCGCACATTGTATAAATTTTGGCGCCAATACATATATGCATCGCAAGCAATTTCTTGCAAGCCCTACCAGTCTGCTCATCCCACGGGCAGCCGTGCTCCCGCGCCCACTGCAGCACCTCGAGGTGACCGCGCGCGGCGGCGCGCTCGATCGTCTCCTTACTCCACGGGCACCCGTGCTCCCGCGCCCACTTCAACGTCTCCAGGTGCCCGCCCCGAGCGGCGCACGCACACGTCTTCATCCCACGGGCAGTGGTGCTCCCGTGCCCACTGTAACACCGCCAGGTGCCCGCCCTCAGCGGCAAGTGCACAGCAGTTCCAGTCCCGGTCCGGGAGGTCTTCGCTCCACGGGCACCCGTGCTCCCGCGCCCACACCAGCGTCTCCAGGTGCCCACCCTCTGCGGCATATGCGCACGTCGCCTCATCCCACGGGCAGTCGTGCTCCCGCGCCCACTGCAACACCTCCAGGTGCCCGCCACACGCGGCCTCCACACAAGTCCACGAGCCCCACGGGCAGCCGTGCTCCCGCGCCCACTTCAGCACCTCCAGATGTCCGTACTCTGCGGCCATTTCGGACGTCTCCACATCCCACGGGCAGCCGTGCTCCCGCGCCCACCTCAGCACATGAACGTCCCCGCTGGCTGCGGCTTGCTCACATGTGCCCTTATTCCAAGGGCAGCCGTGCTCCCGCGCCCACTTCAGCAGCTCCAGGTGCCCGAAACATGCGGCCTCCAGCAGTAGTGGCTCAAGTTGACATTGAAAGCAAAACTTGAAAGCGATTTATCACATTCTCGCTTCGATTGCTGTAACCAAGCGCGTTCGAACATGGGGCCTCAACTTGGGGTCAAGTGGCACCGCCATACCGCGCAAGTCTGCTCATCCCACGGGCAGCACTCATGCGCCTGGGCCGTCCACATCAGCGACTCCAGGCTCCCACCCATAGTCCCACACGCCCAACACAGTCCCACAGTCCCACAGGTCCCCCACTGGCACCCATCAGCCCGCGCCCACCTCAGCGCCTCTAGGCTCCCGCCCATCGCGGCGTTAGAACATGTGAAATTGTCCCAACGGCACCCTATCTCCTTGAAGGAGGGTCATTGGCACTCGAACCAAGGTCGAAGCATGACTGTGAACGCTCATACAGACGCGCGGAGGAGGATGAGGAGGAGGATGAGGAGGAGGTGAAGGAGGAGGAAGAAGATGAGGAGGAGGAAGAGATTCAATGTCAGTTGAGTGCTTATTCTCAATAACTGCCCTGCCTTGGCCCAAGCTAGCCGCCCGGCGGACGTGCAAAACTCCTTCAACTCGAGCCGCACAACTCCCCTCGTACGAGGCAAGGTGGAGGACGGCACGTACCCGAGCTGGAGGGTCGTTGAGAACAATCACTCCACCGAGATTAGAGCACGACTTACGTTCAGGATGAACGGGCAGGAGGGTCATTGAGAACAAGCACTCCACGGAGATCAGAGCACGTCTTACCTTCAGGGTGAATGGGCTGAGATCAAGCACTCGACCGAAATCGGATCACAACTTATTACCTTCAGCGTGAATGCTCATCCAGACGCGCGGAGGAAGAGGAGGTCCATATTTGTCAGGTGCTTGTTCTCATTACCCCCCCTACCGAGCGTGTCAAGTTTAGAGTTGCGTTGGCAAGTCCCGTTGGGGGCGTAGAGAATATCAGCCGCCCGAACCGCCTGAGCGAGCTGATTGCGGTCCTCGGCGTTCATCTCCCGCAAGCCAGGGTCTTACACTCGTCCACTTCTCTGCTCAACGTGACCTGCTTTGGTCACCAAAAAGCACAAAACCACCCAACGTATCGCTCATAAAGTGCTCACGACGAGCCGAAAAGTGGACGAGGCCAAGCCCATGCCGCATGCCCACCCTGGTCCCCGCGCACGGAAGGTTCGAGGCCATCACCGCGGCCCGGCAGCTAGGGGGCGTACAATCGTCCAGTTTTTGGGTTGACGTCGGCACATTTGTGTGGTATACCTTGAGTGGTTGGTGGGTAGCACTGACAAAGAGGGCTCAGGTTGAGCTGAGAAGCGGACGAGAGGAAGTCCCTGCCGGCAGCCGTGATCCACTTGCGCAACAAACGCAAGATCCGCGGTGTGGCGGCGCAAGTTGAAATTGAAAGCAAAACTTGAAAGCGGATCGTCATATGATTACTTCAAGCGCTGAAGCCATAGGAGCTTTCAACAGGGGTTGTGATGCTGTGAACCTGCACCGCCATACCGCGGGGTCCAACAGCAAGGGCCTGGCGAACGTTGCCCGCCGCGTCATCCAACGATATTTGAACCCTCGTTTCGCGAGTTAAACGGCAGCCTACGGCGTAGCGAGCCATACAGCACGGAAGACAATGCCACTGCCCGCCACATCACACAACGTGTTTTGAACCCTCGATTCGCCAGTAAAACGGTAACCTATGCCGCACTCACTGATATGGTCACCTGACGAAACACAGCTGTGGGTGTTTTGGCGAGCAATATACGAAACGCAGCTGTGGGTGGTTTGGCGAGTATATACGAAACACAGCTGTGGGTGGTTTGGCGAGTATAGAGCTATACGAAACACAGCGGTGGGTGGTTTGGCGAGTATACGAAACACAGCTGTGGGTGGTTTCTTTGGCGAGCAACATACGGAACACAGCGGTGGGTGTGTTAGCGAACAATATCCGCCTGACCCTACCAGCAGCGGCATGACCTCGCGGCGGAAGATATCGGGCAGCTCGCCCACCACGCGGCCGAGCAGCGGCGAGTCATCGTGGCCGTCCATCGTGAGATCCTTGCTGCACGCCGCGTGGGGAACAGACATCGCGTCAGATTCGGATTACTGGGAGGGGGCGGCGGTGGGGGTCGCGCGACCCAACTAAATTTAAATTCGACCACCCGATAGACCCAGCTGGACCTCCGCAATACAAGCCATCCGACCGGAACCCCCCCACGCCGCTGCACGGGCAGGACGGAGCGTGGGGGTGAGTGAGGTGACTTTTGATTTCTGGCTGACTCAAGCACCAATAATAAAGAAGCTCTTAGCTGATGTGCTGTCACCGGGCGAAGCTGACCAGGTGACCAGGCCAAAAACTTCATAGTCTGCAATACAAAAGGGCAGGCGAGAGGGGGCGCGTACCTGTCTGCGTTGGCCAACGCCGTTACACCCCCCTTCGCCGCTGAGCCCGCGAGCTGACCCGCCGCGTCGGGGCCGTGCAATGTTTTTGGAAGATCGTCCGTAGCCTCTGATTCTTCGTCCGTGTTTCTGCTGGAGTTCAGAGGACGCGCGTTGCGGGGGAGGGGGGGGGCGTGCGCGGCGACGGCTGTGTCGGATGTGTTGGATGTGTCGGCTGCGCCGGCTGTGCCGGGCGCCGCGGTTTATGGCGACGGGCAAATTGAAGAGCGCTCGGGTGCCGACCCCATTCTCGAAGATTGAGGATGGGCGAGTCCGCCCGGCAGAGACGGAGGACGGCCGGCCGGCAATTTCAAACACCCGACCAACCGCGCTCGTCCACACTCACACAGGGCTAGAGGGGGAGGGGGTGAACTGTCTGAGGACAAAGGGCTTGAATGCCAACCCATCGTTGCTGCCTTGGCAGCTGCTCAGGGAGCCGCCCGAAGTCCTCGCGGCGAAAGTGCTGCCGCGGCCGGACCCTGGTTGGACCCCGTTAAAAGGCCTTGGCGCCGGGGCTTGACTGCCCGTGGGGAGTGTGGCCGCGCGTATACGCCGCTCGGGCCGGGCAACTGGAGGTGCTACGGTGGTTGGATGAGCGAGATGCTGCTTAAATCCAGTCTCCGCGTGACGCGTCACGCTGAAGGCCCTCATGTGATTGGTCGAGAGAGATCTACTGATATTTGATTGGCTGGATTTTCTTGCACGTTTCGCGCCAATTCTGAACGTAAACGTGTATGGTCCCTGATTGGTTAATGGACAGTCCATCGTTTGCCCACGTTCCTGATTGGTCGAGAGGCTGTATCCGGGGGGTTCAGGGGGTAGTCAAACCGGAGACTGGGTTTAAGATCCTAGACTGTAGCGGTAATCCTGCACCAAAGCTAGCTAATGTGTTCATCCGCGCATATTCCGCTGCACATTCCGCTGCGTATTCCGTGCCGGTGTCTCCGTGTCACGAAGCAAGTGCCGCCTCGCGATCAGCCTCCGCCGCTGCCTGCCCCGCCGAGTGCACCGCGAGCTGCGCCTCCACCAGAGCGGTGTTGTTACAGCAGCCTTCTCAGCATGCAACTCCGCAACCTTGGCACTCAACCTTGGCACTCGAAGTCCACAACCTCAACCACGTGTACGAGGCAGGTGCCGGTCTAGAGCGAGCTACAGTGGGTCCACTGTGCGTGAATCAGACAACCAGCGCCGTGCTGTTAGGATGGTGCCGTGATGTGAGTGATTGATCGTGTTCATGTTTCTTGCCAATATGGGATGCAAGAAGAAGAGCGGAGTAGCTCTAGCATAATCAAGTTGTGTTTATCTATGTCAAGGTAACGTGTTTTATTCAGCTCAACTTCATCTTGTTGCAGTCTACCTTGTGAGGGCACAACGCGCCCCGCCAGTGCTGTAACAGGATGCCTCTCAAAGCAAGGCCGCCTCGTGTGTGCTGCAAACTGTGCGCCCCGCCGGAGCCGCTCAGGTTTCTTCCGGCAGCACCTTCAGGGCCTTCCGCCGCAGTGCGCCCGGTGCAGGTCCGCCGGGCCCGTCCATTGCGCCAGCTGACACTAGTCATCGCAGTACCGGCGGTAGCGCGTCATGATGCAACCCGAGCAGACTTTGGGGGCGGCGGTGGTGCCGCAGTGCGCGCACGCGTTCCACCTCTTCAACCGCGCAACTGCTTCGTCATCGCCCTGCGCGGCGCTGGCCTTGATGTACTGCCTGGCGAGCTGAATGTTCTTGTCGTAGCCGCCGTCCCCGTCTATGAAGGCTTTCCCGATATTGTGCCGAGACCCCGCGTGCCCTCGGTCAGCGGCCCGCTGCCAATACGAAACCGCCGTCGCCAAGCTTCTCTCCACGCCCGCGCCTTCAGAGTAATTGTATCCCAAGTTATGCAAAGAAAAGGGGTTCCCATCCACTTCGATAGCCTCGCGATAAAGTGTGTTGGCGCGCACGTGGTCCTGCTCCACGCCGCGTCCAGTGTCGCAGAGATGCCCAAGGCTCGCCATTGCATCTGCGTCGCCTTGGTCGGCCGCCCTCTGGTACCACGTCGCCGCCAGCTCGGAGTTCTGCGGAGTGCCCGTGCCGTGTTCGAAGAAACAACCTAAGTTGAACTGAGCTCTTTGGTCTCCTTGTTCGGCCGCCTTTTCGAACCACGTCGCCGCAGCAGCATGGTCAACACGTACGCCCTCGCCGTTATTGTACATGCATCCCGTGGTATACTGCGCTTCAACGTGGCCGTGCTCGGCCGCCAGTAGCTCCCACCTGAACTCCAACTCAGGGGACTGGAGCAAGCCCTCCTCGCCCCCGCGGTATAACCCAGCCAGGTGGTGCGCCGCCACGGGGTCCGTGCGCGCGGCGGTCATCACCCGCTTCGCGAGCTCACTCGGCGCTATGTGGCCTTCGATCAGATCCTCTCACCCGCGTGGCGTGTGCTTCGATGGGTGCCGCCGCCCTCTTCTGTTGGGCGTGCCCGCGTCGTTGTGGCGGCGGGGAGGGGGTTGAAACAACAGGGTTGCCCAGCTGGGAGGCGGTCGGGCGGACTCCATCATCGCTCTTTGCTCTGGACTGCCACCGCGGACATGCTGGAATCCACCTGAACGCTTTCCATCTGACCAACCCTATTGCCCAGCTCCCCGCCCCTGCCGCCACAACAACGCGCGCACACACAGGACGGCGGCGGCACGCGGCGACGCACGCGCAACACGGGTCAACGGATGTGATTGAAGGTGACATGGCGCCCAGCGAGCTTGCGAAGCAGATGATAACCGCCGCGCGCACGGACCCCGCGGCGGCGCACCGCCTGGCTGGGTTATACCGCGGGGGCGAGGAGGGCTTGCTCCAGTCCTCAGGGTTGGCGTTCAGGTGGGAGCTGCGAGCTGCCGAGCGCGGGCACGTGATTGCGCAACGTTTCGTGGGCGAGGCGTACCGCACGGGCGTGGGCGTCGAGGTTAATTACGCGGCGGCAACTGCGTGGTTGGAGAAGGCGGCTGAGCAAGGCGACTGCGTGGCTCAGTACAACTTAGGGGTTGCCTTCCAACACGGCAAGGGCACTCCGCAGAACTACGAGCTGGCGGCGAATTGGTTCCAGAGGGCGGCCGACCAAGGGGAAACGACTGCGATGGTGAACCTCGGCGTTCACTTCGACACTGGACACGGCGTGGAGCAGGATCACGCGCGCGCCAACGCATTATATCGCGAGGCTATCGAAGCGGATGGGAACCCCAAAGCTTTGTTCAACTTGGGATCCAGTTTCTTTAATGGCACGGGCGTGGAGCAAAATGTGGAAACGGCGCATTCGTTCTGGCAGCGGGCTGCTGACGTAGGGAACGCGTGGGCCCAATCTCGCATCGGGTGGGCCTACATGAAAGGGCAGGGCGGCTACTCAAAGAACATTCAGCTCGCCAGAAGGTACATCAAGGTCAGCGCCGCACAGGGCGATGACAAAGCAGTTGCGCTGTTGAAGGAGTGGAACGCGTGCGCGCACTGCGGCACCGCCTCCGCCCCCAAAATCTGCTCGGGCTGCATCACGACGCGGTACTGCCGGTAATGCGACGCCGAGTGCCAGCTGGCGCAATGGACGGGCCCGGCGGACGTGCACCGGGCTCAATGCGGCGGAAGGCCCTGAAAGTGTTGTTGGAAGAAACTCAAGCGGTTCCCGCGCCGAGGCGCACAGGCTGCAGCAAACACGAGGCGGCCAAGCTTTAATCGGCATCCGATCAGGACGGCGGCGTCAAGTGTCACAACTGCAGCACCGGAGGAGCGCATTGGACCCACACAAGGTAAACTGCCACAAGATGAAGTTCACCTGAACAAGACACGTTACCTTCACATAGATGACACACCGAGATCATGCTAACTGCTAGAGCTAGTCCGCTCCTCTTGCATCCCATATATTGTCATAATAGAATACCACGACCACTCACTCAGACACATCACGACACCATCGTTACGGCATGGCGTGCCGTGTGGTTGTCTGATTCACGCAAAGTGGGCCCACTATGGCGGCGCTCAAGACCAACACCTGCCTCGTAACTGGGTGATTACCCGCGGACTTGCTGGAGTCCGCCCGACCGCCGTCCGCTGGGCAACCCTTTTGTTGCTATTCTCGCCACCCTCCCGCCGCCCCCGCCACAACGCACACACGCAGGACGGTGGCGGCAGGCGGGGAAGAGGATCTGAGAGAAAGCATCATGGCGCCGAGCGAGCGTGCGAGGCAGGTGATGAGCGCCGCGCGCACGGACCCCGCGGCGGCGTTTCAGCTCGCCGGGTGGTACCTCGAAGGGGAGGAGGGTTTGCACCAGTCCGCGGGGCTGGCGTTCAGGTGGGGCCTGCAAGCGGCCAAGCGCGGGCACCTGGAAGCGCAAGGTTTTGTGGGCTGCGCGTACAGTGCTGGCGAGGGCGTGGAGGTTGACTATGATGCGGCGGTGACGTGGCTTGAGAGGGCTGCTGGACGAGGCCACCAAAACTCTCAGTACAACCTCGGCTGCGCCTACAGCTGTGGAGAGGGCGTGGAGCAGAACTACGAGCTGGCGGCTGAGTGGTACCAACGGGCCGCAGATCAAGGAGAGCTATGGTAAACCTCGGCAATCTCTACGACGCAGGACACGGCGTGGAGCAAGACCCCGCGCACGCGAATGCACTCTATCGCGAGGCTATCGAAGCGGGCAACGACGACTCCGACGATGACGACACTGCTTTGCTCAATGCTCTGTGCAACTTGGGAATCAGTTACTTCGAGGGCAAGGGCGTGGAGAGATGTGTGGCGACGGCGTTATCGTTTTGACAGCGGGTTGCTGACCTTGGGTTCGCAGCTGCTCAATACCACGGAGGGGTAGCCTTCATGGAGGGACAGGGCGGCTACGCAAAACACATTTAGCTCGCCAGGAAGTACATCAAGGCCAGCGCCGCGCAGGGCGATGACAACGCAGTTGCGCTTTTGAAGACGTGGAACGCGTGCGCGCACTGCGGCACCACCCCCGCCGCCAAAGTATGCAAGGGCTGCATGGCGACGCACTACTGCCGGTACTGCGACGCCGAGTGCCAGCTGGCGCAATGGATGGGCCCGGCGGAGGTGCACAGGGCGCACTGCGGCGGAAGGCGCTGAAGGTGCTGCCCTTAGCTGGAGGAAACTCAACCGGTGCACGGACTGCAGCACACACGAGGCGGCCACGCTTTGATCGGCATCCGATTAGGACGGCGGCGTCAAGCGTCACAACTACAGAACTGGAGAAGCGCATTAGAGCCACACAAGGTAAACTGCCACACGATGAAGTTTAGCTGCTCAAGACACGTTGCCTTTACATAGATAAACACACCGAGATCATGCTAAATGATTCTGCTAGTCCGCTCCTCCTGCATCCCATATCTTGTCAACATACAATACCACGACCACTCACTCAGACGCATCAAGGCACCATCGTTACGGCATGGCGCGCCGTGCGGATGTCTGTTTCACGCACAGTGGGCCCACTGTGGCGGCGCTCAAGACCGGCACCTGCCTCGTTACTGGGTGACCACCCGCGGACATGCTGGAGTCCGTCCGACCGCCGTCCGCTGGGCAACCCTTTTCTCGCCTCCCTACCCCCCGCCACAACAACACGCGTGCACACACAGGACGGTGGCGGCACCCAGCAGAGCACGCGACAGGCGCGTAAGAGGATCTGCGAGGAGGCATCATGGCGCCAAGCGACCGTGCGCGGCAGGTGATGACCGACGCGCGCACGGACCCCGCGGCGGCGCACCAGCTCGCTTGTTGGTACCGCGAGGGCGAGGAGGGTTTGTTTGAGTCCCCAGAGTTGGCGTTCAGGTGGAACCTGCGAGCGGCCGAGGGCGGCCACATCGAAGCGCAGTTAAGCACGGACATATGCTACGATTACGGCGAGGGCGTCGCAGACGTTGACCATGAGGCGGCGGTGACGTGGTTTAAATCGGCAGCCGAACGAGGCAACCGAAGCGCTCAGTTCAACTTAGGTTATGCCTTCGAATACGGCAAGGGCACTCCGCAGAGCTACGAGCTGGCGGCGACGTGGTACCAGCGGGCGGCCGACCAAGGGTTGGCGATGGCGATGACGAACCTTGGCAATCTATACATCAGAGGAGATGGCGTGGATCAGGACCACGCGCACGCGAACGCGCTTTATCGCGAGGCCATCGAAGTGGACAACCACGCCAGTGCTTTGTTCAACTTGGGACTGAGTTACATCAAAGGCCAGGGCATTGAGCAGAGTGTCACGACGGCGTTTTCGTTTTGGCAGCGGGCTGCTGACCTGGGGAACGCTGCGGCAGAACGACGTATGGGCGTGGCGTACATGAATGAGGAGGGCGGCTACGTAAAGGGCATTCAGCTCGCCAGGAAGTACATCAAGGCCAGCGCCGCGCACGGCGATGACAAATCAGTTGCGATGTTGAAGAAGTGGAACGCGTGCGCGCACTGCGGCACAACCCCCGCCCCCAAAGTCTGCTCGGGCTGCATCACGACGCACTACTGCCGGTACTGCGATGCCGAGTGCCAGCTGGTGCAATGGACGGGCCCGGCGGACGTGCACAGGGCGCACTGCGGCGGAAGGCCTTGAAAGTGCTGCCGGAAGAAACTCAACGGGTGCACAGACTGCAGCACACGCGAGGCGGCCATGCTTTGATCGGCATCCTTCTACGACGACGGCGCCAAGCGTACCAACTACCGCACTGGAGGAGCACATTGGACCCACACAAGGTGAACTGCCACAAGATGCAAATCAACTGAGAAGCTCACGTTACCTTCACATAGATGAACACAACTAGATGATGCTACCGCTAGTCCGCTCTTCGTGCATCCCTACATTGTCAAGACATCTAAACACGATTCATTCACTCTAATCACAGAACCATCCTAACTACAGCGCGGCGCGCCGTATGGTTGTCAGATTCACGCACAGTGGATCCACTGTAGCTCGCCCTAGACCAGCACCTGCCTCGGACGTGAGTGACCACCCGCGGACATGCCGGAGTCCGCCCGACCGCCTCCAGCTGGGCAACCCTATTTCTCGCCGCCCGCCCCCCCCGCCACAGCTACACGCGCGAACACTCAGGAGGGCGGCGGCACGAGCGGAGCACGCGCCAATCAGGGAGTAGGATCAGAGAGAAGGCAGCATGGCTCCGAGCGAGCGTGCGAAGCAGGTGATGACCGCCGCGCGCACGGACCCCGCGGTGGCGCACCTCCTGGCGTGTTGGTACGGCGGGGGCGAGGAGGGTTTGTTCCAGTCCCCAGGGTTGGCGTTCAGGTGGAACCTGCGAGCGGCCGAGAAAGGGCACGTGGATGCGCAATTTGCCGCGGGCTGCGCGTACTCAAACGGCGAGGGCGTGGATCTCGACTCTGTGGCGGCGACGATGTGGTTTGACAGGGCAGCTGAACAAGGTGACGTAAACGCACCGTTCAACTTAGGTATCAGGCTGGAACAGGGCAAGGGCACTCCGCAGAACTACGAGCTGGCGGCTAAGTGGTACCAGAGGGCGGCCAACCAAGGTCAGGCGGATGCGATGGCGCAACTCGGCGCTCTGTACGATAAAGGATACGGCGTGGGGCAGGACCACACGCACGCGAACGCGCTCTATCGCGAGGCTATTGACGTGGACAACGACACCAATGCTTTGCACAACTTAGGAGTCAGTTACTTCAAAGGCCGGGGCGTGGAGAAAGATTTGGCGACGGCGTATTCGTTCTGGCAGCGAGCTGCTGACACGGGGCACGCCTCATCTCAGTACAATATCGGAGAGGCATACAAGGATGGGGTGGGCGGCTACGACAAGAACAACGAGCTCGTCAGGAGGTACATCAAGGCGAGCGCCGCACAGGGCAACAATGCAGCAATTGCGATGTTGAAGGAGATGAACGCGTGCTCGCAATGCGGCGCAGACGCCGCTCCCGACGTCTGCTCGGGATGCATGACGGAGCGCTACTGCAACCCCGGGTGCCAGCTGGCGCACTGGACGGACGCGACGGACCCGCACCGGGCGCATTGCGGCGGTGAGCGCTGCCCGTGTTGCTGGGATAAACTTGAGGAGACTGAGGTGTGCACCAACTGCCAGTGCGCGCACTGCGGCGCCGACGCCGCCCCATTGATCTGCCAGGGCTGCTTGGCGGTCCGCTACTGCGATGAGGCATGCCGGCAGCAGCACTGGATGGATCCGGCGCACCCGCACCGCGCGCACTGCGGCGGGGAGCGCTGCATATGCTGTTGGGAGAAGACCGAGGAGATCCGGGAGTGCGCCAACTGCGGCGCACACGACGCGGCCATGAGCTGCTCGGCGTGCTTCCTCGGCGGCGGCGTCAAGGTCCGCTACTGCGGCGAGGCGTGCCAGCAGCAGCACTGGCGGCGCGCCACGGACCCGCACAAGGCCACCTGCCACGAGACATTGAACATGAGCTGAACAAACTGCATGACACATTGGCATGATGAGGAACAAAGAGTTATGCTCCATCTATGGGGTACTTGGAGAGAGAGAGTCGCTCCCGCGTGTATCAGTCGGCACCAGGCCGCGGGTGGTCAGTCGTGTGTACGAGGCGGGCCCTTTCACCACCGCAGTTTAGCAGTGAGCGCACTGCACGTGAGCCCCGACGTGAATACCGCGATGGGCGCCTCGGACGACTGCGCGGCGCGCCGCGTCGATTAGGATAGTGCCGTGATGTGAACGAGCGAGTCGTGGTGTGTTGTGTATTGTCAAGTTTATACGGCGCCCCATGTAGACCGTGTCGAGAACACTCACTGAAAGCAGACGGTCTCAGGCAGCTCAAAGATGGTAGGTTTAACGATAAGAGCTCCAACTCCCACAGTACCTCAGCCTTTCAAACCTGGCGACGTGAAGTTGAGAAGCTTCTCTCATCCCCAGGCCTAAGGTGTGAGAAGCGCCTTGGGGCTCGATGAACGTTATAAAAACGTGAAAAATAAACGTCCCTCACGCTCTTGGCGACCCAAGTGCACACTACGACAACGGGTACGGGAGTACATTCAAACCCCAGCCCGTTCTAAACACAGTGTCAGGGAGATATTTTATGTGATCAGCGACGGGGGCCAAGAGCGGAAGCCTGGTGCCTCCACATACACGCTGACGCATCTCTCTCACTCTCTCTTTGTAATCAGCGGTCCTTTGTACGCCTGCACCATCAGGCACATGCTGCGGCCGCGTGTGGTGGCGGGGTTGAGCACGTATTTGGCGTCGATACGCATCTTTGCCGGTCCAGTCGTAGACCGGTCCAGATGTATGCCTGCGTACAGGGGCTCTAACTCGTCCACGTTTCGGCTTAAAGTAAGCACCTTTCACGGGACGCGTTGGGTGATCTCATTGAGTTTCAGCGAGAGAGAGATAAAGGGAGAGACACTTTTGCGTGTATTAGGATGCATCAGGGTTTCGCCCTGGCCTGTTTCAGCGACAAGAATGGCTCGGGTTGAGCTGAGAAGTGGATGAGTGTAAGCCCCTGCCTGCAAAGTCCACCGCATGGGATCTGTCGAAGCCCGCCTGCAGGAAGAGCTCGTCATAGTTGTCGAAGCCGGACTCGAAGGCCACGCCGTGGAAGGTCATGCCGCGGTCCACCGACGCCTGCGGGCAGAGCCAGAGGGACAAGACTTGATCTGGTCATTCTGTTCACAAGATGACAAGATGGCAGGATCCGTTTGAAGGATCGATTTGAAACACGAGCTTCAGATGACAGTATCGATATGGGAGATGACACTGCCGATATACAAGATGATGGTATTGATGTGAGACATCTGGTCACTCTGAGCAGACAACAAGAAGACACGATGACAGTAACGATATGGAGGATGACCTTCGGACGACAGTATTGTTGCGGAAGATGACAGTATCATCAATGTGGAAGATGACCTAAAGATGACAGAAGCGATATGGAAGATGACAAAATCGATATGGAAGATGACCTTAAGATGACAGTACGACTGTACTCGTATCGATGTCGAAGATGACAGTATCGATATGGGATATCTTGTCACTTTACCTTAGAGAAGCCATCGCCCCACAGGGCGCTGCCCGCCGCCGACAGCGCGCCAATCTCCTGAGCGAGCTTGGTGTAGCGGCGCATGTTGATTTGGAAAGCAAAGTTTGACAGCAGTTCATCATATTTAAGGTTAAAGCGCTTGGTGTAGGGGGGGGCATTTATTGGAAGGTGGTATATGGGTCCAATGATTGGAGCTATCGGTAAATCGTACATTAAATCAAGGGCTATGGTGCCATTCTCTCTCTGTCATTGGGAGAGAAGGGCGGCATCGCCTGGTTCCAGGCGGTCTTGACACGGGTTCCGGCGGTTCAACCTGCACCGCCCAACCTTGGGCATGCGTTCCCGTGTAATGTACGGCAGCAGGCCCTCCAGGAGCCACACCGTGGGCTGTGAGCTGTCAAACCCGGCCTCGCGCAGCTTCGCGCCAAGGTCCATCTCACCCACCGTCCCGACAAGCAGAGACTCCTTCCATAATACAGATGTAAACCTTAGTCTCAGCTCAACCTGAGCCACCGTTTTTGTCACAGGCATATCGACGACACCCTGCGCATCCGACACAATAGTCTGTACTCGTAGAGAGAGAGTGAAGCTCCCGCGTGTATGAGGACTGGGGAGGCACCATGGTTTCGCCCTGGCCTCCACGTGTGTGCTCACGCGTGACGTTGAGCCGGAAAGTGGACGAGTGTGAAGTGTACGCCCCCCTGCCGATGACACACTTCCTGGCAGCACACTCCAGCGGCACATCTGCTACCAACGGCTCCTGCATGTAGCGGCGCACGTTGAGTCTGAAAGCGAAGTTTGAAAGCAGGTCATAGTATCAAAGCACTCAAGCACAAAGGTCCAGGCGCAGGCTTTCAATGTGGGTTCGATAGGGTCAACCTGCACCGCCCGACCTTGATGTCGAACAGGCCCTGCTTGTCCACCCCGTTGTAGCGGCGCAAGTTGAATTTGAAAGCAGAAGTTGAAAGCAGTTCATCACACTTGAGTTTCAAGCGCTTAGTTCCAGGCGGTTCGAACTTGGGTTTCATAGGGTCAAGCTGCACCGACCTACCTCATAGAAGGTGGTGTCTAAGAGGTTGAGGCGGAACGCGCGCGAGTCCATGCCCGCCCCGATGGAGACCACCTGCCGCACACCGGCGACAGCGTGGCGCTCCTGAACGAGCTCGTCACCGAGCAAGCACCGCAAGCTTGGGACTTACACTTGTCCCCTTTTCCGCTCAACTTGAGCTCACGTTGCCCCTGTCCGCTCAACGTAAGCTTACTTTTCCCCCCATGTTACCCAAAGTAACCCGTGGGTGGGTCCCGAGGGTGCTCAAGTTGAGCTCTTACGCGAGCGATGTGTTCCCGAAGGTCCTCAAGTTGAGCTCTGAAGTGAGCGAGTGTAAGCCCCCACCGCATGCTCATGTACTCGGAGTTCGCGCCGGCGCGCAGTAGGTGCGTCTCGCCCGCGACGAGCTTCGCGGCCAGCGGGTCGCGGATCATCGGGTTGTTGCCCTGGCTGGCGATGGCGCGAGCCGCGGCAATGGGCAACGCCGTGTACGCGTGCGCATCCATCGCCTTGGTCGCCATTGGCTGGTTTTGACCTTGGACCGCAGTGATCAATGTGACACCAAGGAGGATTCGTGTACAAGGATGACACGACGCAGGCTTGACACGACGCAGGCTTGACACGGCGCGGGAGCGGGCGCTCCAGGCGGATGAGGAAAAGGGCAGCGTTTTCGCGGAAAGACGCGTCGCGTGCAGCATGGAGGGTCGCGCGAATGAAAGTGAACGTGGGACTGTCGTTCACGTGTTTGTAAGTGGAGCCAAAACGGCCCAACAAATACACGTGTTTGCAAGTGGAGCCAAAACGGCCAACAACTGAAAAACGGGACAAGCTTGACACGTCGACGCGTTGACTTCACTAAGTTTCGGAGGAACTCCCCCATTCCCAGTCTCTGTACACACCTCACCACGACACCACTCGCGGCGTATCCGACTCATACCACATGGTCGAAGGGCACGGCGTACATCGCGTGGCCGCGGCGCACCGCCGTGCGCTCATGGGCAAGCGCTTCGCCGCCACGAGCCCCAATGGCCGCTTCACGCAGGTAGGTGACGATTGCGTCACGGGGGGCGCTCAATCTCACGGAGTTCGTCGGGTCCAACGTGCGGCCTGCGTGAGCCCGGGCGAACGGATGCTCGCAGACGGCGTGGACGTGCTCGCTAGCTGATCTCCGCTCGAATAGAGGCGGGCACCTTAGTGCTACAGTGGTTGCAGGAGCACGGCTGCCCCTTGTACTCGGCACCATGTTTCGGATGGCGTTTTTCGTCGTTGTTAGTGTATCGGGCGAATCGTCCGATTAGGTCTCAAGCTCTGAACCACCACCCTGAGCTCACCACCCCGCGCGCGCACCCATCGCATCGCAGGGCGCGGCGGCGATAAACGGGCAGCCGTTGAAGCGCGTGGAGGCGGTAAGGCCTTACACTCGTCCACTTTCCAAGCTCAACCCGATATACCGGTTTTGTGGATTTGTATGTGACCCCGCCCCATCCACTCCATCCATCAATCCACCCATCCACCCACCCCACCCCACCCCACCCCACCCCACCGCACCCACTCCATCCATTATCCACCCCAGCAATCACCCACCCCATCCACCTCATCCACCCCACCCCGCCTCACCACATTTCAGTCTTCCCCTCAAAAGTACTCAGTTGAGCTGAAAAGTGGACCAGTGCATCTCTTAAGGCCCTGGGAGGTGGTGGGCAAGAACCTGTTCTACTTCTTCGGGCACTCGGAGGGCGACCGCGCGCGCGTCATGCACGTGCACTTCGGGATGGCGGGCCGCTTCCAAACGTTCGACGCCCTGCCCGGGCCGGACTCCACCTCCACCACGCGGTATGGCGGTGCAGGTTGAACCCTTGAAACCCGCGTCGAAAGCGCCTGGAATCCTGCGCTTGATGATGAACCGCCTTCATTGCGGCTACTGTAAACTCAGTGAGGCTGTATTGATATATTCGGCCCATGAAACTCAACTTGCGCCCCCAGCACGCGGCTACGCCTGGAGTGCCCAGAGTACGGCCTGGTGGCGTTGCTCTCCGCCATGACCGTGGTAGGATGGAAGCTATGTCAGCTGTATGCCAGCTGGTTGCCAGCTGTATGCCATCAGGTGGTGCAGGTTGAGCCGCCTGGGTTGAAGCGCTTGGTTTGAGCTCTTAAAACTGACATATGGTGTTCCAGCTTCAAACCATGCAAGAGACAGCCGGGGTTAGGGCGAAAGCTTGGTGCCACTTCATACACGCGGTAGCTTCTCTCACAGTTCCAGTTTCAAAGCTTACTTGCAAATTCACGCTGCGCCCCTGCACCGTGAACCTCATTGGCGACGAAGCTGCGTACACCGTGCACCGCGCCAAGCTGGGCGAGGCAGGGTCTGACACGGGGGTGTTTAGGGGGTGTAGTGGGGGTGTACAGCAGGTGTATAGGGAGTGCATGGGGGTTGTTTCAGGGGTATCTATGGGGTGATTAGGGCTTATTTAGGGGCGTGTAAGGGGTGTTTAGGGTTGTTTGGGGGTGTCCAGGGGGTGTCTAGGATGTATATAGGGGGTTTACAGCGGGTGATGAGTTGAGTCGGGAAGTGTACCAATGGCCCTGGTGCGAGGACCCGCTTCGTGACGACGCCGACGCCGGCGCGCTTTGGGACAAGTTCAGGAAGCTGCGCAAGTCTGTGGGCCTGGCGCTTATGGACCAATCGGTCATCGCTGGCGTTGGCAACATCTACCGTGCAGAGATCTGTTACAAGGCAGGGATACATACACTCCTAATACACCCCCAATACACCCCTACTACATCCCTCATACGCCCCTTATACACCCCATATGCACCCCTTCTACACCCCTTCTACACCCCCAATGCACCCCTCATACACCCTTAATACACCCCTAATACACCCCTAATACACCCCTAATACAAGGCCGGGATACATCCCGAGCAGCCATGCACCGACCTGTCGCGCCCCCAGTTCGACGAGGTGTGGCACCACTCAGTCGAGCTGATGCAACGCGGGTTCGTGAGCGGCAGCATCCTCACGGTGGATCCCGAGGAGGCTAAGACCCTGGGCGCGCCATGGACCCGGTAGGGTGCTGCAAGTCCACCCCACGTGAACTGCGCTTGATTTTCTATTTATTTACAGATTCTTTCAACAAACTGAAGCTCAGGTATTGACGCCGGCACGTCTTATCGGGCGCTGTGTCATTGAGCATCTATGTCGACAATGTTCAGCACGTTGACCCACACTGGTCGCGCTTGGTTGTAGTGCTCGCAACTGAACCGTGCTGATGTTGTGCTTGCGTGACCAAGTGGCGGCCGTATGACACGGCGATACATCTACAACCAGACGAAGTGCGGGCGGTGCGGTGGGGGGGTCACAGCCTGGCAAATGGCAGCGCGCACCGCGTACTGCTGCGCGGCGTGCCAACCGCGGCTGCCGGGGACGGCGTTGCCGGCAGCTGCGCTCCAGCGCGTGGCGGGCAGCGCGCCCCACGTGAAATTCGACAGCCACTGCGCCCCGGACCACGACCGCGGTGCCCCTGAGAAGCTGACAGTGCTGAAACTGCGGGAGGCGCTGGCGGCAGGGCTAAGGTCAAATTGTTTAGGGCTTATGTTTGAGGTCAACCATCACATACACTCCTGTCCCACGTCTCGGCTCAACCTGACCTGCTTGTGTCATGCCACTGCAACCACCTGGACGCGGCCAAAAGTATCACACTACGTATCCCACAGCGTATCCCACGAAATGTGCTCAGGTTGAGCCTAAACTTGGAGTCAAGGACGAGTTTGTGTGCGAGGAGGCTCTGGCCGGCGGCGCGCGGCGCGGGCCGGGACTTGAAGAAGAGCGCCAAGAAGGCCGAGCTGGTGGCGGCGCTCAAGGTAGGGCAGTACAGCTTGATCCTATAAAACCCACGCTGAAAGCGCCTGCAGCTAAGCGCTTGAAACTGAAATATGATGGAACTGCTTTCAACTTTTGCTTTCGATTTCAACTTGCGCCACTACATGAAGGAGGCCATGGCCGCCGATGCCACCGCCGCCGCCGCCGTCGCCGGCGAAGGAGCTGGAATAGGAGGAGCGGAAGCGGCGGCGGCGGCGGCGGCGGTGGATGATGTGAACGATGTCACTGTCACGGCATCGACATTCGTGACATCCGTAGCCGCGGCGGCTGCGCAAAGCGGGGCGGCAGGGGCGGGGAGAGCCGAGGCAGAGACAACGACCATGACAAAGACAGCCACAAAGAAGGGTCGTTCTCCTCCGAAGGCGGGGACGGCGGGGCTGGCGATGGCGACGGTGGCGGCGGCGGCAGCAGAGAAGGTGAGGGCGGGGGAGGGCCGCAACGTCGAGCACATCGCGCTGGTGGACAGCGGCAACGTGTCCGTGTCCGCAGCGCGCGGCGCGGGTGGTGCGGGGAGCAGGGGGGAAAAGCGCGGCGCGGTGCGGCGTCGCAGCGGGGCTGACAGCGGCGGCGGCGGAGAGGGCGAGGACGGCGGCGGCACTGCGGCGCCCGGACCGTCGCCCGGAGCCGGACCTGACACGCCCGAGGCTCCTCCGCCGCGCGCTGTGCGCAAACGCGTGTAACTGAGAGGTTGAGAGGTTGAAGAAGACAAAGACCGCCCATCACCTAGACATGTATAAAGTTAACACTGTAGCATAATCAGACGATCGCACATCATTTGGGAATGCATAAGCTCGATACTGTAGCACTGTGACAGTCTGATATACACACCAGAACGCGTCACGCTGACGGTGCATACCCTACGCTGTACAATGTACATGATACCCGTACATCATCATTCTTGCCCATGTAAGGATCGCTCGGGGACCGCGTTTGCGACGACGCCGTCCCTTGAGTATACATTGCTTGGATATATTGGAGGCTCTTCACGGCGCACCGAGCTCGTCCAGCCACGTCAGCACCTCCTGCTTCCTGGGCCCGGCGGCGTGGTAACGCACACGGATCTCGTCCCAAGCCTCGCCGGTCGCGTCGTTCTCCCGCACCCACTGCAGCACCTCCAGCTGCCCATTCCCAGCGGCCCATGTGCAAGTGGACGAGTTCCACGGGCAGCCGTGCTCCCGCGCCCACTGTAGCACGCCAGGTGCCCGCCCGCAGCGGCCAATGCCGGCAAGCGTAACGAATTCCACGGGCAGTGGTGCTCCCGCGCCCACCGCAGCACGCAAATGTGCCCGGACCCAGCGGCGTACTCACACGTCAACGCATCTCACGGGCAGCCATGGTTGTGCAGCCACTTCACCACCACCAGGTGCCCGCCCGCAGCGGCCGCACACGTCGTCATAACATCCCACGGGCTGCCGGTGTTGTGCAGCCACTCCAACGCCTCCAGGTTCCCGCCACGAGCGGCGTGAGAACAAGCCTCCTCCAAACACAGCGGAGGGACGTGTAACCCGAACTGCCAAGGGGGTCTCAGCTTCGCGCGTTTGGCCCACTGCATGAGCGCGGTCGCCGCCACCGCTGCCGCGCACCCGCGCCCCGCCCCCGCGAGCGAGGCGAGGTCCGTGGGGCCCAGCCGCCGCAGCACCTCCTCCTGTAAGAGGTGAGCGGGCAGAGTTCCGAGCACGGGGCCGAGCAGCAATGCCGGGGGAGGGTCGCCTTGCGCCGCGGTCGTCATCGGATCGAGGGGCGAGGACAGGCGAGGGGTAGCGCGATTTGGCAGCGGCGCGACCGTTGGAGGCGGCAGCGGCGGGAGTCGGGCTGCGCGCGTACACTTGTGTCGTGGCGGCGCTCCACTCGTAGCTTTTTGCTGGGCACCCTCTGAATTGGTCGGGAGCTGGCAGGCTGGTATCGAAGTCAAATACGGTACATGTACATATACACGAGAGGTCGAGTGGAGCGGAGTATATAGTGGAAGGTACAAGGCGGCGGCTGGCGGCGCGTGGGCGCGGCGGCGTGACGGAGTACTCGTTGATCGTATCAATAACACAGCGCCTTTAGCTCTAGCTATCAAACAAGACATCCTCCAGGCTATATAAGGTGCTCGGGAGAATATTTTCATGGTTTCTTACTTGTCGAGAAGAGATGCTGTAGTATATGGAGTGCGTCATCATTTACATGTGCGTCGTTTCGTGTGGTACCGACGCCATGCCTTGAATACACATTGCTTGGATACATTGCAGGCTCTTCACGGAGCACTGAGCTCGTCCAGCCACGTCAGCACCTCCTGCTTCCTGGGCCCAGAGGCATGGGCACGCACGATGATCTCGTTCCAAACCTCGCCGGTCGCGTCGTTCTCCCGCACCCACTGCAACACCTCCAGTTGCCCGGCCCGAGCGGCACCTAGGGAAGTCATCGAGTTCCACGGGCAGTCGTGCGCCCGCGCCCACTGCAACACCTCCAGTTGCCCGCCCCCAGCGGCCCATGCCGGCGTCATCGAGTTCCACGGGCAGTGGTGCTCCCGTGCCCACTGCAGCACGTGCAGGTGCCCTGACTGAGCGGCGTACGCGCACGTAATCTCATCCCACGGGCAGCCATGGTTGTGCAGCCACTTCACTACCTCCAGGAGCCCACTCGCAGCGGCCGCACACGTCGTCCAAGCATCCCACGGGCAGCCGGTGTTGTGCAGCCACTCCAACACCTCTCGGTTTCCACAACGAGCGGCATATGAACAGGCTTCGTTCAAACACAGCGATCCGAGGGGGAAATGGCGCTCAGCGGCTATCCTTTCCGCGTGATTGGCCCACTGCATGAGCACGGTTGACGCGACCGCCGCCGCGCACCCGTGACACGTGCCCGCGAGCGAGGCGAGGTCCCTGGGCCCCAGCCGCCGCAGCACCTCCTGCTGAAAGAGGTCGGGGGGGAGGTTCCCGAGCAGGGGGCCGAGCAGCAACACCGGGGGAGGGTCATCTTGCGCCGCGGTCGTCATCGGATCGGAGGCGGCAGCGTCGATGGACAGGGGAAGGTGGCGGCGGCGCGTGCGTTGGCGGCGGCAGCGGGAGTCGTGCGGCGTGCGGAAACTTGTGTGGGGACGGCGCTCCCTTCGTAGCTTTTTGCCACGGCCCCTGAGACTTGCTGGCAGGCTGGTATCGAAGTCAAATTTGACACACATACATAGACATGTGAATTGAGTGGAGAGGAGTAAGCATGGATCGTGGGAGATGCATGACGGCGACCGGCGGCACGTGGGCGCGGCGGCGCGATGGACGGAGTACGCATGGATCGTATCCAGAACACGGCTCCTTCAGCTTCAGCTATCGAACCAGACGTCCTCCAGGCTATTCTGGTGCCCGGGAGAATAGTTTCATGTTTTCTTACGTTGTCGAGAAGAGATGCTGTAGTATATGGAATGCGTCATCATGTCCATGCGCGTCGCTTCGTGTGGTGCCTTGATCGCACATTGATTGGATTTATCGGATGCTCTTCACGGAGCACTGAGCTCGTCCAACCACGTCAGCACCTCCTGCTTCCTAGGCCCGGCCCGCGGCACGGGTACGCATGATGTACTCG
>Ga0307489_10000333_pt1 | contig 27533 bp, 57 predicted proteins | sample SB12metaG_FD_202247 | JGI IMG/M metagenome (GOLD analysis project Ga0307489, IMG submission 202247) | Sea-ice brine microbial communities from Beaufort Sea near Barrow, Alaska, United States - SB 1.2 | ecosystem: Environmental > Aquatic > Marine > Coastal | place: USA: Alaska | collected... | reverse complement strand
GGTCCGGTGGCGGCGGCGGCGGGTCTGGCGGCGGCGGCGGCGGCGGCGGATCCGGCGGCGGCGGCCGCGGCGGCAGCGGCGGCGGCAGCAAGTGCGGCGGGTTCCGTCTCTAGCGCCGCGAGAGCCAGCGCATGGACGCACGGCACATTTTCGCTCACCTTGGTGTAGCGGCGCAAGTTGAAATTGAAAGCAAAACGTGAAAGCAATTTATCTGATTTTAGTTTCAAAGCGCTTAGTTCCAGGCGGTTTCACTACGGGTTTCATCGGTTCAACCTGCACTGCCCTACCTCGAGCGGCGACTTCATCTCCTCAAGGACGTCCCCGCCAGCGTCGGCGTATGCCCAGGCGATTCCGATGCGGTCGACCACACGCTCAGCCATTTGCTTGTTTTCGGGCGCCTCATCAAACGAGCCGATCAGGACCTCGACGCCGACCCGGAACAACCCGTCGGATCGCTTGGTGTCCAAGAGCGCGTCACGCAGTTCCCCGGAATGTAGCGGCGCCAGTTGAATTTGAAAGCAGAAGTTGAAAGCAGTATGTCACACTTTAGTTTCAAGCGCATACATCTAGGCGGTTTCAACTTGGGTTTCATAGGGTCAACCTGCACCGCCCTACCGGGAGGCACCGGGTGTGCGCGGACCCAGTCGTAGGACGTTGTGTTGAGCGCCTCCACCTGCTTCACCTCGCCCGCCGCCCTCATTTCGCCGCCTGCCCATAGGTCCGCTGACGCCGACGCGTCCACCACGTGCTGCCCGTATGCTCCCATCCACCCCGTGGGAGATGCTGTCTCCCCCAATGGAGACGATGTCTCCGAAACACTGCGCGCACCCCCTCCGGCCCCGGACCCAACCCCCGCGGGCGCGCGTGGGCGGCGGCTCTTCTTTCCCATGGCGGCGGCGAGCGGTGGGCGGCGGCGAGCGGCGGGCGGCGGGGCGGCGTGTGATGATGGCCTCCTCGACGACGAAGTGGAGGAAAGGGTCCAGAGGTCAGGCAGTCAGGGAGCCGAGGGAGGTCGTAGTTTTTCTCCGACTGGCAGGCCGACACACAGAGGGCCACGCACACGTCCGGGATTCCGTCGAGGAGGGCACTGTCGTTCGCTACGAGGGGTGCGCGCGCGATATGTGACAAGGAGTGGGCTGGCGACGGCGCACCTGGCGCTGGCGCGTCACTTGATGCCCATTTGAATTCAACACTGCGCGCCGAAACCTAAACCTACCCCTAAGCGCTAAACCCTGAACCCTAAACCATGAACACCATAAAACGTTGTGCCGATGCCGCGCGCCTCGCCCTAAATGCAATTCGACGCGGCACAACGGTTCGCCCCTCGCAGTAGCGGTTCGGGGGAGGGCATGGGCGCATGGCGCGCGGCGGCGGCGCTGCTGGTCGCGGCCATGGTAGTCGCGGGCCCAGCCGCCGCCGCCGCCCGCGACGCCGGCACCGTGTTCACGCTCGTGGTACGGCGTTGCATCAAGTTGAAACCCGTTGAACCCCGTCTTGAAACCGCCTGGTTTCAGCACTTGAAACCAAAATGCATTAAATTGGTTTCAAGCTTTATTTACGCATTCAATTTCCCCTACTTGCGTCTCTACATCGGGGAATACGAGGCTCAGCAGCACATGCCGGATATATGGAGCACGCACATCGTCCGCGCCGCCGACAGCAAGGTTGTGTATAAGAGCGAGGTCGACCTCACGTCCGGAAAGAAGGTGCGTCACCACCTCAGGCCCAACGATGCTTCATTTTCGCGAATTGTTCCTACTCGAGACTCGAGACCCAGGTGCAATCCCAAGTGGGCAGGCTATCCCCCCGGGTGCGACCGCGAGCGCCTGAGACGGACCGACAGGGGTGTCGGTCAATAAGGGGATCCCCCGCACGTGCACCTCCCCTAAAATATCACGCTTTCGGGCGCCTGGCGCATTTACCATCCAGCCCGCGGCCAGCTTTTCTTCGGCCATTTTCCGTGAGGACCGAACGGGAGTGCCCACTCTCCTCCCACTTTGGCATGCACATTGCGTGAATTCTCGTACCTGCAACCCCCCGAACCATCGACATCCGTCTGCTGAGATCCCCCCGCCCCCCTTTGTGGCGCCTACGTGGACCGCGCGGCAGGTGTCGTGGAGCCTGAACCTGCCCGGCGGCACCTACTACCTGGCAGGGGCTTACACTCATCCACCATTTCAGCTCAACGTAAGCACTTCTTGTGGGATACATTGGGTGGCGTCTGTCTGTCAGTGACAAAAACGGCTCAAGTGTAGTTGAGCAGTGGACGAGTGTAAGCCCCTGCTACCTGGTCACCACCGCTGTGTCCAACTCCTCCGGGGGCGTCCCCGCCGCCGGGGGGCCGGGGCCTGACTGCTCCGCAGCCGACGATGCCGGGGGCGCCAAGTGGCGTGTCATGGACACGCGAACCAACATGTTCTGGAACACGCCCTGGTAGGGCGGTGCAGGTTGACACTATCAAGACCCGTGTTGAAAGCGCCTCTGGTTTCAGTGCTTGAAGCTACAATGTGATGAACAGCTTTCAAACTTTGCCTTCAATTTTAATTTGCGCCGCTACACCCTGGACGGCAACGGCGGGGGTTGCGAAGACGTTCGTCGGGGTTGGCGACGCCAACGCCAACGTCACATGCGGCTGCCTCAATAGTTGCTGGGGGAACTCTATTAAGATTGGCCAGTTCATCGTGTACGACCCGATCCTCGACGCGGCCGGGAACAACGTCACCACGCGGACAATCCCAGTGCTGCAGCAGGCCACGACGGTGGACGCCGGCTACAAGTCGGAGTACAACCCCTACATGATGTACCAGTCGTTCTACGTGGATGTGGACGAGGTAAGGCGGTTCGGGTTGAACCTATCCAACCCACGTTGAAAGCGTCTGGAGTTAAGCTCTTCATACTGAAATACAATAAACCGCTTTCAAATTTTGCTTTTAAATTCAACTTGCGCCGCTACGACGAGGCCAACACCTGGCTGCAGGTTGTGCTGCGCAACGACGACCAGGACGATGAGGTGAGGCTGACGAAATATCAGACAACCATGCCCGCCACGTCTTCCATCACATTTCAATTTTGAGACCCTGTTTCCGTTGAGTGAATTGACATGCTATGACGTGGCTACCTGGCATGATAGCTCTTCATATTTCCTTAGCTTTGATCGAAAAAATGAAATACAATGATGTGGCCAACGTTCATTACCCGGCCCTTCCAAGAGGTGGACCCCTTGGTGGAGACGGCGATGCATTACCAGACCCGGATGTGGCTGCAGCCAGAGGCGCAGTGGAAAGGCACCTCCGGCTCCGCGGTCGGAACCTGCCTCAAGGCCCACGATGGCCTGGACGAGCGCGTGACGGCGGGGGAGCTCGGATCGCTGGACGGCGACAGCGGGTACATACCAGGTTTCCACATGGAGACCAAGGTAGGGCTATTTGACCCTGTCAAACTCACGTTGAAAGCGCCTGGAACTACGCGCTTTAAACTGGGATATGATGAACTGCTTTCAAATTTCGCTTCCAAATTCAACTTGCACCGCTGCACCAAGGTGTCGGCGATCGGGAGGTACGTGCTGCACGTCTTCCGCACATGCGACTCCGCCGCCGGCGACTGCAACGAGGTAGGGTGGTGCAGGTTGACCCTATGAACCCCACGCTGAAAGCGCCCGGATCTGAGCGCTTGACACTAAGATGTGATTATCTGCTTTCAATTTTTGCTTTCAATTTCAAGTTGCGCCGCTACAACGAGGGCACGAAGGTGGACGGCGCGCGCAGCTTCCAGTTCACGGTCCAGGCACAGAGCATCAAGCGCAGCCTCCTGCTGTGGGACGGCGCCCGAAGGTGCGACACCGCGGTAAGGCGGTGCAGGCTGACCCTGTGAAACCCAAGTTGAAACCGCTTGGAACCGAGCGCTTGAAACCAAAGTGTGACATAATGTATTCAACTTCTGCTTTCAAATTCTACCTGCGCCGATACACCGCGGGGGCCGCCTGCTCCACCACGCGCCCGTATCTGAAAGCCGACAACAGCACGGTCGTGGCCCGCGGCTACGGCGGCATGATGGTAGGCAGCTACTGGCTAATGCATTGCTCGCCACGCCGTGTGAATGATGACGTACAAGTCAATGACTGAGTTTTCACATATGATGGATGACACGGCAAGCATTACTCGTCTGGCCCTGCCCGACGGTTACCGTGGGCGGGCGGTACATCGTGGGCGTGGGCGGCCCCGTGGTGGGACGGTGCAGGTGGCCAGTATCAAAACCCGAGTTGAAAGCACGCCTGGTTTCAGCGCTTGAAACTAAAGTGTGATCAACCGCTTTCGAACTTTGCTTTCAGATTCAACTTGCGCCGCTACACCGTGGGCGGGGTGCAGAGCGACATGACGGTCTATGACACGCTGAAGGAGCAGGAGTGGACCATGGCGAGGCGGTACAGGTTGACCCTATTAAGCCCAAGTTGAAACCGCCTGGAACTGAGCGCTTGAAACTAAACTGTGGTGTACTGCTTTCAGCTTCTGCTTTCAAACTCAACTTGCGCCGCTACACCATGGTGAGCACCGACGCCCATAGAGTCCTCGCCATGCTCGACTTCCCCGCCGTCGCCGCGTTCCCCAACGCCTCCGACATGTCATTCATCGTGCACGGCGGCAGGGGCTTACACTCGTCCACTTCTCATCTCAACCTGAGCCGTTTCTGACACAACAACACACCTTAAACACCCTAAACACCCTGAACACTCCCAAACAACCCCTAAAATACCCCCCACACAACCCCTACGCGCATCCCCTATGCCGTAAAAAGCGCCTTACGTTGAGCTGTAAAGTGAACGAGTGTAAGCCCCTGCACGGAGGTAAGCCCGGGAACGCATCGTTGACCGGCGCTGAAGGTAGGGCGGTGCAGGTTGACCCTATCAAGCCCACGTTGAAAGCGCCTGGACCGAAGCCCTTGAAAATGAAATGTGATAAACCGCTTTCAACTTGTGCTTTCAAATCCAACTTGCGCCGCTACACGAAGGCAACACGTTCTCCGGCCTGGTTCACCGCGTCAAGCTGGAGCACCTCGCGGGAAACCCACCGACGGCCACCGTGACGATACTGGCCAACGCCGCGGAGCAGCCCGCGGACCTGGCCCCGCGGCAGGGGCTCACACTCGTCCACGTTTCGGCTCAACGTAAGCGCTTTCCGTGGGACAGGGGGTGTGTTTAGGGGTTATTTAGAGGGTTTTATGGGGCTGCCAGGGGGTATTAGGGTGACTTCAGGGTGTGTTCTGTGTCAGAAACGGCTCAGCTTGAGCTGAAAAGTGGACGAGTGCAAGCCCCTGCCCCGCGCTACGCACACGCGGCGGTCATCGGCGGCGCCGACAACACCACGCTCTTCATCCACGGCGGATACAACCTGGACGGCGGCCCGGGGGCAGGGGCTTACACTCGTCCACTTCTCAGCTCAACCTGAGCCGTTTCTTACACTCAACACATCCCCTAAGCGCCTAAACACCCCCTCCACCCCCGCCTGAAACGATCCCTGAGCACCCCCTATTTACCCCTTGGACCACCAAAAGCGTTTACGTTGAGCTGACAGGTGGACGAGTGTAAGCCCCTGCCCGGGGGTGAAGGACGCGGCCACGGCCTGCGGCGCCAACGCCACGGACCACGTGTGGGCATTCGACCTCGTCGCGATGAAATGGAATGACGCCCGCGTCGCCATGGTAGGGGTGTGCGAGTTGACCCCAGGTTAACCGCGGGTTCACCGCGCTTTGTGTGAGCGCTTGAAGCTGAAATATGATGACCTGCTTCCAGATTTTGCTTTCAGTTTCAGCTTGCGCCCCTCCACCACGGCGCCCGAGGCCACGCCAGGGTGCAACCAGACGACGGAGGGGTTGACGGGGGGCCTGGGCCGCGCGCGACACGCCGCCGTGTTGGTGGACGGCGCCCTGCGCGTCAGCGGTGGCTTCCGCAGCACCGCCTCCGCGCACCCCCTCCACACCCAGTGGACCCTCAACCTGGCAGGGTGGTGATTAACCCCCCTTCTTTACTCACCCACTGTGGTCCCCAATACTAACTCACTAACCCACCAACCACTAGCCCCTAAACTAGCTTATACCAGCTTAGGTTATCCCCCCCCATCGCCAGCATTAACTTAGTTCGACAAGCATAGTGGTGATTGAGAACAAGCACTCGACCGACTTGGAGTAACCTCCTCCTCCACTGTATCGTCTGCGCGTCTCGATGAGCATTCACTCTGAGGTTGAGTCATGCTCCGATCTCGGTCGAGTGCTTGTTCCCAATGACCCTCCCGCCTGGCCACCAAGAAGTGGACGAAGCTCATGTCGACGCGCACGGTGGCGACCGCGGGCAGCTCCATGGTAGGGCGGTGCAGGTTGACCCAATGAAACCCACGTTGAAAGCGCCTGGATCTAAGCGCTTGAACCTCAAACAGCTTAAACTGCTTTCATGTTTTGCTTTCAATTTCAACATGCGCCGCTACACCGTGGACCGCTACGACCACTCCCTGTTCGTGGCGGGCAACTCCCTGGTGATCATGGTAGGGATGTGCAGGTTGACACTATCAAAACCCTTGTTGAAACTGCCTATGGTGTCCGTAATCTGGCTTGAACCTGGAATATCATGAATTGCTTTCAAAGTTTACTGTAAATTTCAACTTGCGCCGCTACATCATGGTGGGCGGCAACTGCCGCACGGCGGAGGCGTGCGACGCCGCCTACGCGCTAACGCAGCCCACCAGCGGCGCCGGTACCTTGGTGGGGCGGTGCAGGTTGAACCGATGAAACCCATGTTGAAAGCGCCTGGAGCGAGGCGCTTGAAACTATAATGTGCTAAACTGCTTTCAAACTTTGCTTTCGATTTCAGCTTGCGCCATTACACCTTGGACGACCCCATCTCCCTTGCCGTCGGCGCCAAGGTAGGGCGGTGCAGGTTGACAGTATCATAACAAGTGTTGAATGAGCCATGCTTTCAGCGCTTGAAACTATCAGGTCCGAGCAAGACCCGATGGGAGGCACCCGGATAATACCAGTTAAGATCGCATAGCTACAGTGACGCATAACGTTCGAGGTGACTTTTCAAGTTTTGTGAGTATGCGGGGATAACGTTTTGAAATGATAAATCTAGGCTCGAACGTTATGCGTCAATGTAACTATGCGATCTTAACTGGTATTATCCGGGTACCTCCCATCGGGTCTTGTCCAGACCTAACTATATTATCATCAACTGCTTTCAACGTTTGCTTTCAAGTTTAACTTGCGCCGCTACACCAAGGACGCGGAGTACCCGACCGCCGGCAGCGTGGTGACCAACCGGGCCGTGCTAGTGGGCGCGTACGTCTACCTGTTTGCCCTCGGCGGCGGCGGCGGTGGCGGAGGCGCCTTGTCCAACGCCGGAAGCATCTGGAAGTATAAGCTCTGGTCCCACGTCGCTGCCGATGGCGCGACCGGGGTGGACAGCACCGCGGTCGGCAGCAACGGCGGGGCGGCGCACGTCAAGACTCATTGAAACCCATGTTGAAAGTGCCTGAGTTCAGCGCTTGAAACTAATAAAACACGATAAACTGCTTTCAAGTCTTGCTTTCAATTTCAAAATTGTGCCCCCCTACGCAACGGGGACGACACCAACGGCGGCATGGCGGCGCCGTACAAAACCTTGAGCTACGCCATGAATCGTGGCGGCGCCCCGGTCGTGGTGCTCATGGCGGGTAGGGCCGCACACTCCTCCACTTCTCGACTTGACCTCAGCCGAGTATGACAAAGTGCGTGAAACCACTTAGACACTTAGTGAGACTTAGTGCAAAGTCGTCCCGCTCGATCAACCAGAACGCTCCATTTGGACGACTTAATACTACTTGTTGCTAAGTGTCTAAGTGGTTTCACGCACTTTGTCATAGTGTCACTGAGACCACCGAATGTATCCCACAAACAAGTGCTTGAGCTGATCAGTGGACGAGTGTGAGCCCCTGATGGCAGGTACGCACTCGGGCGCGGGGAACGCGGACGCCATGTTCGCCGGCCCTGTCACCGCCCCGGGTGTGACCAACGCTGTGTGCGCCGGCACCGAAATATCCTGCTCCTCCGAGTTCTGTACCGTCGTGGTGCTCGCCGCGGTCAAGCGCGAGGCGTGCCTGGGCAGCCTGGTGGTCACGGGCCAATCAGGCGCCGTCCTTAGTGGCAACTCCACGCGCCCGGGCATCACCGTCACGGGCAGGGATGGTGTTGAGAACCACCACCCGACCGATGGTGAATCCACGAATCGAGTGTGCGCGTCTGTATAGGAGAGAGAGAGACTCTTCCGCGTGTGTAAGGAGGCACCAGGCTTTCGCCCCGGCCCCCGTGTCTGTATAGGTATTCAACCTGAAGGTAAGTCATGCTCAGACATCGGTTCAAGTGCGTGTTATCAATGACCCTTGTGACGGGCGCCACCGCAGTGTACCTGCACCACTTCACCATCGACGGCGGCGTGGGCAAGTTGGGGGGCGCGCTGTACCTGGACGCCCTGCGCGGGCACCCCGCCGCCGCCGCCTTCACCGTCCTGCAAGGCATCACGCTCAAGGCAGGGCCTTGCACGCCGTTCCCTTTTCAGCTGAATTGCCTGCCGTTTTTGTCCTTAAGCCCACTGGTAGCCACCCGATTCACCCTGCTTATTACCGCGAAGACAGTGATATTAAGCTGAAAGTAATGCCATCCTACGTATCACCTCGAAGATGCTTATGATGTTCTGAGCTGGATAGGGAACTACAGCTCTTCCCATTTATCCAGCCTGATCCCTCGGAAACGCTTCTTCTGTCGAGCTGAAAAGGGCACTAGTGCCTAGTCTGTGGGCTAGTAGCTTCTAGTAAGCTGGAGTTCGGTAATTTGGCCAAAAGTCAAATGACTTTTGGTGAATATTACCAAACGCCTCCTTACTACGGGTAGTATGAAATACTATATGTAGTACGTTTTAAAGACTAGGCATTCATGTAATGCGGCTCTCGGTGGAGGACAGTGCGGCGAAGTATGCGGGCGGCGGCATGTACGCGGCGCGCGCACCCACCCTGTACAACACCACCATGACCGGGTGCACCGCCGGCACACTGGGGGGATCCATCCACAGCGCCGGCCACGTCGGGGTCGTCACCCTGCACACCGTCACCATCAAGGTTGGGAGGAGTCATAGTCATGTCCCTAAACCCTAAACCCTAAACCCTAAACCCTAAACCCTAAACCTGTGGGGATGTTTAACTTCAAGTTGGTTTGGTGGTCAAACTGGGACGAGTAATTCAAACCACTCTGCACGTCCTCCACTGGATAAACCCTCGTGTTTTGAGCTAAATGCCACACCATCTCATGACGTGACGTGGCAGGCATTATTGAAGCTCGCCACTGCATCCTTCACGTTCGAAACCCTCTCGTCTAGAAAGAAATGCCAAGCTATGATGTGGCGAGCATCATTCACCTGGCCCTACGTCAAGGGCGGCACCGGCGGCGCCAGCACGAGCCCGGCGCAGGGCGGTCTCATCTACTCGCGCACCCGGCTCACCATCACCAACTCCAACCTCAGCGGCGGCACAGCCGGCGAGGGCGGCGGGGTATTCATCACCGGCAGGGGCTTACACTTGTTCCGATTTCAGCTCAACTTGAGTGCTTCTGTCCACCGTGTAACCCAACTTAACCCTGAATGTGTCCTGGAGTTGCTCAAGTTGAGCTCTAACGTGAACAAGTGTAAGCCCCTGATCACCGGCATCAAGTCCTCCCCCAGCTATTTCACCGACAGCACCATCACGGATTGCAACGCGACGGCGCCGTCTGGCGTCCGGGCAGGTAACAACGGCGGGTGCTTCTACGTCGGCGAGAACGACGAAGCATCGGCCATCGTGGCGGACTCAGGGCTGGGCATGGTGTTCAGCAACCCCAGCATCAGCGGGTGCCGGGCGCACGCCGGCGGGGGGGTGTTCCTCACCCGCGGCCGCCTCGCGGTCACCGGCGGCCAAATCAGCCAAAACGCGGCGAACTACGAGGGCGGCGGCATGACGGTGGCGGCGGCGGTCATGACCATGACGGCAGGGACATAGCCTTCGCAGTTCTCCAGGGTACCTCAAATGGTGGTCAACGCTCTTCGAATTGTAAGACTCGAGTAAATAGACGGTCAGATTTGCCATACAACGGTACAATATGACCATTCGACTGTCTATTTCTCGAGAATTGGCGACCGCCATTTGAGGTACCCTGAAAAACTGCGAATGCCGTCATGCCCGCCGTGTCATCATGCCGCCTCTTCAACAACCTATGACGCAGCAAGCACTATTTACTTGACCCTGCGTCGCGGACACCAAGTTATTGCGAAATACGGCGAACCGCGACGGCGGCGGGCTGAGCATGACGCTGTCCCGGGTGACGCTGATGTCCACGGCGTTCACGGGGTGCACCTCGCTGCGCGGCGCCGCGCTGCGGGTGCGCGACTCGCGCGTGGCCGCGGGCGGCAACCACATCACCATGCGGAACGGCACCGTCACGGGCAGGGCCGGTCGGATATTGCTCGCCACGTCATAGGATGGCATTTTGAGGGTTTATGAATCCTGAAACACTAAACCCTTAGCCTTTATCCCCACACCGCAACCGGATGGGCACCCTGGATCTGCTGGTACAGGTAGGCGGTGGCAGACGTTGCTCGCCGCGTTATAGGGTGCCAGTGGGCTCATGAGGCGAGGACTCAAAGGGCGGTGAATGACGTGGCGACCAATATCTGCCAGGCCCTAGTCACGGGCTGCGTGGGAGGCGACTCGGGCGCTATTCATGTATCCGACGCCGATTTCAACGCGGACGGCGTCACCATCCAGGGGTGCAGCGCCAAGACGCGCGGCGGCGGCGTCAAGGTGGACGGCATCAGCACCTCCACCTTCCCGGCCACCACCTTTGTGGGTAACAACGCCACCGATGGGGGAGCCATGGCGCTGGAGGGGGGCAGTGCGGTGCTGCTCGGTACCACGTTCGCTAACAACAGGGTGGGGGCGTAACCCTAAACCCTAAGCCCTAATCCTGGAACCCTAAACCCTAACCCCTAACAGCCCCTGGCGCACACGGGATAAGACGTCATACCTGTGCTGACTGAATGCCTGTGTGAACGCTGTGAATCTTACCACGTGCTCCTGCGAATGCTCGGTGATCTCACCACGTGGTGTTACTGATGTGTGGTGTCGGCCCCACACCCTGGCGCGCCGCGACGCCGGCGCGATCCTCATCGAGGCCATGAGCTCGGTGCTTCTCACCGGCGCGCGCTTCGATGGCAACAGCGCGGTGGCGGGCGCCGGCGGCAGGGGCTTACACTCGTCCACTTCTCAGCTCAACCTGAGCCGTTTCTGACATCAAATACACCCTCAAAACCCCCTGACACCCCTTGATACCCCCCGACACCCCCTAAACACCCCCTAAACACCCCCTAAATGCACTCCTATCCCACAGAATGCGCTAAAGTTGAGCTGAAGAGTGGACGAGTGTAAGCCCCTGGCCGGCGGCGCCATCGCCATCTACGGTGGCGGCCAAGAATCAGACGTGGTAGGGCGATGCAGGTTGACCCTATCAAACCTATGTTGACACCGCCTGGAACCAAGTGCTGGAAACTAAAACATGATGAAGTGCTTTCAAACTTTGCTTTCAAAACCCTAAACCCTCAACCCTAGCCCTAAACCCTAAACTCTAAACCCAACTTGCGCCGCTACAACATGGGCATCCTGCCCGATATCAAGTGCAGGAACTGCTCCTTCACGACCAACACGGCATGGCGGTGCAGGTTGACCCTATCAAACCCAAGTTGAAACCGCCTGGAACTAAGCGCTTGAGACTAAATTGTGACATAATGCTTTCAACTTCTGCTTTCAAATTCAACTTGCGCCGCTACAGCACGGCGGAGTCCGGGGGAGCTGTGGCGGAGAAGTGCGCGAGCGACGACTTCGGCGACGGCAACGCGGCCTGCCCCGACTTCATCTTGGACGACTCGTCCGTCCTCACGGATAACCGCGCGTCCCTCAGCGGCGCCGCCGTGCACTGGCTCACCAAGGTGAGACGGTGCAGGTTCAAACCCATGTTTGCAAGCACGGGATAGGACCTCCTTCGCTTTGGGTCGCCTTGGGGCCCTGACTCAATGCCCGAGTTTGATACTCAGTGATCTTACCACGTGCTACTCTAATGAAGGCGCCTGCTTTCAGCGCTTGAAACTAAAATGTGATGAAGTGCTTTCAAATGTTGCTTTCAAATCCAACTTGCGCCGCTACACCAAGGCGCCGGCCATGTGTGTGTGCGACGGAAGCATGAAGTGTTGGGCAGGGCGGTGAAGGTTGACCCTATGAAACCCATGTTGAAACCGCCTAGAACTAAGCACTTGAAACTAAAATGTGATGTACTGCTTTCAACTTTTGCTCTCAAGTTCAACATGCGCCACTGCAGCTGGACGGACGGCGGCACCTACGACCCGTGCACCCACATTTCCTCCAACGTCCTCACCAACTCCGTGGTAGGGCGGTGCGGGTTGACCCTATCAAACCCATATTGAAAGCGCCTGGGACTGAGCACTTGAAACTAGAATATTGTGAACCGCTTTCAAATTCTGCGTTCAAATTTAACTTGCGCCGCTACACCGCGGCGTACGGCGCCGCGCTGTCGACCAACCCCGTGAGCCTCCTCGCCACCGGCGCCGACAACTTGGTAGGGCGGTGCTAGTTGAACCGATGACACCCGTGTTGAAAGCGCCTGGAACTAAGCGCTTGAAACTATTGTATGATGGACCGCCTTCAAACTTTGCTTTCAATTTTAACTTGTGCCGCTACAGCTTGGGCGAGCTCCTCAGCGGCGAAACCGCCACGTCACCGGTGGTGATAACGCTGCGGGACTTGTATAACCAAACAGCCAGCTCCGGCGATGGCGCCTCCGCGGCCCTCATCGCCTCTTACTCCTCCAACGTCACGCTCTCCGCCGGCTCTCGCGCGGTCATGGTAGGGCGGAGCAGGTTGACAATATGAAAACCCTAGACCCTAGACCCTAGACCCTAGACCCTAGACCCTAGACCCTAGACCCTAAACCCTAGACCCTAGACCCTTAACCCTAGACCCTAAACCCTAAACCCTAAACGCTAAACCCTAAACCCTAAACCGGAAAACCTGTGTTGAAGGCGCCTATGGTTTCAGCGCTTGAAGCTACAATATGATGAAACGCTTTCAAGTTTTGCGATCATTTTCGACTTGCGCCGCTACATCATGGCCAACGGCACCGCCAGCATTTACCTCAACGTCATCGCCGCCGAGGTAGGGCAGCGCAGCTTGACAGTATCAAAACCCGCGTTGAAACTGGGAAGCGCCTATGGTTTCAGTTCTTGAAGCTACAATATAATGGAACGCTTTCAAAGCTTTCTCTCAATTTCAACTTGCGCCGGTACACCGAGGGCACCTACACCATCTCCTACTCCCCCTTCGGCACCACCGACGTCATCGGCAGGGACTTACACTCGTCTACTTCTCAGCTCAACCTGAGCCGTTTCATGTCACTGAGCCACTGCAACTACTCAGCGGTTTCCCTCAAATGTTGCTTACGTTGTGCCGAAAATTGGACGAGAGTAAGCCCCTGGTCATCGGCATCCCCGCCGTTACCTTCACTTTCACCATCGGGGCGTGCACGGGCGGCACCTATTACGACGGCCTCACGTGCAAGGTAGGGCGGTGCAGGTTGCCCCTATCAAACCCATGTTGAAAGCGCCTGGAACTAAGCACTTAAAACTAAAGTGTGATATACTGCTTTCAATTTCTGCTTTCAAATTCGACTTGCGCCGCTACAGCAAGGTGTGCGGCGCCGGCACCTTCCTCCCCGTGAACACCAGCCTCTACGATGAGTTGACTGGCAGGGGCTTACACTGGTTCCGATCTTAGCTCAACTTGAGCCCTTATGTCCACCGTGTATCCCAACTTAATCCATGAATGTGTCCTGGAGTTGCTCAAGTTCAGCTTTCGCGTGAACGAGTGTAAGCCCCTGTTGACAGGTACCAGCTCATTCGATACCAGCTGTTACAAGTGCGCCGCGGGCTCTTATTCCGAGAACAAGGTCGGCAACAACACCGAATGCAATCTCTGTTCCGCTGGCACTTCGTCCGCTATTCTCGGCGCCGACACCTCCGGGGTGTGCGGCCCCTGCTCGGAGAACACCGTGAGCAACGAGGTATGGCACTGCAGGTTGACCCAATTGATCCCACATTGAAAGCGCCAGAATCTGAGCGCTTGAAAGTAAAATGTGGTGATTTGTTTTCATATTTTGCTTTCAATTTCGACTTGCGCCGCTACAACGAGGGCGATGCGACGTGCACGCACTGCGGCAACTTGTACTCCAGCAATCACGACAACACCCGGTGGGGCGCTGCACCTTGACACCATCAGACCCAAACACATGTTGAAAGCGCCAGGATCCAAGCGCCTGAAACTAAATTATGAACAGTTTTGCTTTAAGATTTTGCTGTCACATTAATTTCGCGCCGCTACGATTAGGTGCATCCTGAGCAACGTAGTGCTGATATCGGTGGCCGCGGTGGCGTGTGCCATGGTGCGGCGGTGCAGGTTGCCAGTATCAAGACCTGCGTTGAAACTGTGCCTGGTTTCAGCGCTTGAAAGTAACGTATCATGACCTGCTTTCAATTTCTGCTTTCAATTTCAACTTGAGCCGCTATACCATGGTGGCCTACACCGCCTCGATGCTCCAGGCCACCTTCCAGTTCGGGAACCGCGACGTGGCCCGACTCATGGTAGGGCGGTGCAGGTTGACCCTATGCAACCCACATTGAAAGCGCCTAGAACTGAGCGCTTGAAACTAAAATCTGATGAACCGCTTTCAAACTTTGATTTCAAATTCAACTTGCGCCGCTACATCATGGCGCTTGCGAAGGAGCAGGCGGTGAAGAGCCGCAAACGGCTCTTAGGCGGTGACGGGGAGGAGGGGGAGCTCGAGGACATCGCCGCTGAGGGGCTCCGTGGTGAGGACCTGTGAATGATGCCCGCCCGCCACCTCATCCTCCACGTCTTAGACATTCGCGTCCCGTGACAGACGTCACCCTGTGACATTTATAGTTCACATGTCGTCCTTAAACTATGTAAATGTCGTCCTTTAACGTCCAATAAGTGTCATCCTCATCCTATGACGCGAACAGCACTGTTTACATTGTCCTACTCATCGGCGATAACGAGGTTGAGGCGGCGGCAGCGCTGGACGCGGTTCTCACGGAGGCGCACCTCGTGGCCACGGCGGGCGGCGCCGTGGACGCCGCGGCGGCGTCCGCGGTTGGGCCTGCCACGTGCAGCCCGCCACGTCATCCAACGCAGCTTGGACCCTCGTTTTATTGAGCTAAATGGCGTCCTAAACGGTGGCGAGCAATATTTGTGAGGGCCATCGCCTGCCATGTCTGTCATCGACACGCATTGAGCCGTCGTTTCCGTCAGTTCTTGAGTTACATGGGGCATCATATGACGTTGCGAGCATAAAGTGCGAGGCACTATTCCGCGGTGGGCGCGGCCGCGGCGCTGACCGGGCTGGACGCCAAGTTGCTGACCGCCGCTATCAATCCCGTACTGCTGCTCCACCGCATGTTGGTGGAGGATGCCGTGGACAAGGTCGGGCGGTGCAGGTTGACCCTATCAAACCCACGTTGACAGCGCCTGGAATTGATTGCTTAAAACTGAAATATGATGAAGTGCTTTCGAGTTTTGCTTTCAATTTCAACTTGCGCCACCACAACAAGGCCACCGCTGCGAGCGGGGACGGCGGCGCGGGCATCACCGACACGGAGGCTGTGGCCATACAGATGACCACCGGCGCCGCCATCGCCGCCGTCACCGCCGCCGTGCAGGCCGAGGCCGACGCGCTGTGCACCGATACCCTCAAGGTGGGGCGGTGCAGGTTGACAGGATCAAAACCCGGGTTGAAAGCGCGCCGGGTTTCAACGCTTGAAACTAAAATGTGACGAACCGGTTCCAAACGTTGCTGTCAATTTCGACTTGTGCCGCTACATTAAGGCCGCCGCGGACCAGGTACACGGCGAGCAGAAGGACGACCTCATGGCGCGTGTGGACGCCGGCAACGCCACGGACTCGGACGCCATCGACGCGCTGTGCCGCTGCGCGGAGCTCACGGCGCTGGAGGCCGTGGCGGAGGCCGAGGCGGCGATTTCGACGATGTTGTTTGACACCCAGGTAGGGCGGTAAAGGTTGACCCTATCAAACCCAAGTTGAAACCGCCTGGAACTGAGCGCTTCAAACTAAAATATGATTTACCGCTTTCAAACTTTGCTTTCAAATTGAATTTGCGCCGCTACACCCAGGAGGCGCGGCGCGCGTACCTCGCGCAGTGCGCGGCCGTACAGGCCGCGGTTGACGCCGCCGCCGCGACGCGCAAGGCGGCGCTGGTGGCGCGACTGAACCCGGAGATGCTCGGCCAACGGAGGGCGCGCCGCTCCAACATGTTCGAGGCCACCGCTGCGGAGGAAGCCGCCGAGGCAAGGGGGGTTATCGATAACAAGCAACCCTAATCCCTAAAACCCTAAACCCTAAATCCTTAACCCTAAGCCCTTAACTTAAACCCCTTCGCCATAAACCCTATCCTATACCCTAAGCCCTAAACGTATCGATAACAAGCACTCGACTGACATTGAACCTCATCCGCCCCCTCCGCACGTCTGTACAAGCATTCACACTCAAGGCAAGTTAAGCTCCGATCTCGGTCGAGTGTTTGTTAACAATGTGTCAATGACCCTCCTGCGAGGCTGCCTATGCGGACGCTATCGAGTTCATCGCCCAGATCGAAGACACCATCGACTCCATTGTCACGGTGGACACCCACGCGCACATGAAGGATCTGATGGAAGTCAAGGCGAAGCTCGCGTTCGGCCTGGCCACCGCCGGGCAGGGGCTTACACTCGTCCACTTACATTAGCACAACGTAAGCACTTTCTGTGGGACACGTTGTGTACCTGAAGTAGATAGATGGGTCATAACTCGATACAAAATTGACACACAACGGCACTCTGGCCAAAACGGCTCAGGATGAGCTGAGAAGTGGACGAGTGTAAGCCACTGCCGCCGGGCGCAAGTGCCGGGATGGGCTGGATGCGCGCATCAAAGCCCGCGCGGCGCGCAGCCACGACGAGCCGCCGGACACGAACGCGGCGGGCGGCGTGGCGCTGGAGGCAGGGGCTTACACTCGTCCACTTTTCAGCTCAACCTGAGCCGTTCCTGACACAAAATACATCATAAATAACCCCTGACACCCCCTGACACCTCCTGAATACCCCGCGAATACACCCCCTGAATAACCCCTAAATGCACCCCCTATCCCACATGAAGTGTTTACGTTGAGCCGAGAAGTGGACGAGTGTGCGCCCCTGGGTGGAGGGCGTGCTGCGCGCGTCGCGGCGGCAGCAGCAGCGCGCGGCGGAGTCCGCGCTGGCGCTGGCGCTCGTCACCGGCGAAGGTGGCGGGGACACGTCATTAATTACTTATGCCAAAACATGATGCTATGTCCCACAAATAAATGTCCTGGGCTTTATCCACCCCATTTAGTCGTTATTGACGATCCACAGCATTGTGAACGCTGTTCTCTTGAGTTGAACATCGTCATACGATGCCGTATCTCTACTGATCCACCTCATAGTGAACCCCCCTTCTCTTGAGGAAAACGTCGTCATACGGCTTGCTGACACGAATGATACGCCGCATTGAGAACCCTCTTCTACTGTGTTCAACGTCGTCATACGACGTGGTGAGCATGATAACCCTAATCCCTAAACCCTAGACCCTAAACCCTAAAACCCTAAACACTGAACCTAAACCGTAAACCCTAAAACCCAAGACCTAGACCCTAAACCCTAAACCCTAAACTTGCGCGGCCCTGGGTGGCGGCGCGTCGGACCCGGAGCTGGCGGCGGCGGTGGAGGCGGAGGCGCTGTCCGACGCCGCCATGGCCGCCGCGCTGCTCACCGCCGCCCTCAACATGGTAGGGTGGTGCAGGTTGATCCTATTAAACCCACGTTGAAAGCGCCTGGAATTGAGCGCTTGAACCTGAAACATAATGAACTGCTTTGAATCTGATTTCAATTTCTACTTGCGCCGCTACAACATGGCGGCGGCGGCCGAGGCCGCCGACATGTCACCCATGCAGGCAGGGGCTTACACTCGTCCACGATTCTGCTCAACGTAAGCACATTTTGTGGGATACGTTGGGCGCATATTTCCCCCCCAGTCTATTAAGACAGGGGAACACGGGGAGGTGCGATTAAAACGGCTTATGTTGAGCTGAAAAGTTGACGAGTGTCAGCCCCTGCATGCAGGCCGCGCTGGCCGCCGCACAGCTGGCAGAGGCGTCCAACGACCTGCAAAACCAGGTGAAGAGCCTGGCGCGCCGCCGCCACGACACCCTCATGGCAGGGAGCGTCGGGTCCTCGTGCCTGGTCTGTGAGTAAGTAAGTTCAAGTAAGTGATTTCTTTGGTAAATTACCAAAATACGTATTTGACTTTTGGCCAATGGCTAAACGGGCCAAATACTGTATAAAGTACGAAATACTTCCCACAGTAACCTCACAGACCAGGAACTAGTTGCATCCTTGCCACGGCCACATTGTGGACGCTCGTTTGGAGGGTTTACTTTCATCGTCTGACGTGGCTATCATTATCTCTGCTAGTTTTCACGCAGTAAGCGTTGTCATTTCCATCCTGGATTCATTGGTGAACGCCATCATTGACGTGGTATGCATCATCAATTCCATCTGATCCTACCATTAGTCGCGGCTGAACAAGGGCAAGAAGGCAGCGTGGGCTGCCGCCGCCGCCGGCGAGACCCTCAACCCCGTCACCACCCCCGAGGAGAAGAAGGCGTATGAGCAGAAGATCTTGGCTGCGGCGGACAAGGAGGCAGGGGCTTACACTCGTTCCCATTTCAGCTCATCTTGAGCACTTCCTTCCATTGTATCATCCAACTTCACTCAAGACGGTGTCCTGGAGTTGCTCACGGTGAGCTCTAGCGTGAACGAGTGTAAGCCCCTGCAAGGAGGCCACCGCCGTGGAGATCGAGATGCTGGTCGCCGCCGCCGAGATCGCCACGGCCGACCTCGGCCCGGCGCTCCAGGCAGGGCCAACTCAACATCGCTTTGCCACGTCATGAGGGCCGAGTGACCCATGCTTTACCACGTCATCAGTGTCGGGAAATTGACGCTTTATCACGTCACCAGGTTCAAGTAATGAACGCGTTTCCACGTCATCAGGTTCAAGTAATGAATGCATCACCACGTCATCTGGCATTCTGGGCCAAGCAGCACGTAATGGATGATGTATCACACTATCCCGGTAAAGTAATGGATGCTTTCCGCATCATCCACTAGATGTATTGCCTTATCTCCTTGGGTTTCCCATCCTGTGACGTGACGAGCCTTGTGGCCCTACACCCTAACCCTAGCCCTAAACCCTAACCCTCACCCTATCCTAATCCTAAACCAAAACCCTAATCCTAACCCTAAACCGTTGGCCCTGCCCCGGGGGCATGGACCCGGACGCGGTGGCGCAGCTGTTGGACGCGCAGCAGCGCCTGGCCAAGGTGAGGCGGTGCTGGTTGACCCTATCAAACCCAAGTCGAAACCGCCTGGAACTAAGCGCTTGAAACTGAAGTGTGGACATAATTCTTTCAAATTCTGCTTTCAAATTCAACTTGCGCCGCTACACCAAGGAGCTCAAGGGTATTGCGGCGGGCGGCAAGAGCGCGCTGGAAGCGCGGCTGGCGGCGCGCAAGGTAGGGCGGTTCACGTTGACCCTATCAAACCCATGTTGAAACTGCCTGGAACCAGGCCCTTGAAACTAATAAGTGATATACCGCTTTCAACTTTTGGTTTTATCTTCAACTTGCACCACTACATCAAGGGGCGCGAGCGGCGCGAGGCGGCTGCGCGCGCTGCAGCCGCGGGTGCGCTCGGCACCGCTGCCGACGCCGGAGACCAGGGCAAGCCACGGGTGAGGGAAAGCCAGGGCGGGCCGCCGAGTTGGGTGGCGCTGCAATCGGCGGCCGCGGCGGTGCTCGCCGCTGGGGTATCCGGCGGCCGGCCGCCGCCCGCCGTCGTCATGTCGGTGGGGTCACATAAACTCACAGCCCACTTTAGAATATCATGACGAGCAATATGGCTGTGGAATAGTCATAAAAAAGGCCGATCGATGACTGCCCTGCTTTATCATGGGAGAAGGGCGATGTGCTTCCGGAATTGGTCATATCATGACACTCCACGCCACGGCGGCATCCAACACATGGGAAACGTGTGTATCTCGATGCAATGACATCTCACGACGCGGCGTGCGAGATGTACATGGCTCTGCATGCCGGGCACCGTCTTCGGCAGCAAGGGCGGCGCGCAGACGGCCGGCTCCGGGACCACCGTCATTATTGTGGACGCCGCGGCCAAACAGCGGGAGTTCGACGAAAGTCAGCGGGCGCTGAAGGGCCGCGTGGATTCTGCCGCGCAGAAGCAGAGTGCGGCGTTGAAGGCCCAACTGGTAAGGTGGTTATTGTTAAGAAGCACTCGACCGATGTTGAAACGGCAAACCGAGCTCGCGCGGCTGTATGAGCATCCACGCTGAAGGTGAGTCATGCGGGCACGTCTGATCTCGGCTCGAGTGCTCGGGTGCTCGAGTGCCCTCAACCCTAAACCCTAAACCCTACATCCTAAGCCCTCAGTGACCCTGCTGGGTGGGGCAGCGCGGCGCGGGGCGCGCGGCGGTGGCGGCGGTGGTGGCGGACACGGCGGGGCAGGCGGCGGGCGCCGGCGCCGTGGTAGGGCGGTGCGGCTTGCCACTATCAAAGCCCGTGTTGAAGGCGCCTGTGGTATCCGCACTTGAAGCTATGACAAATGAACTGCTTTCAAGTTTTGCTTTCAAATTCAATTTGCGCCGCTACACGGTGGACCGCGCCGCCGAGGCCGCCGCCGCCGCCGCCGCCGCCGCAAATCCCGTCATCGCCGCGGCGGTGTCCAGCGCCGCGTGGGCCGAGGCCACCAAACAGAAGGGGTTATTAGACACCCTCGGGGGAGGGGTCATCGGCGCCGCCACCGCGGCGGCCGTGGACGCTGTGTTCAGCGCCGCGGCGCGCGCGCAGGAGGCCGCAGCCGCCGAGGTAGGGCGGTACAGGCTGAACCTATGAAACCCACGTTGAAAGCGCCTGGAACTGAGCGCTTGAAACCATAACATGATGAACCGCCTTCAAACTTTGCTTTCGAATTCAAGTTGCGCCGCTGCACCGAGATCGCCGAGGGCGAGGATGCCAAGGCCGCCAGCTCCCTGGTGAGCGCTGCGTCGCGCGCCGCGCAGGCCGCGGCGCTGATGCGCGCCAAGCTGTCGGCGCAGCACAGCGCCGCCATCGCCATGGCGGAGGCCGAGGGCGGTGGCAGCGGCGGCGGCAGCGGGTCGGGGGGCATCATCCTGGAGGGCGACGCCGTGGCCGAAGCAGCGCTCAAGGTCAGACCAAGTCGAAGTTGCGAAGCCATGTCATCCATCACACAGTTTACCGGCGCTCGCCCCGTCATCCACCGCATGGTGTCACCTAGCTTGCCACGTCATCCACTGCGGTTGTTTAGACCCTTGTGTACTGAGTCAAATGACATCCTATGACGTGGCGAGCAGTATTGACTTGGCCCTCACACAAGGACGCGCACGCCGCGGCGGACGAGTCACTGGCGGCCGGCCTGGCCGCCATCGGGACCACCGCGGCGGTTGACCCCGACTTCGACGCCGCGACGGCCATCGCGGAGTACCAAAAACAGATCGACGCGACGCATGAGAAGATCGATGACGCGGCGCGCTCGCGGCGTGAGCGCCTCACCGCACGCCTCGCTGCCAACAACACCAAGGCGCCCGTGAGCGACGAGCGGCCGCTTAGCCCCGGCGGCAGGGGTTTACACTCGTTCCCATTTCAGCTCAACTTGAGCTATTCTGTCCACCGTATAACCCAACTTAATTCATGAATGTGTCCTAGAGTTGCTCAAGTTGAGCTCTAAAGTCAACGTGTGTAAGCCCCTGCCCGGCGGCAGCCCGCCGCGGCCGCCGGCGCCCGGCTCCGCAGAAGCCAAGGCGGCGGACGCGGTGGAAGAGGCGGCGGCGGCGGTGGAGGCAGGGGCGTACACTCGCTCCCATTTCAGGTCAACTTGAGCTCTTCTGTCCACCGTGTAATCCAATTGACCCATCAATGTGTCCTGGAGTTGCTCAAGTTGAGCTCTAACGTGAGCGAGTGTAAGCCCCTGGGTGGAGGCCGACGAGCTGGAGCGGGACCTCGCCGCGATCGCTGACGCCGTCGAGGTCGGGCGGTGCAGGTTGACCCTATCATCACCACGGTGAAAGCGCCCGGAACTAAGCGCTTGAAACTAACATATGATGAACAGCTTTCAGATGTTGCTTTCAACTTCAACGTGCGCCGCTACGTCGAGGCGGTCCCGGTGGCGGCACCCGCGGGGCTGGGGGACGAGGCGCGCCGCCAGCTCGCCGCCGCGCAGGAGGAGCTCAGCGCGGGGCTCCTCGACAAGGTAGGGTAGTGCAATTGCAATCCATTGAAACCCGTGTCGGAAGCGCTTGGTCTCAGCGCTTGAAAGGAACACATGGTTAACAGCTTTCACGTTTTGCCGTCAATTATTTCGTGCGCCGCTACAACAAGGGCGTGGGCGCACGGGACGCGCTGAGCAAGCGCTTGTCCGAGCGTAAATCCCGCGGGAAGCGCATGGCGGCGGCGGAGAAGGAGGCGGCGGCGCGGCTGGACAAGGCGCTGAGCGCGCCCGGCGCTGCGGCGGACGACACGGTCATCGCCGCGGCGGTGAGCGCCGCCGCCGCGGAGGTGCACGCCGCCAGCCTGAAGGAGACCCGCGCTGCCGCCCCCGACATCCCCGCCGCCGCGCGTGGTGAGTCGGCACCCGCACCCCCGGGCTGCTCCCGCGCCGAGCTCAACAAGGACATGGACCTCGCCAAGGTTGGGTGGTGCAAGTTTCAGTTGAACCCTAAGCTCTAAACCCCGAACCATAAACCCCAACCCCTAGACCCTAAACACTAAAACCCTCAACCTATCAAAACCCGTGTTGGAAGCTGTCAGGAAGCGCCTATTGTGTCAGCGCTTGAAACAATAATATGTTGAACCGCTTTCAAGCTTCCCTTTCAAATTCAACTTGCGCCGCCACACCAAGGAACAGCTGGAGGCACAGCAGGCGTCGGTGAAGCGGCAGGTGGACAAGGTGAGGCGGTGCAGGTTGAACTAAGTTGAACTCCGTGTTGAAAGCGCCTGGTGTCAGCGCTTGAAGCTTAAATGTGATGAATTGCTTTCAAGTTTTGATTTCAACTTCAACTTGCGCCGCTACAACCAGTCGGCGCAGCGGCACAACAGCGCGATGTCCGCCCGCCTGGCGCAGCGCAAGGTAGGGCGGTGAAGGTTGACCCTATCAAACCCAAGTTGAAAGCGCCTGGAACTAAGCGCTTAGAAACCAAAATCTGATGAGTTGCTTTCAAACTTTGATTTCAAACTCAACTTGCGCCGCCACAGCAAGGTGGACCAGAGCGCCAGGGCCGCGGAGGCCGCCGCCGCCGCCGCCGCCGAGGCCGCGGCCGAGGCCGAAGCTGAAGAGATCGCGAAAAAGGATGCGAAACAAGTCGGGTTCCTCAGTGGGATCCGCAAAGGCATGCGGTCACGCGCGCTGGCCGCCGCCATGGTAGGGAGGTGCAGGTTGACCCTATGAAACCCACGTTGAAACCGCCTGGAACTAAGCGCTTGAAACTAGAGTGTGATATGCTGCTTTCAAGTTCTGCTTTCGAATTCAATTTGCGCCGCTACACCATGGTGCAGCAGGAGCGCCTCATGTTCGCACAGGCGCGGGCGTCCACGCCCAAGGCAGGGCCGTGTAGGTTGACCCTATCAAACCCGCATTGAAAGCGCCAGGATCTGAGCGCTTGAAGCTAATTTGTGATGATGTGCTTTCAGACGTTGCTTTGAGAATCAACTTGCGCCGCTACACCAAGGCGGGCGCCGCCCCCGTCGACAAGAAGACCAAGAAGGAGATGGACACACAGGTGCCACACCCCACGTGTGCTGAATTAGTTGTCACATCCTATGACGTGTTCCGTCACGTTCAAGTGGACAACACGTGCGACATCCAACGTGTGTTGAGTTAGTTGACGCCCCATGACGTGTTACCTCGCGCTCAAGTGGACAACACGTGCGACACCCAACGTGTGTTGAGTTAATTGACGCCCCATGAGGTGTTACCTCGCGTTCAAGTGGACAACACGTGCGAGACCCAACGTTTGTCTTCGGTGTTTAGGGTTTAGGGTTTAGGATGACATCCTGTGACGTGTTACTGCACGTTGAAGTGGACAGGTTGTCAGGACTAACGTGCTATCCACTCCCCCTTCCCCCACTACCGACAGATGAGGAGCACCATGATGGAGGAGCACGCCGCGCAGATGCGGCAGATGCAGGGCAAGGTGTCCACCCAGAAGGACGACGCCAAAAAGGCGATGGAGCAGCGGTTGGCGAAGCGCGCTCAGGCGAAGGGCAACCAGGTGGCACCGCACACCTCCATCGACATCCAGCCGCCATCTAAGAGCAACAACCAGGCGCGCATGGCGCCAATGCTGGATCACGACGATTAGCGGAGCATTGGCGTTGGCTCATTTTTGTCTTATTTTTGTTTTAGCTCTATTTCGTGAATTGTATTGTAGACGATTCACGACCGACATTCATTGAGCCCCGTCGAGCCTCGATGCGATTCGCATGGTGTGTGCGAGAGTGTGTGTGTACTCAAAAGCAGCCGGGGCTGACCGGCTATCAACCAAATCACCTATACCACAGAACATTTTTTGTAGGAGAGACAGAAATAGAAGAGAAGAGACAGAGAGAGACAGAAAGTAGCGGAAGTAGACAGAAAGAGAAATATCCTGTCGACACTCTGCTCCAGTCCGCCCCGTGTCGATGGGTGTATTACGACGCTAAGACTCTAGAGAACGAGCAGCAGACAGGAACTATGCTCCTAGTTTGGATGCAGGCTGTACTTAGTACTGCGGATAAGACGGAAAGTAACTAACGTGAGAATATCGAGCGATGCTCGGCATGATCAACCCCATCCATCATAACATGTTGTGGCGTTGGTAAACAACCCCAACCATCAGAATTGGTCAGGCGAATGTGATTTGAATTTGCATTGTTGTATGCGAGTGAGCTCAGTCATCAGAAGCATGCGCCGCAGCCGCGGCCGGCGTCGAACGTGAACTCTGCCTCCCCGGCGACGCAGCACCGCTCGAGCGAATCCGGAGTCCAGTTCCACCCGTCCCACTCGCCCCGGAATTTGCCGGTCATGAGGGCCTGGCCACTGATTTCCATGGTGGGTTACAACAAAAATGCACCTAAGCGTCCCTTTGTTGTATTCAGGGCGGTACAATCTGTGTTTTTATGCCAACAATTTCGAGCCATCACCTGCACTTTTAAGCTTCGCTGAATAGAAAACGAGCGCTAGTATAAGTGCCTGCCCGTGAGCTTGCAGATTTACGTTCAACTGAAAAGGGAACTTCGGTGAGGGCCTGCCGGTGGGGTCGACGGCGAGCGCGGCGCACCCGAAGTGGCACCAGCCGGCGCCGTACCCGCGGGCGCCGTCGTTGGTCGGAGACCGGTCGCCCGCCTTGCCCCGCACCTTAGCGTCGTGTGAATGGTGCTCGCCACGTCAATAGGATGCCCAGTAAATCAGAGACAAGGGTCAGACACTTAAGAATAGCTGGACTGCCCAAGGTTTGGGTTTAGGGTTTAGGGTTTAGGGTTTAGGGTTTTGAGTACTTGGCCTACCAGTGCATCCGCCCCGCGCATAGGGCCTCGTGAGGAATGCTTGTCGAGTCATAAGATGTTGTTCAACTCAAGAAGCGAGGGTCGTATGGGCAGTAGTACTCGTCGGTGACGTCGAGGGGCTCTGTCACGGACGCGGCCTCACCCGCGCACGTGGGGCCCTGCAGCACCTCCATGATGGCGTCGAACCCGGGTGACCGGCGCTCCACGAAGCTGTACTTCAGGTAGTCCGCAATGCAGGGCCTTAGATATACTAGTACCCGATTCACCTCAAGATGAGCATATTCAAGTATTCTGTTGGGATGACGTGCGTGGTTCCAGGAACGGGGAAGGGCACGTGTGTCAGCCCTGTGTCAAGTCGGAATTCGCCCAGAGTCACATTGAGAGAGGGAGAGAGACAGAGAGAGAGACAGACGCTTCCGTGTGTATAAGGAGGCACCAGGCTTTCGCGCTGGGCTCCGTCCAGAGTCACATTGTAGCATATAGTACCACCCTGAGTTTGCCCTTCAAGGTGATACATTCTCACGACCTGCCTCAATGTTGAAGTACATCTTAGGCCCGTCCCATGAGGGTGAGAGCAGGTTGCCGGGCTCCGCCGCCACGTAGCGGATCAGCGCCGGCACGCGCATCGCCCATACCCAGGGTGCCACATAGAGTAACAAGATATCCCATATCGATATCAAAGATGACCATATCGACACTGTCATCTTCAGGTCATATTCCATATCGATAGTGTCATCTTAATGTCAGCTTTCATATCGACACTGTCATCTGGTCATCTTGTGGACAGGATGACCAGATCACATCTTGTCACTCTGGTGCCACACGCACCGGCGGGTTTCCGCTCAGCGGGTAAAGCATCTGTGACTCGGTGCGTTTCTGTCATCCGGTTCCGGTCTATGGTCTGGGTAGTGTGTCGGACAGTGATGTTAGTCTTTTGACCCATACTGCCTTTGACTGCGCGTCCGAACCCACCCACACGCATATCATTACCAAATACCCAACATGCAGACGCGGTTGATCATGTGGCCACTTGTTTGGCCAGAATGGGAGCTTCAGATACCCAGAAGGTGCCAAATGCTGCTTCAACATGTAATAGGTCCAGATGAAGGTCGAAAAAAACGAGAGCTGTCGGGACTCGATTGATATCATTAAGCCCCTACCTGCCACCTTTCGTCGGGGCCAAACAGCTCGGCGGCGACCAGGGTGAGGCAGTCGCTGGCGTTGGTCAGGGGGATGGCCACCTGTGGGTGTGGGGGTGGGGGTCAGGTGGATGGAACGTTAGCTTCAAACGGATGGGGTGTTAGGTTCACAATGGTTCATAATTATAGGATGTCAGGCTCAAGATGATAGGATCATAGGATCAAGTCGACGGAATGTTAAGTTCACGGTGATGGGACGCTCAGTACAAAAATGATGGGATCTTAGGTCGCACGTGTAACACAAATCGACTTTCTCACCATCGCGCGTATGGGCAATTAGTCAGGAAACCCTCTGAAACCATTTGTCAATCATGTGCGTCGATTTTAGGGTTTCCCCCTGATTTTGCAACTGATTTTTGGCTTTTTGCTTTAGGGTTTTGAATGGCCCGCCCGCCTGCCTTCGCCATATGGCTCCAACGGCGGCCTTGCTTGGAGTGTGCGTGTACCAAACTTTGGGAATATTTGGGGTTGGTTACCTTCCTTCGATGCCCGAAGTTTCGT
>Ga0307489_10000332_pt1 | contig 27630 bp, 24 predicted proteins | sample SB12metaG_FD_202247 | JGI IMG/M metagenome (GOLD analysis project Ga0307489, IMG submission 202247) | Sea-ice brine microbial communities from Beaufort Sea near Barrow, Alaska, United States - SB 1.2 | ecosystem: Environmental > Aquatic > Marine > Coastal | place: USA: Alaska | collected... | reverse complement strand
TTCTCTTTTTTGATGAATCTACAGGTGTTAAAGTAATTGGATCTAGAACCACGGGGGATCCAAATTTTTCCCTAGCATCTTTTCTGCGTTTACCTGCATTTTCACTGGCGGCTTCTTTTAATTCAATATTTTCTTTATCGCTTTCTAAAACCAATGTAACAAAATCACCAGCACGGATTTTAATGGATTTTAAAATTCGATCAAGCCCGACTCCTCTGGTAGACCAGATTTCATCGCCAAATGTTGCTGATACTGCGACTACTATATCTCCTACCCTTATATCGAATCCGGATTGTGCCGCATTACCAGTTGGATCAATTTTTGCAATCGATACCATTCCATCATTTATTTCTTCCAATATTATCCCAAGGGGTTTTTGTATAATTGCATACCTATCTTCATTTGTAATTATTCTTTTGGCTCTATTTTCTCCATCCAAATATATGTTATATTTATATTGACTAATAATTGTATTAAAAAAACTTTTTTTTTTGCTAGCATTATTGGTCGAAATATAAGTAAATCTTTTTTCAACATTTAAATTTGTCGTAGGAAGTTTCGAGACAATAAAAGCTTTCATTAAATTTTAATACAGATATGTGAATTTTGTAAAAGAAAAAAAATTTTTATAAAATAATTAAAACTCTTGTTTAGAAATCTTTTTTTGCATTTTTTTCAAAAAATTTGTTAAAAAATAATATTTGATAGATTTTATTAAAATACAAATTTATTTATTTTTTAAAATTTTATTGCTTTTTATATTTGCCTTTTTTTTTAACAATAAATTTATTAAGAAATCTAAATGAGAATGGAATATAAAGACCTCCAGTAAATCATTTTTTATCATTTTTAAAAATGGTATGAAATATTTTTCATAATTAAAACAAGTAAAATACTTAAGAATAATTGTTTTAAGTGAACATCTATATCGATAAAAAAAAAAAAAAAAGTTACTTTGATTTTTCAAAATGAAATTTTTAGTTCTTTTTAAAAGCCCGTGTATTAATTTTAAAATTTGTTGATTCTCTTGTTCTGGTAATTTAAAAAAAAAATCTAAAATAAAGTTTGACAGGGTTCCTACGAAAAAAGGGATTTGCTGGTTGAGAAACTGATTTTTTAGTAAAAAAAAAACTGCATAAAGTGTTTTCTTGATAACATTTGACAAAAAAATGATTTTATTTCCTATTAAGGCTCTATTTTTTATATAAAGAAAGTCTTTTATGTAATTTTTGGTTTTTTTTAAAATAATTTCTGTTATAAATTCTAGAAAAATTTTTAACATAAAAATTTTTTTTTTTATTACAATTCTTTGAGAAATTAAAAAAATCAAGCCAAGATTATTTTTTGAAATAAACTTCTTTTTATTAAATTCAAAAAATGTTTTTAAATAAAAAATTTTTATATTTTTATAGATTTCTAAATCCTTTGTCTTCATTAAATTATGAAAAAGAAGGACCAATGAATTTCTTTTGGATTTTATCATAGAAAATTTTTTTAATCCCCGAAACCTACAGTGAACAAACATTTATTCACAAAATATAAAGCGGATACTTTTTTTGCCGGCAAAGTCTAACTTTGTTACTACTTTTAAATTATTTTTCAAGTTTATACAAAGTTCCAATCCTTTATCAAATATTAGGTTTTCTTGTTTTTGTAAGTTAAGAATCATAATCATTGAAATTTCAAAATCATTTTGTATTTTCGACATTAATGTTAAGTTTAAATTAGCTAAATAATATCTTGAAAATTCAAATCGTTTAGAAAATAGAATCCCCATGTTTTCCCAGTATTTTTTATCGAATAAATAAAAATGTTTTATTTCTGTTTTCATAAGGATTTTTTTTTTTTTGTCAACGTAGATTAAATTCTCAACTTTAGAATCTAAACTAAAACCAAGAAAAGATGCACCCTTTTTTTCAGGGATAAATCCAATTTTTTGGTTTAATCTTTTAATATTTTTAAAACTTTGTTTTATGTCAACATATATTTCAGAATAATCATTATACTTTTGTTCTTGGCTTTTTTTCAAAATGTTGTTTTCGACGATATGAGAAAAATAATTTAAAGTAAACTTGTCGTCAAATAAAAATTTTTTTTTAAACAAAAAGTTTTTTTTAAACAACAACATTTCATCTTTAAAATTATCTTTGTCTTGTCGTTTTTCATATCGTATGAAATCGCTTTTAGACAGAGGACTTGATATTTTAGTTTGAACATAAGTTTCTCCTGGATACTTTACTTCTACTTCTCCTTCTATTGAAATTCTTCTACCGAAAAGATTTTTTTCAGAAAAAATTATTGAACCGCTAATATTTCCATCACAAACGCTTAAACTTGGTTCTACAGATCGAGTTTTACCTTTGAAAAATTCTATTTGTATATCCAAAAAATTGGCAAATTGATTTGCCTGTGGATCTTTCAGGACAATTGTTTGATTATTTAAAAATTCAAATTGACTAAATTTTTTAAGATTTTTATATGTCAATTGAAGATATTTTCCTGGAACAAATTCAAAAAAATTTGACCATGTCCTTATTGGAATTATATCAAGGTTTTTTTCTGTTTTTTTTATAAATTTAATATTTTTTATTTTAAATTCTTTTATTTCTAAAATTATTGTTTTCCTTTTAATAAGAATCTTACAGTTCTCGATATCTACAAAAGAAAAATAATAGTTTAGACCATACCAATTATTTAATTCCCCTGCCAAATTTTTAATTATATTCATTTCAGTCGATTTTTGAATTTCTACGAATATAATTTTTGATAAGACATCACTAGGAATTATTTCACCATTTTTTATAATAACTTTAAAATCTCTTATTTTATTTTCGATGTTCGGGTCCTTTCTGTTCGAAATTTTTGAAAAAATATCATAATAAAATGGTGGCAGTAATTTATTATTCTCATGAAAATTATTTTCATCAAAATCAAAACCGAACAATTTTTTGTTATTTCCGCCATTTCCACCATTTCCACCAGCACCTCCAAAAATTTGGCTAAAATTTAATCTTATTTTTTTCAATGAGTTATTTGTTTTGGTTATGGGGCTAAATCTATCTATACATTTTTTACCCCGATGTTCAAAACAAACTAATTTAATAAAACTTAGTCTTAACATTTTTATTTTATATATTATCTTATATTATTATTATTTTATAATATTATTATTTTTAAATAAAATTATTAATCAAATACTCAAGGTTTATAATTTAATTTTTTTACAATAAATTTTTATTCTATTTTTTTATTTCTCGATTCAAAATGTCTTCTTTTCTAGAATTAAAGCATTTAGGATTGGTAAATTGGCTGATTGAAGAATGTAATTATAAAAAAATTTGTTTCCTGACGAATTTACAACAAGCTTGTATACCTGCTATATTGGAAAAAAAAGATGTTCTAGTTTTTTCTAGAACTGGTACAGGAAAAACACTGGCATTTGTTCTTCCTTTGATACATGTGTTTTATACAAAAAAGGTCCATTTTTCTGCATTTATTCTTACGTCAACCTTTGAAATTTCTTTACAAATTTCCGAAATATTCAAAAATTTAGGAAAAAGGGGAGAAATTGAATGCAACCTTTTTTATAAAGGCCAAGGTGATATTCAAAAAAATCTTAAACCGAAGAGCTGTTTAATTTCTACGCTAAAATATATGTTAAATATTATAATTAAAAAAGCTTGGTATTTTAGAAAACCAATAGATTTTTTGGTGTTAGACGAGGCTGACACCGTGTTGAAAATTTCGATTTTTTCTAAATTTTCTTTAGTACTAAAAAAACTAAGGCCTTCTCAGATTTTGATTTTTGGACTAACGTTAACAAAGATCTTTTATTCTTTGATTAATGGAAAATATAAAAAAAATTTATTTGTATTTAATGAAAAATCAAGCAAATATTCATTATTATCAAATTCTACCCATGAATATATTATTTGTCCCTTGGATAATAAATTGGAATACTTAAAGATTCTTATTTTTAAAAAAAAGAAATTATTTATTGATATAAAAAAAAATGGTGGGATTATTCTCATTTTCACCAATTCAAAAAAACAATGCGTAAACGTTTTTCAGAACCTTAATTTATTAAAAATAAAATCAATAAAAATTCACAAGGGCCTGAATAAAGCTCAAAGAATTATTGCTACTCAACTTATTAAAACTGGAAAAATAAAAGTATTAATTAGCACCGATATCGGAAGCCGCGGTCTAGACCTTCCCGATGTCAAAATGGTTATAAATTTAGATTTTCCTAACAATATAAAAACTTTTTTACACAGAATAGGAAGAACTTCAAGATTTTTTAAAAGAGGAAAATGTTTAAATTTAATAAGCCGAAATGAAATGCAATATTTAAATTCAGTTGAAAATTTTACGGGTATTACCTTCAAAGGGTCCCAAACAATTACTAAAAAAGAATATCCATGAGTCTTGCCTTTCGTTTTGAAATATTAATTTGATTTTTGAATGATGTATTTCTAGATTTTAATAATTTCAGGGTAGAAATAGATTTATCCACCTTAAATAATTCCCCCCCTTCTTCCAATTCTAAAAGGAATGTAATATTTTTAGAATATTTTTCAAAAAATTAACCATTTATATCATATATTTTGTTCTTTTAAATTTTTTCTACTGTCGATCAGAAATTTGCCAACCTTTTAAGCCCTTTCCCCTGTTTGTATAAGATTTTTGCGCGATGAGTTTACGAAAAAGACACTTATTCCCTAAAGATAATAAATATGCATAATAATTTAAATAAAATAAGGTTTTTTTTTTACCAAAAAAAGGGACTGATATGCATTTCTTTCTTTTTATGGCAGGAATCTTTATCGGGTATTTTGCGATAAAACCTATACCCAAGCTTTTCTCAAAGAAAAAAGTAGAAAATAAAAAGAAAATAAAATTTATGAGGAAAACTTGGAAATAAAAGAAAAGAAAAAAATATTAAAATTCAATTTACAATTAAAAAAGATACCGAAGGGAACAATTTATTTCTTTCTAAGCAACCCGAGGAAAGAGTTCAATTATTTCTAGATGGTAATTAGCCACAGTGCAATCAAAGTCAGAATGGAATCCTGATACTTCATTGAGATGAATGAGTTAACCCCCAAAATCTTATTTGGGTCGAAATCAAAATGGACAATACATAGTTCGTTTCAAAAAGGCTACTTTTCGTGGTTCATCGTATTAGAGAAAGAGTTTAGACCTTGGTTCATTCTAAATTTTTTCTATTTCTATAGGTTGAATTTTTAAAAGACTTTCTTTTTTAAACTGATAAATACTATAAATAGTATTACTATTTTTTTCTAGTAAAATAGTTAATTAATTGTTTTCTTAATTTTTTTTTACAAAAGAAAAGAGAGATAGATTTTTCTAAATTTAAATTAGATTTAAAAAAAGAAAGACGTGATGAAAAATTCCTTTCAAAATTTTTTGTTAAATGGAAATGTAGATAAAAAATTGAATTTTTCTTTTTAATTTTAAATGTTTGAACAAAAAAGAAAAGTAAAAAATTTTTACTGAAAATCTTTTTTTTTTGATTCGAATGATCTTTAAAATGGTTTCCGCATTTTTTTTTTGATGTTTTTGAGATTGATTTAAATTTTTTTTTAATAAAATTTTCAAAAGGTTTTGATATAAAACTAAACGTTAGTTTTCTCAAAAAACGATATTTTTTTCTAAAGGACATCACACTTAGCATATCTGGTTGGTTTTTGAATGTAAGAAAACATAAATCAAAAGAAACACTATCTCCTTTTTTAAAAATTTTGCAATTAAGAATTTTTCCAAAGACTGAAAATTCCGATGAGATCATTTTTCCTTTAATTTTCATTTCCAGTTTTTTAACGAATATGGTTTTATTTAGGTATTTTTTATTTTTAAAAAGGACATCATTATTTTCATTCCCATTAAAAATTCTATCCCTCGTTTCTTTTTTAATTGCTCTATTGACATATAAAGCAAATTCGCCAAAAATTTTATTGTTCATTTTAAAAACAGCATCTTCTGCCTCAATCGATGAGGAAAAATTGATAAACGCAAATCCTTTGGGTTTATCTTCATAGTCTTTTGGTATGAAAATAGATGTAATTTCGCCAAATACAGCAAAAAGCCCTTTTAAGTATTTATCTGTAAAATTTTCGTAATTTAAATTTTTTATATAGATATTAGTAAAGTTTCTATGGCCTACGGAAACGTCCCTTTTTTTTTGCATTAGTAAATTAAATTTCTCTTTTTTTATGAAAGGTCCGACAAAAATTTTTTTCCCATTAATTTTTCCCCCATTAATTTTTTCAATGGCAAGATCAGCGGAATGCTGGTTTTCAAAATTTACAAATCCAAATTCTAAAGATTTTCTATTTTCATCCAGAGCTATTTTTGAGGATAAAATTTGACCAAAAAAAATAAACAAATTGAACAAATCCTTTAAATCAAACCCTGAAGAAAGATTCTTTACAAAAATATTACAATAACCTGATTCTCTAAAAGAATCATCTGCATCTTTCCACATAATTTCAATAGGTTTAAAAATTTTTTTGAAAATCGAATGCAAATTAATATTTTCTATAACTTTTTTAGCATCCTGTTTATTTTTAAAATCTATATAACCAAAACCAATGTGTTTTCCTGTTATCATGTCTCTACAAAGTTTGACCGAATCGACTGGTCCTAATTCAGAAAATATATAATAGAGCCCAATTTCGGTAAAACTTTCATTTATATTTCCAACATAAAGAGAGAAAAGTTTTTGATTCGATTGTATTTTGGAATGTTTAAGTTTTCTTTTGGTATTGTTAAAAAACACGACGGGATTTTTTTTAAAATTTCGAAAATATCCCTTCATAATATTGTATGAGGCTTTTATAATTACAAAAACCAAAAAAGTTTAATATATATTTTAACCTCGACGGGATTCGAACCCGCAATCCCCGGATTTCAATCATAGAAGTCCGATGCGTTATCCGTTACGCTACGAGGCTAATTGTTGTAAAAAAAATGATTGTTAAAAACCAAACACGATATGTTATTTCCCATTATATATTCTTTGGAAGAGGCCTGATAGAACTGCTTAGCGAAACCCCCTCTACCTTTTACACCCATTCCAAAAAGCAAATTTTAATTAAAAAAGAAAAAAATTATAATAAATTTATTGAAAAAAAAAACCGTTTTCATGGAAAAACCTTTTTTCATTCTTTAGCTCAAAATGATATTTTCTCCGGTGAAAACGAAATCGATATTTGCAAAATAATCAGTTTTTTGAATAAACCATATCTTTGTAAATTTCCAAAATCAAACATATCGACAGACAATCTTTATCTTTCCAAAATTTTGTCTTTCAAAAATAATTTAGAAAAAAAATATATTATGTTACACCAAAAATATTTTTTAATAGAAAAAATGCACTTTAAATTTTCTAAAAATATATTTTTTAATATCAACCCAACAATTTTAATAAAAACTTTCCATATACACAATGAAAAAACAGATACCCTTTTAATCTTCAAAGAATTTAAACAGAAACGAAAGTTGATGTTCGAGACATTCATTTATTGTTTGCAAAAAAAAAATATTAAAAAAAAAAAAAATATTGGATTATTATTATTAAAAAATTTTGGTTACTTTTTAAATTTAAGAAATTTTGATTTCGAGATACTTTCAAATAAATTTTATATTATTTTATTGAATGAATATTTTTCGAATTTTTTTTTTTCCCTCGAAAAAAAAAAAGATTATTTTATAATAACCAAAGAAGTTTCTTTTAATTTTAAAAAATATCTCAAAAACTATTCGTTAAATTTTTATTTTATTTTAATAATCTATCAATCGGTAAAAAATGGTTTATTTGTTCATCTGGTCTTTTCAATTAGATTTTTTCTATATATTTTAAACAAAAATCCTTTCATTATTTCCAAAAGATCTTTTGTTTTTTTTTCCTTTATTGAAAAATTAATTAGTTATGGATTTATCTAATGGTTTCTTTTTTTTTATAAGGTAGTCTAGATCTTTTTTTTTTATTCTGTTTCTTCCATTTTTTTTTGCCCTTAAAATTAAATTATTTATAATGTCGACTAAAAATAATTCCAAAAATCTTCCCATGAAAATCAAAACGTTTGAAGAAATTTTCCCGATTTTTTGATTTTTTTGAAAAATAGATTTTATCCGATTTAGGGTGAATATATTTGGTGACAAATTAGAATCCGAATCCATTAATTGTTAATTTTTTTATATTTATTTAAATATTAAAGATATTTTTTTCTTTACCATTTATAATATTTTTTAGATTTTCCACTACTTGAAAACTTTAGGAAAATATCTTGAAAATCAAAATTATTATATGTTGTTAAATCTTTGAATTTTTTATTTTTGAATTTTGAGTTTATTTTTTTTTGTATCTCTATTGATTTAATTAAAACCAAATTTTTACAGGAAATTTCGATAAATAAGTTTTTTGGTTCAAACATATTATAAAAATTATAACACGGACTAATAAAAAAGCTTGTTGTAAAATTTGTATTGAAAAAAAAATTTTTTTTGGCCCACGAGAAAAAAGTTTTTTTTTTAGAAAAAAATTTATCTTGAAAACATAAAAAACTTTCGAAATCATTAAAACTAAAATATTTTGAAAATTTTAACTGGCCAAATGCTTGACCTGATTCCTTTTCAATGATTTTTACAGGGTTATCTGCAATAAAAATGAAAGAATGGTTCGTGATTCCTTCAACGATAGTTTCCAAAGGTTTATTGTTTTCCAAAGAAACTTTTTTTAAAAATTCATCAGAATAGATATAAGAAGTAAAAGAATATACAAAGTTTGATAAAATAAGACCTATATTTGTCAAATTCAACGAAATGTCAATTTTTTTTTTATAAATTTCATAATTTTCCGATTTAATCTGTTTATTTTTAAGTTTTATCCAAATTCCATTTTGGTTTGCAAATATAGATGTAGGGTAAATTTCTATTTGAAAAAATTTCTTAAAAAAGATAACAGGGTGTAACAAATTTTCCAATTTAAAACTCAATCCCGTTTTACAGATTTTTTTGAAATTAATACTGGAAGGGGAAAAATTTTTTATTTTTCTTTCATATTTTAATTTTTTTTTTATTCTAATATTGCAAAAAACTGAATTATCAATAATTGAAAAAAAGTAAATTGAAAAAAATGAAAAATTCTTAAATTTTAGAGATTCTTTTGGGCTTTTCCGTGTATTAATTTTTTCTAAAAAAGAAGAAAAGAAAGAATTTGATTTCCAATTAAATTTAGATGAAAAAAAGTTTTCAATTCCAATTGTTTCCTTGTTAATTATTGGGATTAAATTTTCATTTTTTCCACTAATATTAAAAATAAAAATTTTTTTTTGAAAAAAATTAATAATGTTTTTGTAAAAAAATATACCGTAATTTTCAATTTTTTCTGAAAAATTAATTTTAGTTACTTTCGGATTTACTTTTCGAAATTTTAAAATTTTTAATGATACATCCAATAAGATCCAAATTTGATTACAAATAAAAAAAGGAGTTTTGTAAAACATTTTTTCTGTTTTTTTTTTTACTAAATTAGCCGGATTGGTGATCATTTTTCTTAAAAATAATTATGAGGTGTTTCAAAAATACGTATATAATAATGATTTACGAGTATCAATCGAATAATTTACACAATAAGTTCTTCTTGTGTTTAAATTTAAGATTTTTAGAAGTAAGTAATTTTTCTGGTTTAAAATTTTATGTTAGGATTTTATAAATAAGAGATTTCTAATGTTAAAAAAATTATAATTGAACAAAGAAATATAGTCAAAATAATCACCAAAAAACGGTTTTTAATAAAGACTAAAAAATTGGATTTAAAAAATTTACACAAAACGTTGATTGGTATTTCTACGTTAAAAAAAAATTTCAATTTCAACCTAAGTATTACCTTAAAATATATGTCACTAAGAATAGAGGATTTAAAAAATCAATATTGGATAAATAATGAAATTTTTTCGATTAAAAAATTAAAAAAGTTCATTGTTAAAATCGATTTTATATTTTTATCCATATACCATCAACTAATGAATAACTTTGCTATCAAAACAGGAATTGAAGTACGAGACCAATTAATTCCAAATTTAAATCAAATAAATAAACATATTAAAGATGATGAAAAGATGACCTGGGTTGGATATAAAGCTTTGATAAATTTTAGAAAACGCAATTCATATTTTTTAAATACAGATATTATAAGAAAAGTAGTCGATTCAAATAAACAAAATTTAGGTTTTATAAAATGAGTATTTCTCACATTTTTATTGTGATTCAAAGTTTCCAATCATAAATTACAAAACCAATGTTAATAAAAAAAACAGTTCTCTGTACAGCATTAAATTTATGTTTTCAAAATTTATATTCACATGATATGTGTAACTTTCAACATAAAAGGGACAAAAAAATAAATGTTAATTCTAATAAATTTTCACAATTAGACAAAATAATAAATAAAACAAAAAAGTATTCTTCTTATAATTTTATCAAAAAAAAAAGTACCGTTGATTTGATGGCCCAAAATTATTTATCTGAAAATTCTAATCAAAATTTTAAAACAAAAGAGTTTAAAAAAATAAAAACATTTCAAGAAATTACTGAAACTGAAATGGAAGAAATTATACGGTCATTCGGAGCACACATTTCTTTATCAAACGAAATTATCGAAGAAGAAGAAATATTAAACAAGCCTCAAAACGTAAAGGGGTTACAGAAAGCTGATGACTCAGTAAGATGGTACTTACAACTCATTGGAAGAGTCAGGTTACTTCGGCCTGAAGAAGAAATTCAACTTGCAAGAGAAATATCTCAATTATTGCATTGGGAACATGTCAAAATTTCGTTGAGAGAAAAGCTACAAAGAGAGCCAACAAGTTCTGAATGGACTGCAGCGTGTAAGGTTTCTGATGTTAAAAAATTTAGATCAATTCTTCATAATGCGCGAAGAGCAAAAGAAAGAATGGTTGCAGCAAACCTTAGATTGGTAGTTTCTATTGCTAAAAGATACGTAAATCGTGGGATGTCATTGCAAGATTTAATTCAAGAAGGATCCCTGGGTCTAATTAGAGCTGCTGAAAAATTCGATAGCGAAAAAGGTTTCAAATTTAGTACTTATGCTACTTGGTGGGTTAAACAAGCGGTTACTAGAGCTATTGCTGATCATTCAAGGACCATACGGTTACCGGTGCATCTTTACGATACCATATCTGCTATTCGAAAAACTACGCGAACCTTAAATATTGAGATTGGTCGTTCTCCAACAGAAGAAGAAATTGCATTAAAGATGGAAATGTCTGTCGAAAAATTAAGGAGCGTTTTACAAAGTGCGCAGCCTACTTTATCACTAGAAAGGCCTCTGAAAAACGACGACGATGCATCTCAGTTATCAGATTTTATCGAAGCAGATCAAGAATCTCCTGAAGAACATGTCGAAAAATCAATGCTTCGTGATGACCTTGAAAATGTGATTAATAGTCTTAGTCCGAGAGAAAGAGATGTTGTCCGAATGAGATACGGGTTAGATGATGGCAGAATCAAAACTTTAGAAGAAATTGGGCAAATTTTTAGTGTTACGAGAGAAAGAGTACGACAAATCGAAGCAAAAGCGATTCGAAAACTGCGGCAACCTTACAGAAGTTCTATTTTACGAGATTATGTATTGTCTACTTCAATAAATCAAGAAAAAAATCATACTAGCAATATACACACGCAAAATAGGAGTCAGATAAACCGGGTAAACACGTCTTTCTAAAAAATTTTTTAGTTAGAGCCTATTTAAAACCAAAAACGAAAGAAAATTAATAAAATAAAAAAATAAAACTTCATCCATTTAAAAACATAGTATGAATTATGGACATATTGAATCAATACTTTGTAAAAAAAATTCTGAAAAACATCAAAGTCCATTTCTCCTTTTGTTCAGGATAAAATGACCAAGTTGTGGGAATTTTGTCACTATTCTTTTTATGCTGTATTGAGATAAAAAAATGTGGAAAAAAAGACAAAAATTCAAATATTTCAAAAAAATTCGGATGAAAACTTTAGTAATTTATGTATGTATATTTCTTACGAAGAAAACCCCCTCGATAAGAAAATTGAAGATAACTTCTTTGCTTTAGCCAAACTATTTTAGGAAAAAATTCAATTTTTTGGATAAAATGCGCCAGTATCGAAATCCAGTTACTACCGGATCCTTTATCTTCATGTAAAGAGGTAAACTAAAATTGAATAGTTGCATTTCGAAGAAAATAAGGGAGAAACTTAACAACAAGCTTTGGTTTAAAAATTGAATGAACGGTTTACTGGTCTATCGGTTTGATACATCGGACTATTCTTCATCCAAGGGTATGCAATTTTTTCCTAAAAAAAGAGAGGTAAAAACTTTTACTATTAATTAAACCATTATAATATTCTCAACCGAACTTTTCAGCTTTTTAAATTTCCTGTTTTTAAATGGTTTTTTTGTAAAGCGCGATAATACAAAACAACTGTCTTATTAATAATGGCATTCATTAACTATATTACCGGTTACAAATCCAAAAAAAATTTATATTTTTCGAAACGTATATCTTGTTCAGCTTCCCAAAATACCGAAAACCAGATTAGTATCCCAGGTAAAATCAAATTGACAGATAGTGAAATAATTAAAAGAGAAAAAGATCTTAAAGCTTTAGCTAATAAATGGAAAAAAGAACGAGTTTTAAAAGAAGAGGAAGAAAGAAAGTTTATTGGCTTCACCAAAAACTCCGAAATAATAAATGGTAGAATGGCAATGATTTTTTTACTTACAGGAATTCTAACAGAATATTGGACGCATCAAAATATCCCAACTCAAATTGACACAATGTTTAGAATAGCGGGAATTTTTTAAAATGGAGTGGTGGCCGAGTGGTCTAAGGCGCTGGATTTAGGCTCCAGTCTGGAAGGGCGTGGGTTCGAATCCCATCCACTCCAGGAGAAAATTTTTATTAAAAATTTTTTAAATTAAATAAGCAACTTAGGTTTTTTTTTTGTGAATAAAAAAACTATTTTGATGAAGCATAATTTTTTAAAAATTTTGGTAAGTTTTGGCAATTATATGTTTTTTAATTAAATTAATATCTAAAAAGAAAATAAGATTGTTAATAAAATGATCAAAAAAATTAGGAAAAAACAAAATGCTATTTTGACAAGGCTTTTTGTTTTACGATTCAAAATTTTTAAGAAAAGACTAAAACCGATATTTAAAAAAAAAAAGAAAATAATTTTATTCAATAATTCAAATATTTTTTTTGTTCTTTCAACTTTCTCCAGAAAACATTTAAATAATGTCTATAATTTAATATTATCGATAAAAATTGGAATCGAAAATTTTTTTTTTGAATATTTATTTTTAAATTTATTTCTAGTTTGGAATAAAAAAGAAAAAATTTTCAAGAAAATAAAAATGAATTCAGTCGAGTTTTTTTTTAATACTAATGGTAAATTTTTATATAATTTATTGTTAATAGGAATTAAAAGCTCAAGGGTAGAAACCATTATAATGAACGACGATAATTTTTTTTTTAAATACAATTTTGAAAAAAAGAAGAATTTGTTTTATTTAAAAGATTCGATTTTTAAAAAGGCAAAAACGTTTTCAAATAATAAAAATGCTTTAAAATCTACAAATTCATTTCACGAAAAACTTTTTATGTTTTTTCCGAAGAAAGACTCTGATGAAAAAAATAGCAACTCGAAAAATCTTTTAATATGGAATACCTCGAAAAAGATAAATTTTGATTAAAAAGCCGTAAAAATAGTATCTTATACTAAAAATTAAATTTTAATTAGAATTAAGATTCATACTTAAAATTTAAAATGGACTTGATATCAACAGCTCCTATGAAAATAAAACTAAAAAGAGATAATAAAGAGAAAGATGCCCTAGAAACAATTCTTCTAAGAAAAAAGATTAAAGAAAAAAATAACATAAAAAAAAAACTGAAAAAAATAAGAGCAGATTTTTATATTAATGAACACAGAAAAAAAAATCAGTTCCTTTATAAAGAAAAGAAAAAAGCCAGGCTTCAAAAAAAAATTTTTGTTCCATCTGCGTCAAAAATTTTTTTTGTTATAAGAATTCGTGGGATCAACGGGCTTCCTCCTCAAACTAAAAAAATTTTACAATTATTAAGGCTCGGTCAAATAAACAATGGGATTTTCTTAAAAATTAATTCATCAACAATTCAAATGCTAAAAAAAATAGAACCTTTCGTAGCATATGGATATCCTTCTACAGAAATGGTCAAAATTTTATTGAAAAAAAAGGGGTATGGGAAAATTGGAAAAAGAGGTGCTTGGCAAAAAATTTGTTTGGATAACAATCGGATCATTGAACAAACATTATCTCGATTCGGGGTTTTTAGTTTGGAAGATTTAATTCATGAAATAAATCTATGTGGGGCTAATTTTAAAGAAATAAACAACTTTCTTTGGCCTTTCAAACTACGTTCGCCAAGAAAGGGTTTTTCTAAATTGGGGAAAACCCGGAGTTTTTCCGAAAAAGGTTCTTACGGGAATTGGGAAAATTCCATAAATCACTTAATTAAAAAGATGATTTAGACTATTGTTCTTATTAATAATTTGAATTAATTTATTTTTTTACATTGAATGTTTAAATAATTAAATTTAAATTTAATCAAAAAGCTTTATTGGTTTTTATTTTTTTGAAAGCTTTATTTTTTTGGGGGATTTTTTAACGTATTTTTTTTATTTAATCAATACTATTAAGAAAAAATTATTATGATTTTCATCCAAAAAATCGAGATTGATGGATTTAAATCTTATAAAAATAAAACCACTTTTGAACATTTTGATTTAAACTTTAATTGTATTACCGGAACAAATGGGTCAGGAAAATCAAATACAATTGACGCAATTTCGTTTGTACTTGGCTTATCAAATCTTTCTATTATTCGGGCTTCTAGACTTCAAGACTTGATTTATAAAGATGCAAAAAATGTCGGTAAAACCGCCAGAGTAGAAATCACGTTTGGTACTAAAAATATTAAAAACGGCCATTTAAAATCAAAAATAGTAAATGGTCTGTGTATCACTAGAAAAATTTTGTGGAATGGAAAAAATAAATATTTATTCAATGGTCAGCAAATAGAACCAAGTAAAATTTTAAATTTTTTTTATTCAATTAATATTAATATCAATAATCCGCATTTTTTAGTCAGGCAGGGACATATTACCAAGGTTTCTCAAATGACATCTTTTGAGTTATTGGCACTTGTTGAAAATGCGGTTGGTACAAAATTATACGAAACTAAAAGAAAAAAGGCAAGTGAAATAATACAAAAAAAACAGCAAAAACTCGGAGAAATTAATTTTAATTTAACAAATTTAGTAAAACCAAAATTGGATATAATCGTTAAGACTAATTTTTTACTTAAGAAAATCGATTTTTATTTTATATTAAATGAAAAAATTTCTATTAGAATAGTCTTCATCAAAAAATTGAATTCGTTATTTTTATTGTTTTTAAATATTTTGAAAAGTCTCAAAAATGAAATAGTTTTACGAATGAGCTCGACGCGTTCTGATTTAAGATTGAGATTTATTATGGGAATTTTAAATGAAAAAATCCATAAAAAAAAACTAAAAAAATCAAAATACTTATTCTATACGGCTGTCATATGTGAGTTAGCAAATACCCCTCCCGACGTATTGTTCAAGTATGGAAAAAGTTTGACAAAAAATAATAAATATTCATATAAACTATTTATAAGGCTAAGTAGATTCGAAAAAAGAAGAAGCAAGAATGAAATTTACGCCATTCGTATATATTTTAAAAAAATTAATAAATTAATTACTTCAAAAAAAAAAAACCGTAAAAATAGTGAAACCGGGAGCTTATTTTTTTTTTTATTCGGACAGAAAATTTATTTAATAATATCAAATTTTTTTTTTTTAAACTTTCGAAAATTTATAGTATTTTTTAAAGCCAGATTTAAATCAATTTTTCAAAAATATAAGTATTTATATGTGATTGAAAAAAAATTTGTTTTTCAGTATAACATAATATGTGGTTTTAAAGAAAAATTTTCAATGGAAATATTTAAAAAAATGAACTTTTTTTATATATATTTTAAATATAATGATGGATTATCGGTTTTTACTAGCACATTGCAATTAACTGGTTTGGATAAAACTAAAAATAAAATTACTTATTGGCTGTTGAGAAATTCTGTGATTGGAATAGTCGGAAGTATGTTTCAAATCAATGGATCAAAATTTGTGACCGCTATTGAATTCGGGGGAGGTTCTCGGTTCGACTTTTTGATTGTTAAGAATGAACAATGTTCTAAAAAAATATTGGAAGATGTTAAGCTATTTAAAAAATTACACATTATACCCTTAAATAAAATTCAAAATGAATATATCTTGTATACAAAAAAAAATGGAATTTGTAAAATAACTTTTTGCATTTCTTGTGATATTCTTATTTCCAGAATAATAAGTTTATGTTTTGACCCTTTGATGATAACAAACTCTATAGAAGAAGCAAGGATATTGGCATTTTCTACAAAAAAAAACTCCAAATGTATAACTCTAGAAGGTGTTATTTTTGACTCCGCGGGATATATAACTGCTGGTAATATTTGTGAAACAGGCTTATCTGAACTGGCCATACAAAACGAAATTAACAATAATAGAATTACCTGGTTACATTATGGGGGTCTAAACTACAAAAGAGGGAACAACTTAGCGCTAGAATTTTTTGAAGATAATTGTTACATATATGAGAACACACGAATTCATTTTTTTTTAGATGGTATATTATTTTTCGAAAAAAATCTTTTAGCCAAAAATTTTTTGAAAACCAAGAAAAAAAAGTTAAAATCTGAAAAACAAAATTATATTTATTTTTTTAACTACCCTTTTTTAAAACAGAAAAAAAATAGCGATTTTTATTTTAAGGAATCTGGTTATTTAAAAATTGATGAATTCTTGTTTGAATCGAATAACTTTTTAGAAAAAAAACTTTCAAAAACTTTCAGTATCAAATTTTTTTTAAAAGAGAGATATAATCAAACTGAAAAGCTTGTAAGAGATTGTATTAATAAATCAATAAATTCTTATTTTTTTTTCCAAAATATTTTTTCTGATGGAAGAATAAAATCGAAACTCGAGCTTTTTCTATCTCTAAAATTTAATAAAAATACCCTTGTGCATGACACTTATGTTAAAAAAATTAAAAAAAAAAAATTAATATTGACTCGTAGTTTTAATAAAATCCAACAAATATTTTATTCTGAAAAAAATTTGGTATACAAAATTTCAAAATCTTCATCGAACATCAAAAATATAAAGAATAAGATTAACCCGAAAATTTACAGTTCTACTGCGATATTCAGATTAGTTTTTACATTGAACAAATACAAAAAACTTATTCAAAAAAGAGCAATCATTGAAAAAGATAGATTATTAATCGAGGATATTATTCTAAAATTGGAAAATAAAAAAAACACTGTAATTCAATTTGGATTAAAAAAAATAAATCCTTCTTTCCAGGCAATTTTCAGCGGTTTAGTTCCAGGGTCTAGTGCTAAAATTTTTTCAATAAAAAATCGTAAGGGAATCTTTAAAGGTTTGGATCTTGTAGTTTTTTTGGGAGAATTTAAAAAAAAAAATTTAGGAGAATTATCTGGAGGACAAAAATCTATATTGGCTTTATCGTTTATTTTTTCCATTTTGATTTCTAAACCCGCCCCTTTTTACATTCTAGATGAAATAGATGCCGCATTGGATTCTTGTAATACTGAAAATATAGGAAAAATGATAAATAAAAATTTTTTTAGGTCTCAATTTATAGTTATCTCTCTAAAAGGAGGCTTAGTTATCAACGCAAATGTAATTTATAAAATTAAATTGGTACCAGAAGGTAGTGTTGTTACTAGGCTGACCAAAAAAAAATGAAAATTTAATAAACATTTAAAATACTTAATCTTTCCTCGTTTTTATAATTTTCGTTATTATACCATTATGTGTAATTACATGGACAATACCTCCCCACCCACTTAAACAATCTCGATTTGTAGCTAAACATAAACAATTTGACACTGTTTCGACTAATTCTCTACTAGCCATTCTTGGCTTCCAAAATGTTTGACACAATCCTAACAAACTTTCTGAACAAATACCGCTGACTGCAAAATCTGAACTATAGGACAACGCTCCAAGAACATCTGTAGTAGTAATATGAGGTTTGTCATTTTTATCTAATCCCAACAAAATTCCATCAACGAAAAATGGAGAAAATCTATTTTTATAAAGAAGTAGAGATAATATATTATCAAAAACTATTTGATTAATTTTTTTATTATTATCAATCTCATAAATGTTTGATTGAAAATCTAAATTTTGTTTAACGGTAAGAATGTCACCATTTAAACCAGTTAACCCAAGAAATAGTTTTTGGTGGATTTTAAATATTTTTGGTGTATTACACGAAGATGTAAAGTTTTCTAATCCAAATCTTAAATCCGAAGCAATTGCAAGACAATTTTTACCGCTCATCACTATTAATGAACCGCCGTTATATTCCATAGAAAACTTAACGTGAGAAAAAATAGAAACAATCTTCTGGGTTACCATGTCATCCTTGCGCAGGGGCCATGCTAATCTTCTCTGTATTGTATCCAATTTGATATTATAGCTAAAGCTACCTAAAATTTTCAAATAAAGTATAACCAAGAACAAATTTTTACAAATGCGCGTTGTCTTTACCTAAAATTTCCTACCTATAAAAAAAATATGGCTTATTGTCGTTTTTTTTGTTTCATTTCGTGGTAAGAGGTTGTACGTTAAAGATGTGTTATCTTCGTAATTCCAGAGGTTGATCCTCTCATTTTTACCAAATTTCTCTCGTATGAAGAAATCCTTAAAACCAAACTTTCGTATTTATTTTCTAAAACTAAATGTTTGTCTTCCAGGGCACCAAATTTTGTTTGTAATTGAAAATTTAGTCCGCGAAATAAGGTTTTCTTTGAATTAAAGAAACTGTCCATAAAATTATGTAATATAACTTTAAGTTGATGAATTTAGTTTGTACCGGATTTTTATATCAATAGAGATTTATTCTCTAAATATTTGAATTTTTCAGACATATTTTTTATCCATAATGCGTTCAATTATAGTTAAACCAGAAAAATCGATTATAATGCGAATTATTTAAAATTTTTGATCCATTAAATTTTACTTACAACAATGATCTAAAAAAATATTTGCTCTCGATTTTTAATGTTTTTAAAAATGATCTGGGGGGACAACGACCTTTTCTGAAGATAATTGTTACATATCCGGCAATAAAATTCTGAACAAATTTACCCGAAAATTCAAGATACTTAAAAAATTTTTAATTCAAAGATTTTTGGGAGGAGAGAAAAATTACAAATAATAAGAAATTTTCAAGACGAGTATTTATAATTTTTAGTTTCATAATTTAGCCATAAGTTCTAATATGTTTATTTGACTTAATACCTAAAAAAAATTTATAAATAGCTAGTTAAAAAAAATGGTAGTCGATTGGTCTTAGGCACCGTTCTAACTGGACGTAAGTTCCAAATTCATCAGGTTTTGCCTTGTTTAACCGTTTTAAAAAAAGGAACGAATCCTTCGTTTTATTTGTTTTTTAAATTTTTTTCCAAACAAATTCGTATTGAAAGAAGAGAAAAAGTCGATCTTACACGCTAACGAACATTTATTCGAAAGAAAACGGATTATTTTGGCCTTGTTTTTTATTTTTGTTTTTCTTACAAAAGAAGAATTAAATAATATTCCAAATTTTGGCGTTTTAGTTTTTTTTTTCAAAGACCGGAATAAAGCTTTTTCTGAGCCAAGAATTTGAATGGTAGATGAAGGATATTTTGACAAATTTTTTAATGATCCTACTTTAGATATCAATTTTGCACTAAGACATTCTCCAATGACAGAACAAAGATTGGGCGCTATTTTGTTGATTTTTTTTTTCAAATAACGATTGAGTTGTAATTTAAATTCTGCCAATAGAACAACACAAGTACTCAAGTTTTCTATTATTACCATATCTATTTTTTCTATATTTGAGCCTGCAGATGATTTTGAATTGTCGAAAATTTTTTTGCCAATTTTTTCATTTAAAAATAAAATTTTCAATTCGCTTAATTTCTTGATGGTAAGTTTGTTTTTATTGCCGATAAATTTTATCAACAAACAATAAAGATAACTGTCTTTTACTACTTTATTCAATTCAGGAAAATGCCAAGAATACCATTCTTTGCAATTCATGCTAAGAAAATTTATATTTTTATCGAGCTGTTCTATTAAAAAATTCGACTGAATAATCATATTATCAACACGCTCAAAGTTAAATTTCATTTTGTTTTGAGAAAATAAATGAGACAAGCTGGATTGAGCTTTATTGATATTTCTATAAAAAAAGTCTTTTGAAATTTTTTCAAAATGATTACGAATGATTCTCATTAATTCTTGAATTAGTTCATTCGAGATTGTTTCTATCATTAAATTTTCATTGATATTTGCTGCTAATTTTGATTCACATACTCCTATAATTTGATTTTTATGTTTATATTTAATTGTATTTGATAAAAAATGCAATAAAAAAGTCGAACATATTCCATTTGAAATACAAAGGGTATCATTTAAAACCTGTGTAAGAGAACGAAATGGTGCAAAATATTTTAATTTAAAAAATTTTAAAAAATAGTATAAGTTTAAAATTTTGTCCTGAAAATTTGGGGATTTTATGTCAAAAGATAAATCCTCTTTTGAGCTGAATATCGCATAACCTGTGATGGACTCGAATAATAAGAGCATTAATTAAAATTAAAAAATTGGGTGGTTAAGATTAGGTATAACAATTTAATAAAAAGATGAAAGTTCCATTGGCAAAAGATTTGGAAAAAATTGTCGAATTTCTTCAAACTTCCCTTGGCCCAAAAGGTATGGATAAGTTATTAATTGATAAGAATGGAAATATGAAAATCACGAATGATGGGGCAACTATATTAAAATCGGTTAAATACGATTCCATTGCTTCTATCATTCTCCGGGACGTTTGCAATGTTCAAGACGATGAAATAGGCGATGGGACAACTTCTATTTGTTGTCTAATAAAAGAATTAGTTTTTGAGGCTCAGAAATTACTCAATCGAGGGCTTCATCTTCAAACAATAATAAAAGGTTTTAGAATTGCAGCAAATTTAACACTTAAAATCATAGATAAAAATTGTTTTTGTAACACCAAAAACATACGGTCTTTTTTGGCCAATTTACTCGATATTGCCAGGACTTCTTTAAACTCAAAAATTATTTTTTCTAATCGAGAGTATTTTTCTAGAATTGCGTTAAAAGCTATTCTGAATTTAAAAGGAAGCATGGATATCAATCGGATTCAAATACTAAAAAAACCTGGCGGAACACTAAAGGATTCTTTTATCGAGGATGGTTTTATACTGGAAAAAAAGATTGGAATTGGGCAAATAAAAAGAATTATCGGCGCCAAAATATTGATCGCGAATACAAGTTTAGATTTCGATAAAATAAAAATACACAACGCAAAAGTTAAGGTTAAAAGTTTATCAAAATTAGCACAAATTGAAGTCAGAGAACAAAAAAAAATTTTAGATAAATGTAGAAAAATAATATCTCATGGAATTAATGTCCTGATAAATAGACAGTTAATCTACAATTATCCTGAAAGGTTTTTAAATGACAATGGAGTTTTAACAATCGAACACGCTGACTTCGATGGAATTGAAAGACTTGCATTGGTAACGGGGGCTGAAATTGTTTCTACTTTTGACGAACCTTCAAAAGTCAAACTTGGTAAATGTAAAGTTGTTGAAGAAATTATGGTTGGAAAAGAAACCATGATTAGATTTTCAGGATGTTACAACAAAGGAACCTCAACAATTGTTTTGAGGGGTTCAAATGAACAAATTACCGCAGAAGCAGAAAGATCTCTCCACGATGCATTATGCGTTTTAGTCCAATCAATTCAAACTCCAAGTTTCGTTTATGGCGGAGGATGTATGGATGCTAAAATAATAGTTAGTTTAGAAAAATATTGCGAAACTATCGAAGCAAAAGAATCTCTGGTGATTCGAGCTTTTTCGACATCAATAAAAAATGTAATTAAAATTATATTTGAAAACGCTGGTCTTGACTCGAATGATAAATTATTATCTTTGATAGATTGTCATAAAAACCAAGAAAGTGATGCCTGTTTGGATGTGCACAGCGAAAAAATTTTAAGTGCTCAGAAAATTGGTCTAATCGAATGTTCAAAACTAAAAATTCATACTATTTTGTCAGCCGTTGAAACTGCTGAAATGATTCTTCGAATTGATAAAATGTTTTTAAACGAAAACTGAATAATAATATTATAAAATAAAAAACCGACACGGCCTCATAAATAATAGTTAACAAAATTATATTTTATTTTAGATTAAACAAAAGAAAATTATAGTCTTCTACCTCTTCTGCCACTTTTTCTTCTTGTACTGTCAGAAGGAATAGGCGTTACATCCTCAATTCTCCCTATTTTCAGTCCTGATCTAGCTAAGGCTCTCATCGCGCTTTGCGCACCTGGACCAGGCGTTTTGCTTCTATTACCTCCCTTTGCCCTTAATTTGATATGCAATGCATTTATACCCAATTCTTTGCATTTTTCGGCAACTTTTTGGGCTGCTATCATTGCAGCATAAGGGGAAGATTCGTCTCTGTCTGCTTTCACTTCCATACCTCCTGTTCTTCTCACTAAGGTCTCGGACCCAGAAAGATCTGTTACGTGAATAAAAGTGTCATTAAAAGAAGCATATATATGTACAACTCCAAATTTCAAGTCTAGATTTTTTTTAAAAACTTTATTTTTTCCAATCTTTGATATTAAAAATTAAAATATCCCATGAGTATTGAAAAAATTTAAAATAATGCTAAAACGTACCATTTTTTTGTTATTTATAATTATTTTTTAAATAAAAGAAAACAAATATTGAACTTTTTTTTTTTTTTTATAAGTATGACTAAAAAAAATCCATCGATAGGAAATATTATCAAAGAAAATGTAAGGATTGTTCTTATTTCTAAAAAAATCAGTTCCTTAGAAAAAATATGCCAAGAAATAGTAAAAAGGGGAAAAGAAAAAAACCTGAAAATAGAAGGCCCTGTTAGAATTCCCACCAAAAAAATAAAAATAACTACCAGGAAATCTCCGTGTGGAGAAGGAACAAATACATGGGACAAATTTGAGATAAATATACATAAAAGAATAATTGACATTTCATCATCTTCTGGCGACACACTTAGAAAAATCCCTTCAATAAATATTGAACCTGGGGTAGAAATTGAAGTTATTCTTTCCAATTGAATTTTAACGAAATAAAATTAAAATTTATCGCTCGAATTTAAGTTCTTTTGATGAAAAAGCCCATTCACTATGATTGAGACGTCTATCTGGATAAACGGTTAACTTAATATCTTTTAATGCATTCATAAAGATGTCTCTGGCTTTAATTAAGTTAATTCTTTCAATCGGTTTTCCTTCTATTAATGGAGCTAATATAATTTGAACTTTGTGCATTTGAAACATACTTTGCTCTAATACTCCCCAGTAATTTAAAGGGATATCTATTGAATTTTTAGTAAATTTTAATGAACCTCCTTGTTCAAATATTTTTCTTAACATCGTTTTAAGCTTATTGTTCGTTTCACATAAATGAGCAAAATTTTTTTTTTGAAATAAAGTCATTTGATTCAAGATGGCCATTTAAATTAACGAGAATGACGGAAAGCTCGTTCGCTAAAACCATAATTCTTCTTAAAAAAGCAAGAGTTGGATCAGGTGAAACACAAAAAAGATATGCTGGAAATAAATACGGCCAAGTAGCTCCTGACCTGAGCAAGGGAGTCAAAATAGTTTGACGTCTAGACAATTTATGAATTTATAATCAGATGATAATCCGATGAGATCAAGGTGAAATGACATCTATATATTGCTTGGCAACCATATTTGTTTTCCAATGATGCCAATAAATGTTAACGGTTATCCTGAAAATTCGAATAAGAATGTTCTATAATAAAATTTAATCGAGGAAGATTGATTTTTGATTTATCAGATAAATATCGGAAATAAAGATATCCAGCTGAAGCACTTTAAATTTCGGATTGATTAAACTGTCCTTCTAAAAATGCAATTATATCAGGATTTAATTTTCCGGTTTTGATTTGGGCCAAAATGGTACTTATCCTCCTAGCAAATTCTACAGTAATTTGGTTTCTATCTAAACTCTTACAAAAAAAACAACTATGTGTTATGTAGAATCTAAATGTCCGCTTAATTATTCCTGCGCCGCTGATACAGAAAGACCATATGTACTTAGTAAATATACTATTTTATCGGCGATTTCATGTAGTCTAAGATCAGAAATGATATTCTTATTTTCCTTTAAACTTAAATCTATTTTTGAAAATTTGTTATTTTTAAAATTTATATTTTTTTGGTCTAAAGTATTATTATTTCTTTTATTTTTTTCTGTTATTAAATTTGAAAATAGGAATTGACATTTAGTTGTCGATTTATAATTGATTATATAATTGAGGTTGCTTCTCTTAAAATATAAATATGAAAAATTCTATACAAGTTTTCGGTAAAAAGGTTAGTATTTATATTATTTTTGATTTACATTTTTTTTAGTATATTAAATTCTCATAATAAGAAAAATTCTATTGCAGTAGCTATAGTTAAAGGTCCTGGTCACGGACATATCCGTGTTAACGGAATTCCACTAGATCTTATTCAACCCGAAATATTAAGAATAAAAGTGTTCGAACCTCTTCTCCTTGTTGGAAAAAAAGAATTTAGTGATATTGATATTCGAGTACGAGTAAAAGGGGGTGGAAAAACTAGCCAGATTTATGCTATTCGCCAAGCTATCGCTAAAGGATTAATAGTTTATCTAGAAAAATATGTTGATGAAAATAAAAAAATTGAAACTCGGGATATCTTACTAAATTATGATAGGTCTTTATTGGTGTCAGACAGTCGCCAAGTAGAACCTAAAAAATTTGGAGGAAAGGGTGCTAGGTCAAGGTATCAAAAATCATACCGATAATGTTTCTAGTTTGACTATACGATTTAGGTTTCCAAACGAATTTTTATTTAATGTTATGTTTTTAGAATTTATTTTTTTTTGATATTTCCGAGTTCTAATTGCTTGAATTGGGAATCTCTTATAAATTTTTCCATAAACTCCACTATGAAGCCTGTTAAGAAGTTCTTGTTCAATATATTTTTCAAATATTTCATTTAAACACAATTTTTCATTTTTCATTTTTTTATAATCATTGATTTCGTGGATGTCATAAATATATTTTTTTAGGGTCAAAAGTTTTATTTTTTTTCTAACTATAATTTGATGAATTTTAGTTAATTTTTGTTTTGTTTTAAAAATAAAAAATTTTGGCCAAAATGCCAAATATAAATCAACTTGCTGGCTGGCTTTGACATAATTTCTCGACAAAGGAATTTTAAGCCATAATTTATTTGGAAATTGGGATTTTTCTGGAACTTTTTTTATTAAAAAATACTTGCCTTCTTTCTCGATAATTGTAGCATATTTTAAATTGGAAAGGGGGCAAGATTGTTTGCTACAAAACCCTGTGAGATTTTTTTCGTTCCTACAATAATTTTTTATTGGAGTTATATATTTAAAAGAACAAAAATTTCTCTCTCCAATTATTTTCCATATAATATTTCTTTTTTCAAAATCCATTAAAATATAAATATAAATATGAAATAATTTTATTAAAAATATCTTTAAAAATTAAAATTTTTAGTTAATTTTAAAAAAGTTTTTTTTTTCGTTTGAGGTTTGGAATCTTCCGTGTCCCCATTTCGATGATGTATCGATGAATTTTAAAATTATGTTTTCATTCGAATTTCTTTGTTTTTTGTCAAATAAACTTTTTCTTAAAGTTAAACATCTTTTTTTGGTACCAACAACACAGCCCTTAACCATAATAAAATCATCTTTGACAACTCCATAATAAGGAAATCCGCCCATTGGAGTAATTTTTTTTCTCTCGATGTCATTTTCAGTACTTCCATTATAAAAATCTTCTCCTTTTCCAATTTTGTAAATTTTTGAGTTAATTTGCGTTCTGTGATGAAATCCGTTTTGACCTGCACGTGGTACAGTATAAGACACTCTAGACGGATGCCATGATCCAACGCAAGCTACTTTCCTTGCTCCTCTATGAGTTTTACGAGGCAATTTGGTTACTCCCCACCTAGTAATTACACCCTCGAAGCCTTTACCTTTTGTAATTCCAATTACATCAATAGCTTCATTTTGTCCAAAGATATTACTAATAGGGACTTTTTTTCCCAATAGATTTTCACAGAAAATTATTTTTTCAATAACAGTGCCGCCATTGACTTGGATTTCAATTATTTCAAACTTTTTCTGTTTTAAACCCGTGTTATTTATTTTTGATGCAGATATACATCTTATTACTGAACAATATTTTCTAATTTTATCAAATTCTAAAGCTTTAATTTCTTTGGTTTTTTTTTGATAATTACAGAAGGCTTTTTTTTTGCATTTGTACCAATTTTTATAATAATTTCTTTTAAACCCTTCGCTTAATCTACCAGACCATACAGTTTTAAAAGCACGAAGACCTTTTGGTGTGGAAATATATCCTACTATACCAGCGATTTCCAGTGGGGGTGTTTCGATAATCGTGACACCCTCTACGATATCCTTCTTGTTTAATTTAGATCCAGGAAGATCAACTTCTCTGACAACATGTGTCATTCCTGCTTTATATCCAATCGATGCTGTTAAATGACAAGTTGCTTGAAGATAGTCTCTTGGAAAGCTTTTTATTTTTCCTTTTCCTCGTTGACATCGTTTTCTTGGTAAAAAACCCAGTGACCCGTGTCTAGGGGCTTCGTACTTTCTATGTGCCATAATTAATTATAGTGAACCTGATTTTTTTTATTATTAAACTAAATTTATACAAAGTATATAAGCAAAAATAGAAATCCAAAGGGCATAATTTTGAAATTTTGAGTTTATCTTTTTTTTACCCCATTCCAAAACTCCCTTTCCTGTAAAATTTATATTTTCCAGATTTTCTAGCGTATCATTTCGTATTTGGTCGACTAAAAAAATTTGTTTAGATGATTCGAAACTTAAAAATGAATTTAGTTTTATTATTTTTTCAGCAATTATTACATCTATTATGTTTAAATCGTTGTTAAGATGTTTTTTCTTTTTTCTTTTAAAGGTTTCTTCTTTTTTGTAAAATATTTTTAAACCTCCGTTATCACATTTTTTTTTGCACCGAGGGTTTTTTGTAGATTTTTTTTTTTTTATATTTTCTCCATAATTTGAAAAATTTAAAAAGTTTAAAATTTTAATAACACTGCAAAAATGATTATAAACAATAAAAACGCAAAAATTCAAAAAAGAAAAATCGGTCTTTCCTTCTATTATATAGTCTATTGTATTTGTATTTGAAATACTTAGAAATTCAAAAATATTATTGGAAATCTTCTTTTTATGATAATCTTTT
>Ga0307489_10000330_pt1 | contig 27678 bp, 22 predicted proteins | sample SB12metaG_FD_202247 | JGI IMG/M metagenome (GOLD analysis project Ga0307489, IMG submission 202247) | Sea-ice brine microbial communities from Beaufort Sea near Barrow, Alaska, United States - SB 1.2 | ecosystem: Environmental > Aquatic > Marine > Coastal | place: USA: Alaska | collected... | reverse complement strand
ATTATTCGTATATGATGAGCACATAACCTGAACAATCTAAGTGTAGATAATTGAGGTTGAAAGACTATATATGGGACTCAGACGACAGACGGCTTCGATCACCGGTCCTTCAGCTTAATCAAGCCATAATTGGATTTTGCGCAGAATGAGCGTTTGAATGCCAATAATTACGTATGACCGTTTTGCCCTGAAAAGACTTAAATGACAAAATAAGGGAGCCAGGTGAAGCTAAGTGGATTGCCCTTCTTAGTCCAGAGTAGTAGTTATGCCGTCACCTGCTAATAAGGCTATACGGACATCAGCAAGTTGCTGCTAAATTTAATTGTTTTTTATCTTTTGTTTGCTGACCTCACTCAATGGCTTTTTGTCTCACGGTCGAATAGTGTCTGCAATACCCCCTCATCTTGTAAATAGATAGATGCCTGATACACAACCCGCTCCTGAAGTATCATGATCCCCATTAACGAAGTAATTTGCTCACCCATGTCCCGTAAATCCTTCAGTCCGCGGATCTACATGAACACGCACACCTCGCCAATATCATACCCTTTGATGATCAATTGTTTGAGCTGGGCTTTATCGTCATCAAGATCCATGTTTAACGCGAATACTAAATCGAGCTCAGATACGATATAAGATCAGGCATATGAACAAAATAATCGTTGAGAAGTACGTGCTACTCACCATGCATTTTTAATCATTATCATCATTTTTTTTGGCCACATCACTGGGCGTATGCCGAGTAAGACACATGGCTGGAAGAGGCTGAAATAGCCATAAGTCTTTACACCCTTGCCTTAGGACTCGCTAGCGCACTTAAAACATTTAAATAACAAATTGTTGGGACGTTTTATATTAAAATAGGTAAAAATCTATTAACCCCGTAAGGATCCCCCCTAAATGTTCGCAGGCCTGGATTTCGGCACCTCTAATTGTTCAATCGGCGTCATGCACAATGATCAGCCTGAGCTGATCCCCCTCGAAGACGGTAAAACCAGATTACCCTCTGCCCTTTTTATCGAACACGAGATCATCAACCCTGGCACTATTTCAGAGTCGGCGCTGGCCACCAAAGTAGCCGCCATTAAGCGCACCGCCGGACACTTAAGTGCAGGAGAGCTGGTCAATATTGCCCGTAAACAATTAAAACAAGCGCACCGCCAAAGTTCTGTCAGCCATCTACGGGCAAAAAGTATTATTGAGGCCCTGCGGGCTAATGGCGACGTGATTTTTGGTGAAGAAGCAGAGTTGAGCCATATTGCCGACCCACAGAGTGGCTTTTATATTAAATCACCCAAATCATTTTTAGGGGCGGATATTAATGCCGGCCAAAGGGGGGTATTTACCGCCATAGTAGAAAAAATGCTGGCCTTTATTAAAGACGAAGCTCAGTGCGTCAAACACATGGAATTGGATCAGGTTGTCATCGGTCGCCCGGTTAATTTCCATGGGCTGTTGGGCAAAGATGGTAATAGCCAGGCCTTGGGCATAATAGAAAGCGCCGCCAAAACCGTTGGCTTCAAGCAGGTGGAATTTTTAATGGAGCCGGTGGCGGCCGCCTACGATTACGAAAGGCAACTGAGTACCGATAAATTGGTGCTCATCCTTGATCTCGGCGGTGGTACCACAGATTGCTCGATGATCAAGGTTGGGCCAAGCCATGTCCCTCTGGTGGATCGTCAGTCATGTATTTTAAGTCATACGGGTAAGCGCATTGGCGGTATCGACCTGGATAACAAATTAGCGCTGATGGCCCTGATGCCGCACTTTGGTAAAAACGCTATGTTAACCAACGGTTTGCCCGTGCCAAACAATTTATTCACTCAAGCGGTAAAGGTGAATGACGTCAGCGCCCAACAAGAATTCAACTCTATGCGCACCGGCAAAGAACTGGCCGGCTATTGCACCATAACCAGAGACCCCAATTTGCAGCGCCTCAAAACATTACGGGACGGCAAATTTGGCTTGCGCATCAGCAGAAGTGCCGAGCTGGCCAAGATTTTACTCTCTCAGCAAACAGCCATCGACTTGGAGCTGAATTATATAGAAGAGGATTTTTCAGTACCCATCCGTCGCAGTGAATTAAGTGATGCCATCAGCAATGAGCTGGGTAAGTTTGAGTTACTGATGCAAGAGGCCGTAAAACAAGCCGGCACTCTTCCGGACGCCCTCTATGTCACCGGGGGGACAGCCATGTCACCTGTGGTACAAACATGGATACATTCGGTTTTCCCCGATATCGAGATCATCATTGGCGATCACTTTGGCAGTGTAACCTCAGGCTTGGTCACCCATGCGCAGAGATTATTTAGAGGGTGATGTTTAAAGCGTTTTGCAATCAGGCTTGTGAAACGTTGTTATGAGCTGATTTTTTATCTACCCCGGTGAGTCAAAACGCCTACTGACCGGGTAATATATTACTTACAGGGTAAATTAGGGAAAATAATCCCTTGTTTATTCGCTGGTGTCAGTTTAAAACGGCACTAACAGCCGCTCCATCGCTGCAATCAGCTCCTTGGCTTTTTGGGCGTTTGTCACATCAGCATGGGGCGTGGCAAAGTGTCCTGAATCATTATCAAAGTATTTTCCACTCGCCTTGCAAAATTCATCCTCAAGGGCGACTTCCGTTAATATTTCTGCCCCTATGTTTATGTCACCACCTGGCACACCAAAACCTTCTTGCACCATTTTACTGCCTAACATAGAGCCTGGATTAACCGCGATCATAACAGGCCCAGTAACGTTTGATGACAGTGCCATACTGTGTGTCCACATGGTAATGGCAAGCTTACTTTGGGCGTACGCTTGTATATCTGGCAGTTCAGTGTTCCCTAACAAAGCCTCTATATTGACAGGTGCCTGGGCGGCAGAAGAAAGGTTAATCACTCGACCAGCGCTTCCCAGTAACCTCATAAGACTTTTTGTTAATAAATACGGAGCAATGGTATTAACGACAAAACGCACATCCAGTCCGTCTGCTGTTGTTTTGTTATCTACCTTAAAAACACCGGCGTTGTTTATAAGCACATCAAGCTTATTGTGTTGCCCGGTAACCGCCTTCGCTAAGGCGGCCACCTCTGACAGAACAGATAAATCCGCTACATAACGTTCTATTCGATCGGCGTTGGGTAGCGCAGATAACATTTTTACGACATTATTCAACTTGCCTGAATTACGCCCGTGAATTAACAAATGATGGCCTTTTGCCGCCAACATTTTAGCCGTTGCTAAACCAATGCCGTCGGTAGCGCCGGTAATGAGAATCGTTTTTTGCATGGTAAACCTCTGTGTGATGTCGTCCAAGATCAGGCTTTGCCTTCCTGATCCTGGACGATAAGTGACAATCTATTCTTTAGGCACGCTACTGTGCAATATCAATAACTACCTTACCCATCCCCTCAACGCTAGACAAGCGAGCATGTGCCTGAGCGACATCGGCCAGTTCAAAGCGTTGTTCATATGACACCGTAACAAGCCACCCGCTTCTACAATTTCAGTTAATTTACTAAGTATATGACCATGTTCTGCACGTTTATGGTTGTGCAGCATGAGAATAAGCATAAAGACCACATGCAGTGACAAGCCTTTAAAGTGTGCAACACAAAGATCTAACGCCACCATGGAAACGGTTGATGCAACCTGCCCATTTAACGCAGCCGCTTCAAAGGAGTTAAGCATATTCAGCCCGCCAACTGAGTCAAAAACCAGCTCAAAACCGGCACCATCGGTGTGTTTTTCAACATATCGGGCGACGGTTTCTGTTTTATAGTTGTTCCCTTTAGCGCCCAGCTTTTCTATAACGGCTAATTGCTTGTCGCCACCACTTGTTGCATAGACTTCGGCGACAGAATATTTGGCCAGCTGTAGAGCAGCATGCCCCGCGCCACGTGAACCACCATGAACTAATACTTTTTGCCCTTTGCTTATTTGCGCGCGCATTAGACCTTCATAATCGGTAATACCAACCAAAGGTAAAGCAGCGGCTGCGCTCATGGATAAATTTTTAGCTTTAAGGGCAATCAACTGGGCGTCTGCAAGCATGTATTCTGCTAAGGTGCCAGGCAAGTCCACCAGGCTACCAGCGCAGCCATAAACTTCATCACCGATGGCGTAATCGGTAACGCCCTCGCCCTCGCCCACGTCTTCTATGGTGCCAGGGGTAAATCATCCCCCATTGCTCTGTCATAGTATCTACGGTATTGACACCGGTTGCTGCCACTTTAATTAATACATGGTCAACTTTGATGACTGGCTTAACAAGCTGCGTTGCTGCAAATAAGTCTTCATCGCCAAAACGTTTTATGATCATTGCTTTTATTATATTTTCTCTGAGTTAGTTGACTGAGGCAAATATACGTTCTGGTAATTAAATTGATAATAATGAATATTGCACACCTAAAACTGCTTATATGTATTGCCGCCACACATAACATCAGTTTAGCCGGACAGGAGTTGGGCTTATCACCCGCGGTCGCCAGTGCACATATTAATAAATGAGAAGACGGGCTAGCCGTTCGGCTTATTCATCGCACCAAACGAAAAGTATCATCAACAGAAGAAGGCAAAGCTTTTCTTCCTTATGCCGAAGATGTATTAGCCAGCGTAGACGCCCCCCGCGCATCTGTGGGCATTGGGCAATCGTTACCCATAGGGACTTTAAGGGTCGCCGCACCCGCATCCTTTGGGCGAATGCACCTGTTACCGGCCCTGACTGATTTTTTAGCCCGCTATCCCGATTTAAAAGTCGACTTGAAACTCTCTGATACTATTGTGGATCTGGTCGAAGTGGAGTTTGACATTGATCTTCGTAACTCTGAGCTTAAAGACTCCACCTTAATTCCGCGAAAACTAGCAGCAGATAATCGAATTTTATGCGCCTCGCCGGCCTACCTGGCCAAATATGGAGAGCCAGGATCACCTGCAGATTTAAAATTTCACCAATGCATTACCTTGATGGGACTGGATAACTGGGGATTTCACTCCGCCAAGGGGCCAATAAAAATCAAAGCCAAAGGACATTTCAGAACCGATAACGGAGAAGCCATTCGTGATGCCTACATAAACGGTTTAGGCATTACCATAGGATCGAAATGGAGTGTTTATCAACACCTGGCGCAAGGGGAGTTGATTGAAATACTCAAAAATCACCCTTTAGTCTCTAATACCGCCATCTGGGCCGTATATCCCAGCTCTCAATTATTAGCACCAAAAGTAAGAGCCTTTATCGACTATTTTATGATGTATTTTGGCAGCCGTCCTTATAGGGAACAGGTGCCTTAATAGGGGTTTTACTAAGCTCTGCTATTCTTTTTGCAGCGATAATCGCGAATTCGTCTTTAATCTTAAGGTGACAAGTTTTGATAAGTCGTGGCGAAAAACTTAGCAAAGGATTTGACTCATGACAAATATAGCAAGAGTTGTAGGTTTGGTTTTAGTTATGACTGTTTTTTCGGCGGCGGCAAAAAACTGGGATGAAAAGCAACAGGAGGTGTGGAATGTTATTTTGGGTTCCTACCAGGATATTGATAAACATGATCCGAACTGGTCAGATAAGTGGGTAACGCCAGACGCCATGGTATGGGGCAACAATTCGCCCATGCCGCGAGATAGAGACGCCATCAAACGGTGGGATACATTTCAATTTTCAGATGGTTCTACCACTAACGTTTCAGAATATAGCCCCGCAGCCATCGTTGTCCATGGCGATACGGCCGTTGTCCATTACTACTATTCAAATGGAACGACCTCAAAAGAAGGTAAACAAAGCACTTCCCATGGTCGTTGTTCTGATATTTTGGTAAGAGATGATGGATCCTGGAAGTTTGTAGCCTGGAATTGTTCCGACGAACCTAAAAAAGAATAATAGTTTAGATGGCAGACGTTGCCTCCCTGTTCCCAGACACTGTTATACATGAGGGTCATATAGCTTATCTCCAGGGCTGTTGCCCCTCACTTATTCACTCATTAGCTAAATATCCGCCCCCAACTAACAACGTTTCCAGCTGATAGAATTTAGCCTCCTGGAAAACGCCTTACGTCAAGGCAGTGACAATATATTGTGCGAGGAATGTAAGGGTAGCGGCCTAAAGTAGCTAAGACTTAAGTGAAGTGGCGACATTTTCGGTTACCATGAACAAGGTAAAAATTTCGCATAAAAAAGGGTCACCGAAGTTGCCCTAAAATATTGCTGTAGTTATCTCAAAACGCTTAGAACTGACCGGTTACACCTAAAGTGTAACGCTTATAGTCAGAGAAATCGGTATTACCAGCAAATCCTGCCACTAGTGCCCAGTTCTGGTTGAAGTAGTGTTTAGCATTTAAGCTGTAGTTGTCTGATGTATTATAATTGGCACTGACTGATGTCATTTTTGAGAAATAATATCCGGCACTGATATTTGAGACATTCCCGGAGGGAGTATCCGAGAAACCCAGTCCCAAAATCACAAAACGCTCCCCTCCCAGACTGGAAAAATAGGTACTGCTAATACCATAGTTGTCCAACTCGTCATCGGTACTGACGTTAAAACCTAGATAATCTTTTCCCTGTAGCTGCAGATTATAACTGGCAGAAAAGCGATAGGAAGTATCGTCGTAGTTTTGATAAATGCTATCACCATAATCTAGTTTGGTCGCCACAGTGCGAACGATAAAATCGTCAGAAATCAGATAACCTATGCCCAAAGAACTAACATCAGAATATTCGGAATCAGAGTAACTTGCAGAAACAACGACATTATTTTCTGCAAAATATTCCCCTGCTACCGACAGAGTATAGCGGTCATAAACGCGGGCATAATCTGCCGCAACATTTGTTACTTTGTTAATATATTTGAACTGATCTAAGGGTCCTAAGGTCTGCTTTTTATCCAAAAAGTATTTTGCATTTACCTGATACAGCGGCAGATGTGGTAACGGCAATAAGAGGCAGTGCATATTTTAACTTCATTGTTTAACTTCCCTGAATTAGTATTAGCGACTAGCAGCGACGTGCATAAAACAATAACAGATAAAAAATCAATCCTGCACAAAGGAATTATCTTGTTACGTTTCTCGCCCTGCTTTGCCCTAAAATACTGGATTTATTGGGAATTATTTATTTTTTCAACAACGAGGACTTGTTGCTTGCTACCGCACTCCACGCCCATTTTAATACTCCAAACCAATCCACTGGAATGTCATTTTTTTGTTCACAACAGTAATATGCTACTCAATATGACCTTTCCCCAAAAAAGAAACCCCGGCTAAAAGCCAGGGTTGGTCAACGTTCTGAAACATGCCTTATGGCGCGTTTTTTATGGCGGTGACGTTACTCGTCTTCTTCGTCTTCTATCAGCGTCATCAGTGAGGTATTACCGCCCGATGCAGTGGTATCGATACTGACGGTTTTTTCTGTTAGCAAACGTTGGATCAGGTGATCATTATACTCAGCGGTGATAACTGGTAATATTGCTCCTGTGCGTTTAGCTAGCATTTGTACCATATCGCTGGAGCGATCACTTTGACTGTCTATTACCACACCGGCCAGGGCGTCTTCGGCCAACAATGCTTGCAGGTGATGCAGTTTAGCGACCTGGAATACGCCTTCGGGCGCGCCGGTTGCAATAAACTGTTCGCGGAATTCAAGGGCTTCAGCGTAGAACAGCTCAGACACGACTGAAATAACCACATTACCCGTTGCCAGAGCGGTAACAATGGACAGCGTCCAATACTCAAACGTTACGTTTTTATCCGCGAAACAAACCAGAATCCCTCTGGGTTCCAAATATAACACATTGGACTCACCTGTTGGCCCAGGTAAAACCTTGGGTTTTTTCAGACGTTTTTCGATACTGATCAACTGCGAGCGAGCCGCGGCTAATGTAGAATTTAAATCATCGGCCAGTTCTTCTACTATGCCCACTTTGGCAACTTTGGCCAGTAGTTGACGCACTGAAGATATACGGGTATTTAAATCGGTTAAACGCCATTCATGCTCGGTAGCGTGGGCATTTTTCATAAATTGGACAGCTTGTTGCTCGGCCTCGTCATTACTTTGCAGCGCTTTATCCGTGTGCAACTCTTCACTAACGGGTCGTGGCGTTGATTTTTCCAGCATCAGGCGTGGTAGGTAATTTGGTCCACCTGCTTTAGGGCCGGTACCAGACAGTCCACGGCCGCCAAAGGGCTGAACACCGACTACGGCGCCTATCATATTGCGGTTAACATAGACGTTGCCGGCCCGAGAAAGTTTAACTAATTCCATGGCTCGCATATCAATTCGAGTATGAATACCCATGGTTAAACCAAAACCGGTGGCGTTGATTCTCTCTACCGATTTTTCCAAATCATCGGCCTTGAAGCGAACTATGTGCACACAGGGGCCAAATACTTCACGCTTGAGGACGGATATATCAGCAATTTGATAAAGTTTAGGCGCAAAGAATGTGCCGTTGTTAGCGGGTACCTTGCACTCATATAACAGTTTGCCATTTTGTTGCATATCTTCAGCATGGGCTTGCAAATTAGCCAGGGCTTTTTGATCAATAACCGGGCCAACATCCGTAGCCAAATAAGCAGGATCACCTACACTTAATTCTTTCAACGCACCAATCAACATTTCGGTGATGGTATCGGCTATCTCTTCTTGCAAAAACAGCACACGCAGTGCTGAACAGCGCTGGCCTGCGCTTTGGAAGCCAGAGGCGATAACATCATCAACCACCTGTTCAGGCAAGGCTGTTGAGTCAACAATCATGCAGTTTTGGCCACCGGTTTCTGCGATCAAAGGAACCTGTTCACCGCCTCTTTGTGCCAACGCGTTAGCGATAACATTACCGGTTACCGTTGAACCGGTAAACATCACCGCTTTAATACGCTCATCGGGTAACAAAATCTCGCCCACATCTGGCCCTGCAGCAATCACAGCCTGCACAACACCGGCAGGTAAACCTACATACTCCATTAACTGCAAAGCGCGCAAGGCAATTAAGCTGGTTTGTTCTGCGGGTTTAGCGATCACGGTATTACCAGTAACGATAGCCGCGGCTACTTGCCCTAAAAAGATGGCCAAGGGGAAGTTCCACGGACTGATACACAACACTACGCCCCTGGGCGCTAATCGGTTATCTTCTGCGAGTTTTTCTGCCTGAGCGGCATAATAGCGACAAAAATCTACCGCTTCGCGGACTTCGTCCACTCCATCTGTTGTGACCTTGCCGGCTTCTTTTATGCACAGGGCAATGAGTTCATCCATATGGCGTTCAAGAATGTCAGCAGTACGACGCAATAAATCCGCCCGTTCGCTCATGGGCGTTTGCGACCAACTGGCAAATGTCTCGTGGGCGATAGTTAACTTATCCGCTATCTGCTGCTGGGTGTCGAAATGATGAAAACCGATAATTTCATCTACATTGGCAGGATTGCGCACCGCATGGCAACCTTCAGGCACTTGGTCTTCGCTCAACAAGTTTTCATCAAACCAGCGATCAACAGCTGCCTTGAGGGGGGTAATTTGATTAATATCGGTGACATCAATACCTTTTGAGTTGTTTCTTTCTTTACCAAACAACGCAATAGGTTTCTGGATCTGGTCGTTATATTTATATTTTAAGCGTTGGGTTTTCTCTACCGGATCTTCGAGTAAAGATTCAACGGGTCTGGACACGTCAACTATGGCATTAACAAAAGAAGAGTTAGCGCCGTTTTCAAGGAGGCGGCGCACTAGATAGGCTAATAAATCTTCATGTTCGCCCACAGGAGCGTAAATACGGCATTGGATATTTTCTACTGTGACTATCTGATCATACAGGCTGTCACCCATACCGTGCAGGCACTGAAACTCAAACCCTTCTTTGTCATCACCGGCCAGTTCTATTATCACTGCGGCAGTGTAGGCATTGTGGGTGGCAAATTGCGGGTAAATCGTGTCGCGATAATCCAGCAAGCGGTTGGCACAGGCATGATAAGACACATCAGTAGATGATTTACGGGTAAAAACGGGAAAATGTTCCAGGCCATCTTTTTGGGCATTTTTGATTTCAGTATCCCAATATGCACCTTTAACAAGTCGCACCATCAGTTTACGGCCGACTTTTTCGGTCAATTCACGCAACCAGTCGATAACATACAGGGCACGTTTTTGATAAGACTGCACAGCCAAACCAAAACCGTCCCAGCCACTTAGCTCAGGATCACTGAATACGTTTTCAATAATGTCTAAAGAAATATCCAGACGTTCTGATTCTTCAGCATCCACTGTTAAGCCAATATTGTATTGTTTAGCCAGCAGACACAATTGTTTCAGTCTGGGTGGAATTTCTGCCATGACCCGTTCTCTGTGGGTAAATTCAAAGCGTGGGTGAATAGCCGATAGTTTGACTGAAATACCGGGGCTTTTTCTGGGGCCTTTGCCTTGTGCCGCTTTGCCGATCACTTTTATCGCTTTTGCATAGGCATTAAAATAGTCGTCAGCATCTTTTTGGGTTCTGGCACCTTCACCTAGCACGTCGTAAGAGTACACATAACCTTTACGCTCTTTTTCTTCAGCGCGGCGCACCGCATCTTCAATGGTTTCACCTAAGACAAACTGTTGGCCCATAACCTTCATCGCTATGTTCATGGCTTTACGAATAACAGGCTCGCCAACCTTACCCAGGGTTTTTTTCAGGAAACCAAATTTATTGTGTTGATTGGCATAATTAACCAAGCCACCGGTCATTAGCAAACCCCAGGACGAAGCGTTCACAAATAATGAATCACTGTTGCCCAGGTGTGAGCTCCATTGGCCTCTGGATAACTTATCGCTAATCAATTTATCTTGGGTACGTTTGTCCGGTACCCGTAACAGCGCTTCGGCCAGGCACATCAATACCACGCCTTCGGCAGAAGATAGGGAGTATTCATTGAGTAATGCCTCAACCACTCCGGTACCTTCCTGATCGTTACGAATTTGCAGTACCATTTTACGTGCTCGTTCCCAGGCACGGCTGCGGGCGCGCATATTAACTTCTGCATCAGGCAAAATATGTTCAACGGCAAGATTTTCATCAATGCGATAAAAATCACGGATCTTTTGACGAATGGGTGATTCAGTGACTAAGTTACCGTCAAACAACATATGCAACTCCAAATAGGCTGGAAAATAAAACGCAAGGTGTGGTCTTTTTCAAGTCCACTCAATTTTCGTGGAGTATATACACAGCAACTAGTGGCGACAATCTTTGTGGCCCTTAAGACACCGAAAAACAGGCAAACAGTGGTATATGTTTTTGCACCGGCTGTTTACCGCTATTTAAAGAGGAAAGTTTAGCTTATATAAAGAATAAAACTGATTTTCACCGCATTGCTTATAACGACATTCAGCACCTTACCCTGGCTAAAAGCGACGTTAAAATAACTAATTTGGCGCTTTACGGGCTAAAAAAACAGCTAATTTTGTAACAACCCCTCCATTTTCGTACTATTAAAGTCATTTAATGTAACTTTATTACATCAGTATTAAGACCATATAGATCTACCCACTATAGTTAAAAATATATATAGATATAAAATAACTCATAATATCAGTTATTTAAATCACAATCGGTGTCAAAAAGAATGATTTAACATAACGTTAATCATTATCCCACACAAAAAAAACAACATAAAATTGTAATTAAATTACTATTTGTTGCAGGAGTTGCTGCACAACTCAGCTGTAAATAACATTAACCACCGAGGTCATAAATATGAAAAAGTTACTTTTATCTGTTGTTGTCGCTACCGCTTGTTTCTCTTTGAGCGCTAACGCCACCATGCAAGGTGCTAAGCAGTTTAAATTTGTGGGTGATACCCAATATGCCGGTTTCTGTGAAGCGGTGATTACCGACAATGTTGATTTGTTCAAAAAGAGTCTTGCACAACATAAACGTATTCTTTCAGGTAATAAAAGTGGATTGTCAGATACTGTTTGGGCAGCAAAGAAAATTTCTTGTTCAGAACAAAACTTAGTGTCTTTTTCCCAACAAAGAAATGCCACCAATATATTGGCATTCATCGAGAGCGCTACCGCTGCTGAACAAATCGAGCAAGCTAAATATAAATTTGTGGGTGACAAAAAATTCGCCAGCTTCTGTAAAGCGGCACTGACTAATAGTGTTGACCTGTTCAAGCGCTCAATAAGAAGCCAGGTGGGTATACTAGCCCGCAGTAAGTCAGCAGTAATGGATTTGGTCTTAGATAGCAACAACGTAACCTGTGCCGGTCAGGGTCTAAAAGAATTCTCTGGAGCTCGCCAGGCAACTGACGTAGTTAACTATATCAGTAACGCTAAAGCGTAATTGATAACCTTACCGCTGGGAAAAGCTACGCACTATGCGTAGCTTTTTTATAGACGCTATGTACCTTATGTACATAGCGGTGCAAGACTAAAAGTGACAACACAATCCGCACACTATTGTCCCAGTTTTTAATTGCCCGCTCTGGCTGGCAAAGTCAAGGCAAAAGCAACGTTGACTAATTAACAGCTAATTGGGTTACTCAAGGTTGGGCAGTTGCCCTACCCGGGTGATCATTTCAGTGATAATTTGCAAGTCGAGTAAAAACTGCTCTACGCGCTTAAACTCGTTGGCATTGTGCCCGGAGTATTTTTCATCGGGCATGGCCAGCCCAAACTGCACACCATTAGGCAAATCATGCACTGATGTCCCGCCGCTGGACGCCCCAAACTCACGAGGCATAGACAAGTTTTCAGTGGCAACATCAAGCAACGCATTCACCCATTGACCTTTGGGATTACGATACATGGGCTCACGCATACTAATTTTAAAATCTACCTCTGTAGCACTGTCTTTTTGCCATACACTTAGCTTGCTCGAAAGCTCCTGTTTTAAACTGTCAACTTTCCGACCTACGGGCAAACGTATATTGACCCCGACTTGCAGGTTTGTATCGTCAAGGGCAATAAAGGTGACGGCATTGGTCAGTGGCCCCATAAATTCATGGGAAAAATCAATGCCCAGTTTTTCACCCAGAAAACCCAGGCCCCAGTTAGCGACAATATAAGTGGCAGCATCGGTTATATGGTTGTGCTTAAAAAGGGCGTCCTGGCGCTGCGCGAATTCAATAAAAGCAAACATGCGAGACACCGGATTGACCCCGGAGGCGGGATCCGATGAATGGGCAGACACGCCCTTAACAGTAAGCTCTACCCCTTGGTTATGCAAAGTGGCGTTGATTGCAAAATTGCCACCGTTGATGGCAACAAATTTAGCGCCCAATTGATTAAGCGTGGTTACCAACGCCCCGGCTTCATCGCTAGTGATAGTCGCCACACTTGCCCCAGGAATTTGATTGATGGCTAAACCACCGGTGATCCCCACCACTTCAGCACTGGCAGTGTTATTAGCTTGCCCGGCGCGTACGGCAAAGGTTGCCATTACGCCACCTGAGCCTTTTTCTGCAATCACCACCGGATAACCACCGTCCAGGGCCAGGTTGTAATTGGGAGTGGGATTTTGCGCAAAATAATAGGGGATTGCATCAGAAGACGTTTCTTCGGTGGTATCAATCAATAAATGAAAATTGCGCAGCAAGGGTATATTTTCTTCCTGGATCACTTTCATGGCATACAAAGAGACCACGATGCCATTTTTGTCATCTTCGGTGCCCCGGCCATACATGCGATCGCCAATACGGGTGAGGTGAAAAGGGTCAAGTTTAGTGCCATCGTCAAGCACCCAAAGTGAAGGTGTCACCGGCACCACATCAACATGAGCGTGGATACCGACTACCTCTTCTGAGCTACCTTTAAGGGAAACTTCAAATATCCGATTATCGATATTGCGAAATGCTAGGTTGAAATCGTTCGCTATAGTGGCCAGCACCCCAGCCATTTTATGAAATTCTGGGTTATCATGTTGCGCCACGCCCGAAACACGAAAAGTAGGAATGGCCACTAATTTCGCCAGGGTCTTCATAGCGTCATCGCCGTGCTTTACCCGGGTATATAAGCCTAATAAACGCTGCAGCATATGCGATTGAGGCACTTCCAGGGTCTGCTTAGCGCGATATGCTTTAATGGCGATGCGTAATTCATTTTGTTCAGCCATAACCGTTGATGAGAGTAACTGGGCCAAAAAGTCATCAAATTTATCTACAGGTTGTACCTTGGCGTTTTCAACGATGCGACTCGACAGCTCAGGCGATAGATTGGTCACTGACAGGTTCTCCACCGGCGCTGCAGCATAAACTGCGCTCGCAAAACCCATTGCCAGCAACAAGCCAGCCTTTAGCAAAATATTCAAAAGTACATTCTCCCTTTTTTAATTATATAAAACTCAGCTGGCCATTATATCGTGACCCAGTTGTAATCCAAACTTTACGAAAAAAAAACAGAACCGGGTCGCACAACTCAGTAACGATATCCATACAGAATGGCGTATAAATAAAAGCCCTATAACCCAGGATTTATAGCTCTGTGGTTTGCAATTTAACCTCCAATACAACATACCATTAATCTGGGCGAACAGTTTTATTTACACAGCCCAAGAGTCTTTACACCTAATGCGCTGAAGGTAAATATCAGTCAAAAAAAAGCAGCCAATCAGGCTGCTTTTTTTCTATAAAACAACAGGGCCTCAGGCCCCATAGGTTTTATTTCGCTTGTTTCAATTCTTTTTTGAGCGCTTTGACTTTGCTCTTATGCTTGGAAATTTTTGCTTTGCGGGCTTTAATTTCTTTTTTAACTGTTTTTGCTTTTGCCATGTTGCGTTCTCCTTAAATGAAAAATGATTAGAATTATTGCCGGTAAACTACTGACGTTTGCCAGTTTTTTTACCATGAGACGCAATGAATTCTCGAATAAACCGGCGGGTTTCCCGTGCTGCGCTGGTATCCAGATCTTCGCAGAGGTCGATAAAAGCCGCCCTTTCCTGATCGTTAATGCGGATAAGCAACTGACTATTTTTCTTTTTGGTCGATTTTTTATCCAACGTCAAATCCTAAGTTACCGAGCAAATCACCGATTTATGCCTATCATATATATATCACATGTATATACAAAGCAAGTTAAGTAAAAGGGAATAAAACACCTCAGATTAATTAACGACTGACGCCTTTACAGAATGTCCCTCTGGCAATACATGCAAAGGAAAATTTACTAGAGTAGAGCATCATCATGGGCCATTAGAGCTGTAGAATATGCAAGAAAAAAAAGCGTCAGCTAACCTATCCCCACAACAACCTAGCCGCCACATTATTCAGGCTATTCGCAGTGAAGAACACGATTGGCGCTAGCGACAATGCTAACCAGTGGTTATTTGTGTTGTGTGGAACTGCTCCCTGCATGGGCGTCTATTATGGTGGCAGCCCTTGATGCATCGGTGTCTAATGAGACTGAACATGGCCTGACCCATCGTCAGTATTTTCCCCACTGGCCCTTTACCTATAATGTGATGATGTTACACACTTGGTTGATGCGCCCTAATACCATCAATCCCTGGTACAGCCGTGTTATGCATCTGCTGCATCACAAAAATTCCGGCTTCCCTAATGATGTAGAAGAACGCCTGGTTGAAAATGTTATTACTTATAGCATGTCCCGCTTTGTGGTGATGTTTGATGGCTTCCTGGGACTGTGCCTGTGTCACCGAGTTTTGCGCCGGAAAGTAAATAACTTTAGGTGCGTAAATTAATCAGTACCACCTTTCCCCTGGCGAACCTGTATTTTTAAACTGATATGGATTTTTGTTATTCCACGCTTACAATACCCTAGCTGGAGGGATTAACCCACAGAGCAACGGGCCTCAACCGGACTGGTTAGTGCAACTCATGAATAACATAGATTTCACCCTAGTGGTACTGATCACGCCCAATGTTATTCGCTCTGCGTGTTTAAAATTCATCACCTCCAATATGCATTATTGTGGCGATGTGATTACGGCAATGTGCATAACCTGTTGCAGCAGACCCAAAGTTTCGGTCGCTGGTATTCCCCCCTACAGTTATTTTGCTGCAACTTTGGCAGCACCATTCCATCAATCATTTTGTGGTTAGTCAGCCTTTTTATTTGCGGTAACTGGTAGCAAAAAAGTCCCATAAAGTGATGTGTGAACAGGGTGTACGTGACAATGATTTATCTACTTTTGTGATGCGTAATCGAAGGGTTTCTGCTGTTGAGTAATTAAGGGCTGGATAGCTATTGAGCCCTTGGCACTTGCTCTTAGAGCAATCTTACGACCCCATTAATTTGGGTATGAATGTTAATTTGACTCCTTTTATTCAAGCTAAGTAGGGCCCCTCTTTTTATAATCACCTGACAAACATTGAGATTAATCTTTGTCGTGTCTTTTACCGCGTTTTTCTGCCATCGCATTAAATTTCTCGAGTTGCTGTGCAGTCAAAATCTGCTTTATCATTATGCGCATTTCCGCCATTTGCAAAAACTGTTCACGTGCGCCCTCAGCCCGCTGATCTGCCATTGTATTTAGTGCTTGTTCGTAGTTTGCATCGCTTGGATCGAGTTGAGCAAGTTGCGTTTTACCGGATGTAACATTACTTCTTTGCCCACGATTGGCTTTTATCTCTTCTTTTAGCGCTTTAAACTGAGCTTTTTGTGCATCACTTAGGTCAAGTACCCTGACCATTTTATGTGATGGGAAGGGATCATGGCCTTTATATTCACCTGAATGATGGCCACCAGCAAAAGCACTGCCCGCAATACACACACTTAATAAAACACCTGTGATTAATTTTTTCATTGTTGAATTCCTATTTCTGTTATGTTCAATTTTGATGACGTAAATTAAAATTAATTCCGTAATCGACCCACAGAAGTATGCATTGATGGTTCGATAAGAAGGGTTAAGCTAGTGTAAAGTTGCGTAAAGTTAAACAACACCCAAAGTAAAACGATTAAGCTCAGCATCATGAAAAATGAAAAATACAAAATTTTGCTGGTGGATGATGACATCATCTTATGCGCGTTATTAAGCGAATACTTGCAAGAAGACAGCTTTGACGTAGAAACACTCAACAACGGTGAAACAGCTATCAACAGACTACTGGAAAAGGATGAGTTTGATACTGTAATCCTGGATATTATGATGCCTGGTTTGTCTGGGTTAGATGTGCTGCGTAATGTACGAGCAAAGCGACAAGTCCCAATCCTGATGCTTACGGGCCGCGGGGATGATATTGATCGTATCGTCGGTTTAGAGATGGGTGCCGATGATTACTTAGCTAAACCATGCAATCCCAGAGAATTAAGTGCACGCATACGTGCCATTATCCGTCGTACCCAGCAGGGTTCAACAAACAACATCGTACAGGCGAAATTACACGGTATCACCCTCGATAGCGGCGCTCGCTCTGCACGAGTAAATGACATACCTCTTCCCCTGACCAGCGCTGAGTTTAACGCGCTAAGTTTATTAATGGAGCGCGCGGGACAAACCATCAGCAAACAAGATATGACGCAAGAGGTGCTGAACCGCCCACTTGAAGCGTATGATCGCGCGATGGATGTACATATCAGCCGTATACGACAAAAACTGGTAGCTGCTGGCATTGATGACGTGATCAAATCTGTGCGGGGAATTGGCTATCAGATGCTAACGGCTCCACAGCAAGTGCAGGATTAGTGATGCTAACCTTGTCATCACTTTCGTCTTACGCCAGACATACCTTTGGATTTAAACGTTTGTTCTGGCGTATTTTCATTGCTTTTTGGTTGGCCAGTTTACTCGTGATGTTAGCCACAGGTTTCATTTTGATAAATAATTTTTCGTCCGATGAATACAGCAAGCGTTACTTCAATGATCTGATAAACCAAGCTGAACGGATTATATGGCACTATGAACAAACGTCGGCTAATACCCCTTTCCAACCCGGCAGATTAAAAAATCGGATAGAAAAAAAACCTAATCACAAAGGCCACCGGTTACCTATATTGATTATGGACGGTCACGGTAAACAGATTTATCACTATCGAATGAGTCAAGTGCAACCCGACGATAGCGTGCAGCGCATACTGCTAGGCCCATCCGACCGGGAGTACCAGATATTCAGCAAAAAGCCCCAACCTCCGCGCATATACAAACAAGTATTGTATAGATTTCAGACCCTGCAATTCGGGTTTATCTTTCTCGCATCAGCGCTGGTTAGTGCGCTACTCAGTTGGAGTATTGTTCGGCCGATCAACTACCTCGGTGCATTTAGTCGCCGTTATGCCAATCAGCAAGAAATCGCCACCCTCCCCAAAAAACTGTTAGCCCGAGGGGATGAATTAGCCGACTTAGCCGCTGACATTGATTTTATGGTTAACAAAACCCACGCGGCAGCCAGTACTCAACAACAACTTTTACATGATGTATCCCATGAACTGCGCGCGCCGTTGGCTAGATTACAAGCCTCGGCAGCCCTTATCGAACAAAAAAATCCAGACAATCGTCACACCAAGCAAATCAATAATGATTGCATGCGAATTGACCAACTTATCCAGCAAATTTTAAATTACTCCAAGCTGGAACATTACAATTCAAGTCCCCAGCAATGCGACCTTAATGCCCTATGTCAACAGGTTGTGGATAATATGGCGGTCAGCTTTCCCGGCACAGGAATCCATTTTGCATCCTCAGATACAGTTGAGATCACGGGCTATCCAGAACCATTGTTACAAGCCTTAGATAACATTGTCGGTAATGCCTGTAAATATTCTCCCGCAGGTCAGGTCGTAGACATAACCATCACAGAACATGAAAACACGGTAAAAATTGCCGTACGTGACCACGGGCCTAGTGTAGATGAAAGCGAAATGTCGAAGTTGTTACAACCCTTTTATCGCGGGGGGAATCAGATGCACACCAGCGGGTTTGGCCTTGGTCTTAGCATTGCGCTTAAAGCTATTAATAAACACAAAGGTGAACTACGTATGAGCAAGCCAGCAGATGGTGGCCTGTCCGTGAGTGTTATTTTACCCTACACGTTAGCTTAACCCTGCAAGATTACAAAAATAGCCATGTTGATTGCTAAATTTCAGACAGAATAAAACAGAGCCCCCCACTAAGCTTAGTGACAACCAACGTATACTTGGGGGCCCTCTAGCTTTGGGGTTAAAACCTGATGTATTGCCCTGACACGCTAAGCGAACAGGGCAACATCAGTTAGCCAGTATTAGCCGGCTTTTTTATTAAAAGCTGCACACCAGCCCTCGTTGTTCACTACTTTACCTGGAAACAGCGCGCAAGGTCGCCATTGTTGATCGTCTTCACCCTGGATATAGGAGCAATTGCTACACTGCGCCCCTTCTACTACAGAATTATGCACATACTGCAGTGCCTTTGCACTGGGATTGTCCAGCTCAATTTTTTCCTGCGCCGAGGCCTTGAGGGTTATGCCACCCAAGGTCAGTCCAATTAACGATGTACCTGTGAGGGCAAGAAACTCTCGCCTGTTTAACTTAGACATGAAAATACCTCTGTGTTGCGAATACTAATTATTATTACTAAGCGTGATGTTGAACGTAAAAAATCCCACGTTAGGGATTTGCTTATTACTACGCACAAGCTCGATATTTAGCGCATTTTTGCGTGAAATAATCAGCCACGGTATGCCGGTGAATAATAAAAGAGAGTCAGCGTCAATCTAAAAATATTTACAAAGCAACCCCTTGTAAGCAGCGTTTTGTTATTAAGATCATCGCTGTCCTGTTAATCTCTGTTTATAAACTTGCATGTGGACGGAACACTATCCGTTTGTCGCCATTAAAAAATGGAACGGTAAAATGAAAAATATTTTTGTAATAATAGGGATTAGTCTCTTCCTTATGTCTTGTGCTCAACATGATAAGCCAGCTGAAATACCATGTGTAGCCGCAGATATGGTGCTGCATAATACGGTTGTTTACACCGCAAATGACGCACAGTGGACGGCACAAGCGGTAGCGTCACGTGGCAACAAAATTATTTTTGTCGGTTCAAACGCGAATGCTGCCAAATATATGTGCGGCAACGCCAATATCATAGATATGGCGGGCAAATATGTTTACGCCGGATTTACCGATAGCCACCAACATGTGGAAGGTGTTGGCAGGCGTCCAAAAACACTTAGCCTTTTTGGTCTGCCAACACTTAAAGAAACCGTTGATGAAATTGCTGCCTTTGCCGCAAACGTACCTGACGGTAAATGGGTGCAAGGACGGGGGTGGATTGAACGGGAGTGGACCGATGAAGAGCGTTTTCTTACCCGTCATGATGTTGATCCCTTTACCGTGAATAAACCCCTGTTTATGCCACGTGCCGACGGTGTGTCTGCGCTGGTTAATTCGAAAGCACTTGAGTTAGCGGGGATTACAAAGGACAGTCCCGATCCCCTAGGTGGAAAGTTTGAGCGGGACGCTAGCGGAACGCCAAACGGTTACATTCTTGCCACTGCAATGAATGTTTTTCGCGACATTATTCCACCAGAAACACGGGAGTATAAAAAAGACAGCCTGGTTCAAGGAATGTATGAAAATGCCAAGCTTGGCTGGACACAAACTCAGGACGCTGGCATGCCTTACATTAATGTCGATATTATAAAAGAAATCCACGCACAAGGCGGCATGTCCACCAGAATTTATGCTGCTGCGAATGTGATGGAAGCGCGGAAAATCCTTGATAAAGGACGGGAAGTTACCACCGATGACATGTTCGATTTACGGGCGATCAAAGTTTACATTGATGGCACCTTGGGTTCACGGGGTGCGGCGCTTCTGGAAAATTATAATGACGCAGATCATAACGGCTTTATGAACCGCACCACCAAAGCAGACCTTGCCCCCATATTACGGGAAGCTCTGCGTAAAGGAATACAGATTGAAACCCATGTAATTGGCGACCGCGCAGTTAGATCACTGCTGGATTGGTACGAAGAGGCCTTCAATGCCGTAGATAAGTCCCAATGGGCGAATAAAGATCCAAGATGGCGCCTTGAACATGCGCAAATTATTCCCCCGGAAGAACAGGAACGGTTTGTCAAACTTGGTATCATTCCCTCTATGCAGCCAAGTCATGGCATTGGTGATCTTAATTTTGCGCCGGCTCGTCTTGGCCAAGAACGGCTCGCCCATGCTTACCCTTGGCAACAACTCGTGGATCGCGGTTTGATGATCCTGGGCGGGTCAGACGCCCCTGTTGAACTGGGTGATCCCCGGGTCGAATTTTACGCGGCAGTTACCCGTAAGCGCCTTGATGGTACAAGTGGGGTGGGTTGGCATCCTGAGCTGGCAGTAAGCCGTGCAACTGCGCTGAAGATGTTTACCATCTGGCCCGCGTACGGTGCGTTTCAGGAAAACTTGCGTGGCTCAATTGAAGTGGGCAAATATGCCGATTTCACCATTTTTAACCGGGACTGGTTAACTGTTCCGGCAGCGGATATTTTAACGTCCGAAAATCTGATGACGGTGGTGGGCGGCAATATTACTTATAAAAAGTAATACCTCCACACAGCTCGTAATATAAGCAATCGCCCAGAAAAAGCTGGATTGAACTTGGACGATGCACAATGCATGACTGAAAAAGAGGCCCACTAATAGGCTCGAAAAAACCATGGCAAAGGAATAAATATTACCGGCATAAATGTTAACTTCACACTTACCCCTTTATTATTTATTCCTCAATTGGCATCTCAGGAGAGTCCATACACATCAGGTGACATCGTTAATGACATTAGCGTTAATAAAATAAAAGTTGGGCAGAATAAACGTAAATTCCGCCTTGATTTTTTGCTGTTACGATTTTAAATCTGGTCTATATCTTTGGCCTGATTTTCAGCGCTGTCACAGCGATTTTTGCCAGGTGGAGAACCATCACTTGATCAACGGATATCAGGTTTGCCAACGTTAGGTCTGACAACCTTATTATCTTTATTTTTATCTTTATTTTTATCTTTATCTTTATCTTTATCTTTATCTTTATCTTTATTAAATTCTGATTTGGGCATAATGCTTTCTCTTTGGATAATCATTTAAATTACAGTCATACACTGACATACTTGTAAACGAGATGTAACAATAATTAACATATAACCAGTCATTACTTTTACCTACTAGAAAAGGAGTTACCATAAATTTGTCACTATTTCTCAATCGGCTTGTAGCACAGTTCCGTCGCCGCAAGGTAGTGCCTGTTATCCTTACTTATGCGGTTGCTGGCTGGTTGATCTTGCAGATCGCCGGGATCACATTTGAACCTCTGGGGTTTCCTGACTGGAGTATTCGTATGCTGATCATCGTAACCATTGCTGGTTTCCCGGCCGTATTCTTTTTGACATGGTTAATCGATTTCACACAAGAAGGAATTATGTTTGACCTACCTTTATGGCCAAGTGAAGGTGGATCGCCCATACAGCAGAAAAAACCCGGGCAAATGGTAGCGATATTACTGAGCTTGCTTGTAATAGTCGGAACAGGCAGCATGATTTTTTACTTGTTAGAGCAGTTTCCTGAATCTGAATCCACGGTAGTTGACAACAAAGTTACCGGATCACCTCTTAATTCTATTGCCGTTCTGGCATTCGAAAATCTTTATGGTAAGGCTGAATCGGACTATTTTGCCGCTGGACTAGCTGAAGAAATTCTGAATTTTTTGGCTGGAATACGAGAACTGAATGTCGCGGCCAGAACATCCTCTTTTCGGTTTCGTGGTGAGCAGGTTGATATTCGTGACGTCGCTAAACTATTGAACGTTAAGCATGTTCTTCAGGGTAGCGTGCGCCGAGAAGGCAACCGAATCCGCGTCACTGCTCAGCTTATCGATGGAGAAAAAGGCTATCACGTCTGGAATAAAACTTATGCTCGCAACCTGGATGATGTTTTTGCCATACAACAGGAAATCGCATCCTCAGTAGTGAATGAGCTAAAAATAGCGCTTTCGGTGGATTCAAAGAACAGACTTCAGAAGACCTCGTCTGAAAATATTGAAGCTTATATATTCTATTTACAGGGAAGGGAGAAGCTGCACAGCTCACAAGATGCCGATGTCATGCTTGCCTCCAGACAACTTTTTAACGAAGCGTTAAAAATAGAACCCGCATTTTCACGGGCCTATGCCGGAATTTGTGAGACTGATTTAAGGCTATATGAAATTTCCAATAGTGCGGATGATTTCTCTACGGCTGAGAAAGCCTGTGATAAGGCACAAAACCTCAGCAAAGGCCTAACTAGTGAAGTTCAAGTTGCGATTGGACGATTGTATGGATATCGGGGCTGGTATGAAAAAGCAGTTGAACAGTTGAATGCAGCCATAGCTATTTCACCCACATCAGTAGACGCCTACATTGCACTCGGTGAAGTGCTTACCATGCAACTTAAGTTTGATGAAGGCGAATCAGCATTTCTACGGGCTGTCGATCTTAAACGAAACTACTGGAAAGCACACGAAGCTCTGGCCAAATTCTATTATGAAACTGAACGATATCAAGATTCGGCTAATGCTTACAAAGTAGTAACACGATTAACCCCTGACTCATCAGTGGCATTTGCTGCTAAGGGCGCAGTTTATTGGATGTTAGGTGATACCCAGCAGGCGCTAACCGCCTACGAACGCTCATTACAATTAAAGCCAACCAGGCAGGCCTATACAAATATCGGCAGCTTCTACTATTATGCCGATCAATTTGACAAGGCTGTTACAATGCAGATGCAGGCCCTGAAATACGCGCCCGATGATCATCGTCTCTGGGGAAGACTAGCCGAAAGCTATCGATTTATTCCCGGACAAAGATCAGCGTCGCAGGCCGCCTATTCAAAGGCCGCTGAGTTGGCTTTGAGTAATCTTGAGATCAACCCCGATGACTGGCTTACAAGAGGAAAATTGGGACTCTATTACGCTCATCTTGATAGCGTTAATGAAGCGACTGTATTGCTTGAGCAAGCTGTAAAAAAATCTCAGCGCGACCCTGAAGTGCTGTATCTACAAGCTCTTAGTTATCTTAGGGTTGACAACGTAGAAGAGGCACTGAACTTACTTGCAGAAGCTGTTGCTCAGGACGAATACTTCAGATTGTTTATTGGATTAGATCCAGATCTGCAGGCGCTCAAAGATGACACCCGCTTTTCTCTGTTACTCCCATTAGCAAACACGCAATAGCAAATATGATTTCAACCGTTAGTGGACGATGACCTTTTAGTAGCAGATTTTGAAGTGTTGGCCGCCAAATAAATGAGGCCGGCCAGCAGACTGAAAAAAACCATGGCAAAGGAATAAATATTACCGGCATAAATGTTAACTTCACACTTACCCTTTTCTTCTAGTATGCTAGTTCCTTTTTTCTATCCTTGATTGAGTGATTTTCCTTTGAAAAATTTATTTTGTTTGACTCCTCGTTACCTTATTTGCCTTGCACTTTTTCTATCTGTAACAGCACAGGCTCATCAAATAGCATTTTGGAACGGCAATAAGACGCCATCAAGACAGGTATATGAACAACAAGTACTGCAAGCTGCCCTTAGCGCGGCAGGGGTAAAGGAAGCGATTAATTCCGATGAGCGCGAGCTGTCAATTAGTGAAGAATCCAGCGTATTTAGCCAGCAATTGTTTGATGTTTTTGCCACGGTACAAGGCAACCCTAAACTTAATAAAGAAAACAAAATATTGATACCCCAACCCATCATGAAGGGTTTGCTTGGTCAGCGATTATTGATCATCCGCCAGACAGACTCAGCAATGTTTGGCGCCATTAATCAAACCGATGAGATGAAAAAAATACGCTCAGGCATTCCTACTGGCTGGGCCGACGTCGCTTTATTTAAAGCAAATCATTATAACACCATTGAAATGGGTGATTTTGATACTATTTTTCAACATTTAGTCAATAATGACTTTGACTATTTAGCCTTGGGGGCCAATGAAATTGAACAAGTTTATCAACAAGCTGAACTGGAAAAGTTGGGCTTAACGATTGCACCAACCTTAATGCTCGAATATCCTTTTCCTGTTGTATTTTATGTTAACCCCAACAATCCTGAACTCGCTCAACAGCTCAATACAGGGCTGGATATGATCATTAAAGATGGCACCTTAAATGCCATGTTTGATAAACACTTTGGTCATTTATATAGCCGCCTACATCTTGCTGATAGAACACGCTTTAAACTCAACAACCCACTTGTTGTGGAATAAAAGATCAACATCCCTTAGATTGAAGTTTTCCGATATGTAATTATGGTGTAACATGTCATTAACAATATTGATGCTTGGGTGCTATCGATGGTAAATACGCCAATGTTTATCGACAAAATTGTCAATATGACAGCCCTTCTCGATCTGGAAATGATGGAATACAGCTTGCTGAAAACGCTTAAGGAGTCTATTGAGCCACAAGAATTAATTATCTTAAAGTTTAACTGTCAGGGTCAGCCGTTTTACCGCTTGAGTCTGAGAAAAGAAAAACTTGAAATTATCAGAGAAAACATAGTAATTCCTGAAGAAATACTTACTGGGATCGTAGTCGTCAGTAAAACCGTAAAACCCTATAATTTTAGGGTTGACTCAACCAAGATAATGACCATCTGGCATATTCTGCAGTCCAAAGAACAAAAAATTATTCTTGTAACAACTACTGCAAAAATATCAAATGAATTAGATACACACATGATAAAAGGTCTGTTGGCCGTTTATCGAAATTTCTATACTGTGATCATGGACTCTCAACGAGATCCGTTGACCGGGCTTTCCAACCGAAAAACGTTTGATGAAACTATTAGCAAAATCCACCGTCAGCGGGAACAGCCTCAAGAATCAGATGCGGTCAAACTAACAGAGCAAACAAGTCAGACAAATACTGGTTTTTGGCTAGGTATGTGTGATCTTGATAACTTTAAGCAAGTGAATGACAATTGGGGTCACCTGTATGGGGACGAGGTGCTTCTTTTGTCATCACAACTTATGCAGGCCCATTTTAGAGAGGATGACTATTTGTTCCGTTTTGGTGGAGAAGAATTTGTTATTATTATCTATGCTTCAAACCAAGAAAAAGCATTTTTGTCCTTTGATCGCTTCCGTATCGCAATGGAAGATAATTATTTCCCCCAGGTCGGACAAGTCACCATCAGTATCGGGGTTACCCAACTGGATCCTAACATATTCACGGCAACACTTATTGATCATGCCGACAAAGCTCTTTATTATGCAAAACACAATGGTCGAAACCAGGTATTTTTTTACGAAGAACTTGTCGAAAAAGGTCTTATTGAGGAGAATGAAATAATGATTGGTGACATTAAAATTTTCTGAAAGAATTGCAGGGATAAAAATTAATCTCTTCTATGACAGCCAAATAAAAGAGATCAGTGTCTGAGGGATCCCCACGAATTTATTCAACACCTGCACTCGCTCCTTTAATGCCATAAATAAGTTGGGTAATGGTATCACTTAAATGCTGTTTGAGTCAGAGCAACCGTGTGTCTTTGACTGCTCGTCGCCCGAGACATTGAAAGGATAACACCCGTTTTTTTGTCGTTGTATTAGCTTGATATAGTCGATGTAAACCCGCACTAACAATCGTTAAACCGATGAGTAACACTATTATATAAGCCAATGTTTCAATCAATATTAACACCACTAAACGCCTTAGACGTTTACTTTTTTTATGCTCAAATCCCAGGCCATATAAAACGGCTATTTATATCTCGAAATTCTTCTTCTATTTGCATACGTGTCCGATAGATATCAACCGCTTGTTTTGCCAACTTACTGTTCATTGAGAGCGATGTGCTGAGCAGCCATGGCTCTTTTTCACTTTTTAAATGAGATTGTGACGCGCCAGATTTTTTGGGTAAGACGTCACGGTTGACTTTGTGGCGGCCTTTCGGCCGTTGTTTATGCAAAATTAATCGGCAAGTCAGCGGATTGTTTTTAGTGATCTGTCCGTGAAACACCTTTGGTTTGGCCGTGGCGTTACCAAATAAAGTACAAATATTTCCCCAACGCTTCCCATTATCAAGGGAAAGAGTATTGGGTTAGCGTGTACGTCCAACAAAATCCCAAGCTAGGTCAAGCACTTGCTTAAACCATAGCACTTTATAACCTCCATCAGTCACAATAATGGGGCGTGAGGAAATACGTCCAAATAAACAACATATTGCCGTGTATATGTAATCAAAATCAATCAGTAAATGTGAATGAGAACAGAGTCTATCTGCTCGTTTTATACTATTTTTTCGTGTGCGGGTGAATCGATACCTCGTCCCATGCTAGTGACGCTAGCGGCATTACCCGTCAGTAAACTGTGAATGCATCCAGATAGAGCCACTCGACACGTTTTATGCATGTGAGGGGTGACAAGTGAAAGGGTATTATTCAAAATAGCCTTTACATTCATGGTATTGGTGCTTTGTGAGTTTTGGCTAATGCTCGGATCACCAAATGCCATGAATGTTTCCTACGTTTTCAACTATCTTTCTGATTTGTATATATTATTCATGGGCATACCTCAGGATCAGTGTTAATTTAAGTAAACTAGGGGCAGAAGTAGCTCAAATAGGTGCTGTTTTTTTAGCGGTCACACGCTATTTGAAAAGCTTTGCTTGCGTAATCAAACAATAGCCGCTATCTTGCCGCTCGAATCGGACGCGGGATGGAGCAGTCTGGTAGCTCGTCGGGCTCATAACCCGAAGGTCGTAGGTTCAAATCCTGCTCCCGCAACCAACCGATTCTCTCAAATAAAAATCGAAATCATATTAGC
>Ga0307489_10000329_pt1 | contig 27678 bp, 24 predicted proteins | sample SB12metaG_FD_202247 | JGI IMG/M metagenome (GOLD analysis project Ga0307489, IMG submission 202247) | Sea-ice brine microbial communities from Beaufort Sea near Barrow, Alaska, United States - SB 1.2 | ecosystem: Environmental > Aquatic > Marine > Coastal | place: USA: Alaska | collected... | reverse complement strand
CGTATCGGTATTACATTAGCTCTGCCCTGCTGACGCCAGAGCAATTTGGTAAAGCAGCACGAGGTCACTGTAGTATCAAAAGTAAGTTGCACTGGGTTCTGGATACAGCGATGCGTGAAGATAACGGTCAAATATACCGTGGTGATGGCGCAGAGAATATCGCCCGGCTAAGGCATATTGGGGTTAATCTGATAAAAGTTGATACGAGCAGAAAAGCCAGTGTTAGACGTAAACAGCCCATGGCTGAAATGGATACTGATCACTTTGAGGCTATATTTTTAGCGAGGTGTGAGTTAGTTGAGTGATAATTAGGTATTCACGCTCTTGCCGCGCATATGGCGGTCGCTAAAAAACTCAACTAAAGTGTAGCGCCTAAAGGATGCCTTTAAGATATATCTGTGCGGCTGTTACAGTGATGTCAGCTTTTTTTTGCTATCTTGTATAGGGCTGAAGGCCAGACACTAAAAAAATTAATATTTTTATGGAGAAGTACATGTTTGAATTTGATTCAGAAAAATTGTCCGGGATGATAGACATCTATGTTATCCCCTGGGGGATCAACATTGTGATGGCGGTACTGATTTATATAGTCGGTAAGATCGTTGTCAGTGTACTGCTCAATGTCTTCGGCAAGGTGATGGCTCGTTCAAAATACGATGACATGCTCATCGATTTTATCAAAGCTATTCTAAATGCGGTGTTGATGTTGTTTGTTATCGTCGCCTCGTTAGACAAACTAGGCGTAGATACAACATCACTAGTGGCTATTTTAGGTGCGGCAGGTTTGGCCATTGGCTTGTCACTGCAAGGCTCGTTACAAAACTTCGCCGCAGGGGTGATGTTACTTGTTTTTCGTCCTTTTAAAGCGGGTGATTTTGTCGAAGCTGGTGACGCTATGGGGGTTATTAAAAGTATCAGTATTTTCACTACCGTGATGACTACAGGCGATAATAAAGAAGTGATTGTGCCTAACGGTCGTATCTATAGTGGCAACATTACTAACTATTCAGCTAAAGAAACACGTCGTATCGATATGGTAGTAGGCATTGGTTACGATGCTGATCTAAAACATGCCAAAGACGTTTTAAGTGAGCTGATTGCTGCAGATGATCGTATTCTCGCTGATCCCAAACCCCTGGTTGCGGTATTGGAGCTTGCAGACAGTAGTGTCAATTTTGTAGTGAGACCCTGGGTGAAAACAGCGGATTATTGGGCGGTTAAATTTGCCTTCAACGAAGCGGTGAAATTGCGCTTCGATGAAGAAGGTATTTCAATCCCCTTCCCGCAAATGGATGTGCACGTGCATAAAGAGGAAACGCAAGGCAAAGCGTAAATAACGCAAAGAGCGCCAGGGTTGCTTCTCCCGGCACACAAAAAAGCCAGACAGTCACTCTCTGCCTGGCTTTTTTTATTCCTCTAAATGCGTTTATGAAAATTTTTTAATAGATTGCAAATTTCTTGCTACGCAGTCTCCCACTTAGGAGAACAAATTTAGTAGGTGTAACTTTCTCTGTATATTTGCGGGCGTTTATCGCCTTGATGCAGATATATACCTAAAATCATTGAAGTTGCCGCTAGGCGCTAAAGGCGCTCAGCCCCATGCGGTTAGACTTACTAAGTGCAACGCGGTTAGCGATAGAGGTGAGTGAAAGTTGCCAACAACGCTGCAGATTAAATGGTGACGGGTATCGCTTTAATTATCGGCGGCAATTAGGCTTGGTGCTGGCAACGTTATAAAGACTCACAGCGCCAGGCATGTTTTTCTTTAGGGTGTCAATGCGCGTTGTGGGTAAAGGGTGAGTCGATAAGAGTTCCGGTTGGCGATTGTCTCCACTGGCTTTGGCCATATTCTGCCATAGGTCGACCGCTTGTTTAGGGTCAAAACCTGATTTTGCCATTAACTGTAAACCAATCAAATCCGCTTCGGTTTCATGGGTACGGCTAAAAGGCAGTTGCACGCCGACCTGCACCCCTAAACCTATTGCCGCCATAATCAGATTGTTGTTGGCAATTTGATTGGTTTCCAACAATTGGTTAGTGACCTCCATACCCACCCCAATCAAGGTGCTACTGGACATACGCTCGTTGCCATGTTCTGCAATCACATGGCCCACTTCATGGCCTATTACCGCGGCTAATTGATCCTGATTTTTGGCAACGTCCAACAAACCGCTATAGACGCCTATTTTTCCACCCGGCAGGGCGAAGGCGTTAACCTGGGGATCATCAAAGACGACCAGTTCCCATGTGCCGGCGAATACCGACTTAGGCACATGTTTGGTAATGGCATCGGCTATGCAAGAGACATAGTGGTTAGTGACGGGCAAGGTAGATACTTTTTGCTCTGTTTTCATACCATCAAAGGTTTGCGCGCCTATGTTAGCCAGTTGATCTGACGAATAGAGTTTAAATTGGTTACGCCCCAAAGGCGATTTTGCACAACTTGCCAATATCAGCACTGACACACCGATTAAGCTAACCATTTTGGTAAATTTGAACGACATAATGTCTTCCCGTATGAGTTTATGTGGGTATATGCCAATAGTAACCCGTTCCTAGGATTTGGTTAAGCACTAGCATGATTTTCAGCATAAATTAAAAGCAACACCGAGTTAACCCTAAGGAGTATATAAAATTGGTAATAAAAAAGGGCTATCCACTTAGCCCCACCAAGCACAATTTTTTTGGGGACCAGATTTAATCACCTTGTTTTTTAAGATCATAACAGGCCATCAAGCGATGGAGGTCATGTAAATCCTGTAACCAAGAGTGATTTTTACCACACAGGGCAAAGGACCAAGGGAGGAACTTCGTTCTCAAATGAGCGATACATTTCAAGTTATTATAGCAGTACCACAATCTTCAATGGCCTCCGAGCCTTGGCCGCCGACGAAGACACTACACACCTTAAAAGTAGTACATCGAATAATAAATAGTTGATTTTTGCTGTTTAGTGAGGTTTGTCGATACTAGAAAAATGAGGTGCAAAAACATCAATGTACATACTACAACTCCGCAAAAGGAAGTGTAATATTACCACCGTGATTATGGGTAAAATAATGTTCAATTGTGCAAAAAGCGTTCGTTATTTTGCTCTTGGGATCAAACCTAAGAAGTTGGATAATTCATGATTATAGCGATAGCTTTCGGTGCGGTGATGAGTATCACGCCACCTGTATCAATACAGCCTTCAATTTTCGCCCTAATGGGTACTCCACTTAAACTGGCCGTCATAACAGCAGCCAACATAGACTGACCACCAGATCCATTTACGTCAAACACAAACCGGTCTGATAATTCGCACCCCTGAATGTCCCCAAGACTGTTCTGCAGATACACTGCATGTATACCAGTATCACGAAATACTGTCCTTGTTATCAATTCCGATGCCGTATTCTCAGAAGTATTAGAAAATACAGACGATGAAACTATGATTAAAACAATCGTTAATATACATTGTATTATGTTCATATTAAGTTATCTCTTGTCGGTTGAATTATTATTTATAAATTCTTGCCTATTTTGCTGTGTCTGCTCAATAATATGTGCGCCTCTCTCAACATATTTTTCACCTCCTCTTTAAGAGTTTTTACCCCGCTTATCCAGTCTTGAGTAGCGGATGATTGATGACATCCAAAGTGGTAAACCCTGCTTCTCTCTTCGCAGTTTAAGAGACTATCAGCACGTTTTTTTCCATGTTCCCCTGACTTTTCTTGTCTTATTGTCTGTCACCAGTCATAGCATCATTGATATAATGGGTGCCACGGGCCGTTTTAACTATGGGACAGAAAGAAAAACATTGGTGTTGTGTCTATGTATTGAGCTCACTATCTGTCTGGTTTAAAGAAACAAGGGCTAAGATAAAACAGCAAATATTGATTGCCGTCTATCAACAGTAACATGCTATAGAGTCCGTTTTTATGGTGCCAATCTGACTCTTGATGGCGTAAACATGACGCAATAAAGTTGGCTGCCCATATCCGCTAAACGATGCTCTGAGCCTAGCGAATATGGGCCACCTGCACAAAGCCTCTATCAGACCCCCCAATATTATATGAAGCGTACACGATTAAATCATCCGCAGGGATCGTAACATTGATATAAATTGCCAGTTTACCGTCAATAAATCCTATTTCTTGCAATTTTGCACCAATAAGCTGGGATATTTTTGTAACCGTGTTAGGGTATGCCACGCCAACATTTCCTAAGTCAAATGTTGTGCCTTTGTCATCTGAGGCCTTAACGTTTATATCCCCTGCAGTCGCACCGAGATTGGTTACATACATGATTTGGCTGGCATTAGCGCCATAAGGCATATAGGGGATGATGGCAATCCCCCCATTTAGTGTCCACGCCCCAGCAGGTAATGAAGACAATTGATGGATTCCATTTTGTCCATCAGCCTTGGTATAATTATATTCTGCCTCAAAAGTAAAACCTTGGCTTTCAAGTACTACATCACCGGGGGCATTAAATTGTACTGATACAGTTTTCGCCTCTCCAGGCACTGAAGCAGTCAATTTGGCGGCCGCAGGTTCCAAAGTTAGGGAAGCACCAGGACTCGTAAAGTTGTTGCTGTCAAGCCCTGTCATTTTACCTGCTTCACCATAGAGTGTTAGCGCTGTGCGAGTCACACTGGCCAGATTCAGCCAGCCGCTGGTATCAGGGGAATTCGCCGACCAACTTAGGCTATCACTCACACCTGTGGTAAATTCTTGTCTGTTTTTTTCAACGTCAATTATGTTATTAAACGTTTTGGATAGCGTTGCTGAACCGAATTGACTCATGGCTTGTGCTACAGTCGCATTTGGAATACCGCCAGAATCGAAGACTTCACCAACAGTTGTACTGGAAGATACCGTTAACGTTAAAGCTGAATTGAGCAAAAGGGCTACGTTATAATCGATTGGACCCAGTATAACGAGCGCTCCCAAGGTCGTTTGAGAAGTATAAGATCCACCGCCAGGCATTGTTGGTTGGATCACCCCTGTTACTCGATATGTCACCTGATTACTTGACAAATTCAATAGGCCCAGCTCAAGGCCTGCAATGGCGTAGGAGGGCGATGCGTCATCAATCGCTGGTACAACAATCTGGGAAGGAATAGTAGAAAGTTCATCGCTAAATGTGAACGTTATCTTATCACCAGGTGTGTAAGCGGCCCCTAACGTGTAACTAATTGAGTTCGAAGCCTGGGGGGTTGTTCCTGCGCCGATGCCTTGCGCAGAATGTATTTGTTTGATGACGGCCACTGTTCCGGCGTTGACCAAGCCAGATGAAGGCGCTATGGCTGTCAGCAGCAAAATGCTTTTCAGTATTTTTCGCATGAATACTATTCCCAATAAGTGTGTTTTTCTTTAATACGAAAGCGCAGTGGCAGCAAACTTATGTTGAGCTACGTTTTTATGGCACAGAAACCTCGCCTTATTCTGCAATCTTAGTTTGCTCAGCCTTTGCTTTAATCAGAGTATGAGCTCGTGTGGCAAAACTGTGACAGCGATTCTTACCTTACGGCTCTGTGTATCGTTATCGACATAATATTTCCACAAAGCCTCTGTCAGACCCCCCCACATTGTAGGATGCATAAAACATAACGTTTTCAGGATTGTCTACTGTCATAGTAAAGGAGAACTTATTTGCGGTGAAACCTTTACTTATCAACGCCTCTTCGATTTTTGGAGCTAATTTGGTAATGCCGACGCCCAGGTTGGCTATGACCCCTAAATCATAACTATTCCCCTGATCATCTATTGCGGTCACGACCACATTGCCACTACTGGCAGAGGTGTTAAACCACCCATTGGGAAATCGGGTTGCGTAGATAATTTGCGAGGCATTAGTGCCATACGGCATATAGGAAATAATCCAAGAAGCACAGCCGATTTTGGTGTCGTTAATGGTAGGGGCCATTGTCGTTGACGTTCCCCCTAGTGGGATGACAATAATTCTTGGTTTAAGCGCGGATGCAGATGATTCACTGGCTTGGGCCGAGAGTGAAAACGGGCTGAATAAGAAAAAAAAGAAAGTAAGGAAAATAAATTTTCTTCGCTGCTTATGCGTTTTCAATTACTACACCTTAACTATGTAATGATAACGTTAATTATATTTACATATAATTAACATTTATGCTATCAATATAAATATTCCTTAGCAAGATATAGAAAATACCTAGCTTATCAATCAGCCCAATAGTATCTCTGATCTGAATTTATTACTTCATGGGCCACATCCTGAAGATAAATGAGCGGCTCTGTAAAAGGGGACGGCTATTGATGCATAACAGGCAGTGTTCAAATCGCTTAACGTATTCTGAGTGGGTATTAATACGGATTGATATTATAAGCCAGGTAATTGTTATGGGGTCTGGAGCTCTTTTTTGTGGCCGTCGAAGTATTCGTATATACAAAAAAGAGACTGTATCAATGTATTACACAAGATTGTTGACCTGGCCAAAGGTGTTGCTTTGTCAATGAACACTCAAGCCTCAAGCCTGGAAGATCCATATAACCAAGTGACTTCAAAACGAAAATCCAGAATTTGGACAGGAAGTCAGAGCAAGGCACAATACACAGGAAATGGTATTCCTTTTTCAAGTGGCGTAACACAGCACAGGTTTTGTGCTTAAGCTCCCTTCGGACGGCCCTCCCCATAAACACTAGGGGAGGTATTTGATATTGGAAAGCTAAGCCTCAATGCAAATACTTGTATTTGGCGATGTGAACTTCCGTTCATCACTGCATTTTAAAGTTGCTTAGGTATATCCCCGTGATCATGACAAGTGCAGCGACCCAATCACTTAGTATAGCTAAGTGATTGGATTGAGTTTATTTGCCGTCTCGCTGCCACTAAAATGGCTTGGGTATGTGCCAACCCAGTTAATAACTAGAGCGCAGCTGAGCGCAGAGCCTCTGCTTTGTCGGTTTTTTCCCAGGGGAACTCATCACGGCCAAAATGACCGTAAGCTGCGGTGGCTTGATAAATTGGACGTTCTAAATCCAGCATCTTTAACAGGCCAAAAGGACGCAATTCGAAGTGCTCACGTACTAGCGCTGTTAGTGTTTCATCTGACACTAAACCGGTTCCAAAGGTATCTATATTGATAGACGTAGGTTCTGCAACCCCTATGGCGTAAGAAATTTGAATCTCGCAACGTTTAGCCAGTTTTGCCGCCACTATGTTTTTTGCTACGTAACGACCTGCATAGGCAGCAGAACGGTCGACCTTGGAAGGATCTTTACCTGAAAACGCACCACCGCCGTGTCTGGCCATTCCGCCATAAGTATCAACGATGATTTTGCGCCCGGTTAGGCCGCAATCGCCCATAGGCCCGCCAACCACAAAGCGTCCGGTGGGGTTGATAAAGTATTTGGTATCCTTGGTTAACCATTTAGCAGGCAGAACGGGTTTGATGATTTCTTCCATCACAGCTTCCCGTAAATCTGCGGTGCTGATTGAATCACAATGCTGGGTAGACAATACCACTGCATCTATGCCAACCGGTTCATTATCCTGGTAAACAAAGGTTACCTGAGATTTGGCATCGGGACGTAACCAGCCAAGTTGGCCACTTTTCCGTATTTCAGCCTGGCGTTTAACCAGCCTATGGGCGTAGATAATAGGCGCAGGCATAAGCTCGACGGTTTCATCGCTGGCGTAGCCAAACATTAACCCTTGATCGCCCGCACCTTGATCTTCTGGACGGCTGCGATCTACCCCTTGATTGATATCAGGGGATTGCTTCCCTATGGCATTGAGTACCGCGCAAGAATCGGCATCAAAACCCATATCTGAGTGGGTATAACCAATTTCCCGTACCGTTTTACGGGTAAGTTCTTCTATATCTACCCAGGCATTGGTGGTGACTTCACCGCCTACCAGAACCATTCCGGTTTTGACATAGGTTTCGCAAGCGACTCGGGCTTTAGGATCCTGAGTTAAAATTGCATCGAGAACGGCATCGGAAATTTGGTCGGCGATTTTATCTGGATGCCCTTCAGAAACAGACTCAGAGGTAAAAAGATGCTTTGCCATTGACTTTCCTTATGTGAATAGAAGTAATTACTGGATAACTATAATGATATTCTACTGATTAAGATCAAAAATACCAGTCTTTACATCTAGACGTCCAAACGGCCAAGTGTAAATTTAACCTTCCAGTTAAAAAAGACACTGTTATAAGGATTTTCGTTAATTATTTGTCGTTGCAGTTATCCCCGGCCTAAGACAGAATAGAAAGCCAATTTGCCAAGCTATCTAAAAACGTACCCAACGCATTGAAAATACAGCCAGGCTGCATAGTGATCTACACTCATGTTCAGAATTTTCATTTGAACATGGATCAATTACATCCTGCTGGCCGACTGTTTCAAGCAAAAGGGTTAAAGCAGCTTCGCTCGCCAGTTAATTATAATCTCAGGAGACAAAATGCCTTCACGTCAAGAACTCGCTAACGCTATTCGTGCCCTCAGTATGGATGCAGTACAACAGGCTAAATCAGGCCACCCGGGTGCCCCCATGGGCATGGCGGATATTGCCCAAGTATTGTGGAATGACTTCATGCAACACAATCCTGCTAATCCAAACTGGGCTAACCGCGATCGTTTTGTTATGTCAAACGGCCATGGCTCCATGTTGGTTTATTCTTTATTGCATTTAACCGGTTATGCTCTGCCCATCGAAGAGTTGAAGAACTTTCGTCAATTGCATTCTAAAACCCCTGGTCATCCCGAATATGGTTATGCCCCAGGTGTTGAAACAACCACAGGCCCCCTTGGCCAGGGCCTAAGTAATGCCGTGGGTATGGCGATCGCTGAAAAAACGTTGGCGGCCCAGTTTAACCAGCCAGATTTTGATGTAGTGGATCACTTTACTTACTGCTTCCTCGGTGACGGTTGTTTGATGGAAGGGATATCCCATGAAGTGTCATCGTTGGCCGGTACCTTAGGGTTAGGCAAGTTAATTGCGTTTTGGGATGACAATGGTATTTCCATCGATGGCAAAGTTGAAGGCTGGTTTACGGACAATACACCGGCTCGTTTTGAAGCCTATGGCTGGCATGTTATTGCCAATGTTGATGGGCATGATCCACAGGCCATAAAAAGTGCTATCGAAACAGCCAGATCTCAAACTGACAAACCTACGCTGATATGCTGTAAAACCGTGATTGGTTTTGGCTCACCCAATAAATCCGGCAGTCATGACTCTCATGGCTCACCGCTTGGGGACGATGAAATTATTGCGACCCGCAAGTTTCTGAATTGGCCCCATGCTGCCTTTGATATTCCAGCGGATATTTATGCCGGCTGGGATGCCACCACAGCGGGTGCGCAAAAAGAGCAAGTCTGGAATGATACTCTGGCATCTTATGCCGATGCCCACCCTGAACTTGCTGCTGAGCTAACACGTCGGGTAGAGGGTGATTTACCTGCTGATTTTGCTGCTAAGGCCCAGGCGTTTGTGGAACAGGCTCAAGAAAAAGCAGAAGATATTGCCAGTCGTAAGGCTTCGCAAAATTGTATTGAAGCCTTTGCTACTTTATTACCTGAAGTGTTAGGAGGGTCTGCAGATTTAGCCGGTTCAAACTTAACCTTATGGTCAGGTTCAAAAGGGATCACTGCGCAGGATGCTAGCGGTAACTACTTATATTACGGTGTGCGCGAATTTGGTATGAGCGGTATTATGAACGGTATCGGTCTGCACGGCGGCTTTCGTCCCTTTGGTGCCACCTTTTTAATGTTTATGGAATATGCCCGTAATGCTGTGCGCATGGCCTCATTAATGGGTATCCCCAATATATTTGTCTATACCCATGACTCTATCGGTCAGGGCGAAGACGGCCCAACCCACCAACCTATAGAACAATTGGCAAACTTGCGTATGACCCCTAACCTGGCGACATGGCGTCCTTGTGATGGTGCAGAAACGGCTGTTGCCTGGAAGGCAGCCCTGGAACGTAAAGATGGTCCCAGTGCCCTGGTTTTTAGCCGTCAAGGTTTACCTGCGCAAAAACGTAACCCAGAACAACTGGCAAACGTGGCCAGGGGAGGGTACATTTTGCTCGATAGTGCAACCACCCCAGAGGTGATTATACTGGCGACCGGTTCAGAAGTAGGGGCGGCTATGGCTGCAGCCCAAAACCTAACGGCCCAGGGAACGGTTGTACGAGTGGTATCTATGCCAAGTACATCGGTATTTGATCAGCAAGACTCAGCATATCGCGAGTCTGTGTTACCCAAAACTGTCACCAAGCGGGTAGCGGTTGAAGCCTCCCATGTGGATTATTGGCGCAAGTACGTCGGTCTGGACGGTGATGTAGTGGGCATGACGACCTTTGGCGAATCAGCACCTGGAAACGTATTGCTGGAACATTTTGGTATCACCGCTGAGGGTGTTACCCGTGCTGTCCAGGGATTGTTGAATTCCCAATAAAATGGCTTTTTGTTAATCCAGTAAATCTATACGCAAAGCCATTGGAGTGGCAGCCTAACGGCAAAATAATTCCCCCATGAGCTTAGATTGAGTAAGTAATTGGGGGGAGAGTAGCCAACAACGTTGCAGCTTCAAGGGAGACGGGGATATATTCTAAGGCGTTTTAAGCGTCTTAGTTATTATACAGCGGCGAAAAACAATCAATAAGAGCCAGATGATACGAGTAGCAATAAACGGATTTGGTCGAGTCGGCCGCAGCGTATTACGTGCGCTATATGAAACCGGCCAGAATAAGCACCTGCAAATAATCGCCATCAATGAATTGGCTAAACCTGAAGGGGTGGCCCATTTACTCAAATATGATACCGCCCATGGGCGTTTTTCATTTCCGGTAGAATTGGCTGGTGATAAATTGGTTGTGGCTGGGGATAACATTACCCTGGTGCAAGAATCTGATATCGCCCGGTTACCCTGGGCTGAACTGGGCATTGATTTAGTGCTGGAATGCTCAGGGGTAAACAATACACGCCAGGATGGCGAAAAACACCTGGCTCAGGGGGCTAAAAAAGTTCTGTTTTCCCAGCCTTGTGGACCGGACATGGATGCTACAGTGATTTTTGGCATCAATGATCGCGAGTTAAAAGCCAGCGATCTTATCGTGTCTAACGGCTCCTGTACCACCAATTGTATTGTTCCGGTTATCCAGGTTCTCGATAATGCCTTTAATGTATTAAGCGGTACGATCACCACTATCCATTCTTCTATGCATGATCAACAAGTCATTGATGCTTACCACCCGGATTTACGCCGCAGCAGGGCCGCCAGTCAATCGATTATTCCGGTTGATACCAAGTTGGCCTTGGGCATTGAACGGATTTTGCCTAAACTTGCCGGCAAGTTTGAGGCGATTGCGGTGCGGGTGCCGACTATTAACGTCACCGCTATGGATTTAAGCGTGACAGTGGATGCCAAAGTCAGTATTGATGATGTTAACCAGGTCCTTAAACAAGCCAGAGAGGGTCGTTTAAACGGTATTTTAGATTACACTGAAGAGCCTTTGGTTTCAGTTGATTTTAATCACGATCCCCATTCTTGCATTGTCGATGGTACACAGACCAGAGTCAGCCATAAGCAGTTGGTTAAAACCCTGGTGTGGTGCGACAACGAGTGGGGCTTTGCCAATCGCATGCTCGACACTGCTGTGGCCATGTGGCGCCATGACAAACAACACTAATACAATTTCACAAGGGATATTATGTCTATAGTAAAAATGACGGATTTGGATTTGGCCGGTAAACGTGTGCTGATCCGCCAGGATTTAAATGTGCCTATTAAAGACGGCAAAGTGACTTCTGATGCACGCATCAAGGCATCCTTGCCCACAATTAAACAAGCCCTTAAGGCTGGCGCTAACGTTATGGTGATGTCCCACTTAGGACGTCCAACTGAGGGCCAATTCGAAGCAGAGTTTTCGTTACAACCGGTGGTAGATTATTTAGCTGATGTCCTGGATTGCAATGTGCGCTTGGAGCGCAACTATTTGCAAGGGGTGAATGTGGCTGCCGGTGAACTGGTTATTCTGGAAAATGTGCGTTTCAATCCAGGGGAAAAAAGCGACGATACAACGCTGGCCAAGCAATATGCCGATCTGTGTGATGTTTACGTGATGGACGCTTTTGGCACAGCCCACCGTGCTCAGGCGTCTACTCACGGAGTAGGGAAGTTTGCACCATTAGCGTGCGCAGGCCCTTTACTCGCAGGTGAACTGACCGCCTTAGGTAAAGCGCTGGACAATCCAGCGCGGCCCTTATTGGCGATAGTCGGTGGTTCAAAAGTATCCACTAAATTAACCGTACTTAAGTCACTGTCCACTAAAGTGGATCAACTTATAGTGGGGGGCGGAATAGCGAATACTTTTATTGCCGCCATGGGCCATAATGTGGGCAAGTCTTTATACGAAGCTGACTTGATCCCCGAAGCCAAACGTTTACTTGCAGCAGCTAAAGCCAACGGTGGCGATATTCCTGTGCCCACTGATGTGGTAACGGCCACTGAGTTTGCCGAACATGCTACCGCCTCGTTAAAATCTGTTGAACAGGTCACGGATGGGGAGATGATTTTTGATATTGGTCCCGTCACCGCCGCCAAGCTGGCCGAGCAGATCAAATTAGCTGGCACCATAGTATGGAATGGCCCGGTCGGGGTATTTGAATTCGATCAGTTCGCTGAGGGCACAAAAACCTTAGCCCTGGCCATCGCCCAAAGTGATGCGTTCTCCATTGCTGGTGGCGGTGATACGCTGGCAGCAGTGGACAAATATGGTATTGCAGATAAGATATCTTACATTTCCACTGGTGGTGGGGCCTTCCTGGAATTTTTAGAAGGTAAAGAATTACCCGCGGTTGCGATGTTAGAAGCAAGGTCAACCGAGTAATAAGTGTTGAAAAATTGTTAATAAGAAAAGCTTAAGCTTTCAAACCCTTTGTAACCCTACAAGCCTTTATGCCCATCGGCTTACAACACAATTAAGGAGTGTTGCACATGGCATCACAAGTTCAGTTAGAAATGTTGGAAAAAATAAAAACGCAGCCAGGATTTATTGCAGCCCTTGATCAAAGTGGCGGCAGCACGCCTAAGGCCCTTCTGCTATATGGTGTTGACGAGTCAAAGTACAGCAATGATGAACAGATGTTTACTCAGGTGCACCTTATGCGTCAACGTATTGTGACCAGTAAGGCGTTTAATGGTGAGCGTGTACTGGGCGCTATTTTGTTTGAAAACACCCTGGATAGAGAAGTTTCGGGTAAAACAACTGCTCATTATTTGTGGCAAGAAAAAAATGTTGTGCCTTTTCTCAAGGTAGACAAAGGCCTGGTTGATGAGGCTAATGGGGTGCAATTGATGAAACCCATCGCTGAACTCGATAACTTGCTCGCCAAAGCCAATGCCCAGGATGTATTTGGCACTAAAATGCGTTCTGTGGTCAAGCTGGCTAATGCCCAAGGTATTAACGAGCTGGTTGCTCAGCAGTTCACCGTAGGCAAGCAGATATTGGCTGCAGGGCTGATGCCTATTATTGAACCGGAAGTGGATATCAACAGCCCAGAAAAGGCCCAGGCAGAGGTATTGCTTAAAGCGTCTATTTTGGATCAGTTGGATAAACTGCCCAGTGAACAACAGGTCATGCTAAAGCTGACTCTGCCGGAAACCGCAAACTTCTATCAAGAACTCGTAGCCCATCCCCAGGTTTTGAAAGTTGTTGCCCTGTCCGGTGGTTACAGCCGTGAAGAAGCCAATCGTCGTCTGAGTGAGAATAATGGCATCATAGCCAGTTTCTCGCGCGCCCTGACTGAAGGGATCAGTGCCCAGCAAAGTGATGAGCAATTCAACGCCAGCCTCGATAGCGCCATAGAAGCTATTTATCAGGCGTCTAAACGTTGAAAAATAGTCCTTAATAGCCGTAAATAAAACCGGGCCATCGTCCGGTTTTTTGTTTTTAACTCTAGCGTTTAGCCATGGGATAAATTATTCTAAGTTCTGATTTCCATTGATTGTTTTTTCAATATGCTGATATCCCTGCCACTTCCTCTATATAAAAAGCTGACCGTTACCTTTCGTGTTGAACCCGGTTGCCTGGGCCCTGATGGGATAAGTCATATCGACGCTTTTTGTAAATTTGCCAAAAAAGAGGTAGCCAATCTGGACAGTGATGTTGTGCGTTGGGTGATCGTGCCGCGCTTTGATAAATTCATGGCTGAAACTGAATATAAAACGAATAATAAAAGACTAGACTATAACAAGGCTGAAAAATACTTAATGGTATTTGGCAAGGAGCTTAAACAATTTGAAGACCATTTACAGCACAAACTTACCCTTTTGATCGATCAATACCTGGGTAGATAACCAGCTTAGGGTATGCCTCACCTGCCAGGTTACTGAATTAACCAGCCTTTTTGTACGGCTAGTTCTACCTGTTGGCAGACATAATCCCATAATTTTGGTGCCAGGACTTGCAAATAGCTGTTGCGTAACAGAACTTGTTGTTTTTGCACCCCATATAACGCCCAACTTCCTCCATTGTTATCCATATTTTGCAATACAGGTAATACTCTATCCATTGCTTTGGCAAAGCGTGCATCTGCGCTTTGGGCTTGTTCAAATTCCAGCCACAGGGCCCTGGTGGCCGCACCTTGTTCAACAGGCAACAGACCAAATATACGCAGCGCAGCATCATGTTCTTTTATTTCCTGCGCCGCTAAATCCTCTTGGCAGGCAAAGGCAAACAAGTCACCGGCATCGATTTCGACAATATCGTGGATCAGTAACATGCTGGTTACCCGCTGAATGTCGACGGGCTCGGCGGCATATTGCTGCATAACCTGGGCTAACAGAGAAATATGCCAGCTATGTTCGGCGCTATTTTCCTGACGGTTACCATCGGCCATCACCCGAGTTTTGCGTTGTACAGCTTTAAGTTTGTCCAGCTCAAGAACGTAGGCAATTTGTTGGTGTAATTCAGTCATAGTGGTTCCTGGTAATAGAAGTTAAGAAAATGACAGCATAAAAGCTGCACTTATCCTAACTTGTTGGGGTAAATAACATCAAAACTGTCTCATACTGCAGCCTGTTTCGGAATGTCTATCAATCGTTTAAGGCTTCTTTGGATCACAGGTAATATATTTATTGATAGACCAGGTTAAGATCTAACGCTCTGATATAGTTGGCTTCACGTTCCAGATCAGCGCTAAAGATGGGTTTTGTTGCTAACCAATGTGCAGGGAAGGATAAATGCAGGCTATTGTGCTGTGCGTTAATGTCCATCGATGGCAATATATCATCCTGTCGTTTGATGTTAAGCAACACGGCTAAACGCAGGACGGCGATAAGTTTGTAGACCTGGTCGTTTGAGTGCAAGGCGAATTCAGTTATATCGTGGGGGCGGATTTTTTTACGATGAAAACGCACCAGGGTCGCCATCAGATTCTGTTGCTCCTGATTAAAACCCGGCAAGTCAATGTGTTGCAATATATAACCCGAATGACGCTGCACGCCTAATGTATTGATTTGCAGACCAACCTCATGTAACAAAGCCGCCCAACCAAGCATATCTTTGCACTCTTTGTTAGCAATATCCCAGTCTTGTTTAATACACTGGTAAATCGTCATAGTGGTGGCGTGGACTCGCCTGGCATGGTCGATATCCACATCGTAACGGGTGGCCAGACTTTCTGTGCTGCGCTGACGAATATCCTGGTGGGTGAGTTGTGCTTCCATTTCATATAACACCCCTTCGCGCAACGCCGCAGGAGAAAATTCCATTTCCTCTATTTGCAAGCTTTTGAAGATGGCGGTCAATACTGCCAAACCTGCCGCAAAGACCGGTTTACGATCGTCACTCAGGGCGGGCAATTTCAATTTGTCCAAAGAGCCTGCATCGCAGCACAACGTGATCAATTTATTAAGATCGCCCAGGGTCACACAGTTTTCTTTGGTTTTGTTGCTAATTTGTGGCACTAACTCAATTATGCTACGTATTGTGCCAGAGGTGCCGATACAGATTTTCCATCCCGCGAGGATATACTTTTTGTCGATCATCTCCAGTTCTTGCTGGGCAGCGGTTATCGCTTTTTCAAATGATCTAGTCTTAAATTCGCCGTTTTTAAAGAAACGTCTGGTGTAGCTCACACACCCCATTTGCAAGCTACGTAGCAGTATAGCATTGAAGTTTTCGCCGATAATAAATTCAGTGGAGCCGCCGCCTATATCTATTACCAGACGTTGACCATTGTCATGAACGGTATGGGCCACACCGAGGTAAATTAAACGTGCCTCTTCAGTGCCGCTAATCACTTCAATGGGGTAGGGCAGTATTTTACTGGCAGCGCGAATAAAGGTTCTGGCATTGTGCGCTTTACGTAAAGTATAAGTTGCGACTATGCGTACTTTTTGCGGAGCGAAACCTTGCAGGCTTTCAGCGACGGCGCGCAAAGCGTCCAACCCCCGTTCTTGAGCTTCTTCACTGAGGGCATAATCTGCGCCTAAACCGTCAGCAAGCCTGACTTTTTGTTTAACCCTGTGAACAATCTGTACGGAACCGGCGACCACTCGGGCAACCACTAAATGAAAGCTATTGGAGCCTATGTCTAATGCTGCTATTTTACTGGTGTCACGTACTTCCACACCATCAAATGGCGCATTAATTTTTTCCATTGGGGCGGTTTTCCCGTTCCTTGATATATTCGTAAGTTTCAATTTGTGAGCGCAATTTTTTTCGATTGCCACGGCGCACATATTTATTGGTCTGATCCTGATCGATGATACGGGCTTTAGTGGTATCTTGAAATTGTATTTGCAAAATATCCACGATTTGCGCGATCAGTGTCTTGTCATATATCGGGCACCCGACTTCAATGCGAAAATCCATGTTGCGGGTCATCCAGTCGGCCGATGAAATAAATACCCGCTTGTCTCCCCGATTCTCAAACACTAATACCCGGGGATGTTCCAAAAAACGGTCAACTATACTGATCACCGAGATGTTTTCACTTAAGCCCTTAACCCCGGGTACCAGGGAGCACATGCCCCGAATAATAGCGCGTATTTTCACTCCGGCCTGGCTGGCTTTATATAAATCGTCTATTAGTAATTTATCGTCTAGATTATTTAATTTTAGGGTGATGCCCGCCGGTAATCCTTCTTTGGCATTCTGAATTTCCTGTCTGATCAACAGTTGCAGTTTAGTGCGTGCATTAATAGGTGAAATTTGCAAATGGTGAAACTTATGGCGCCGGTAAGGCTGTTGAATAAAGGTAAAGACATTGTCCGCTTCCATTGCCAGTTCCTGATTGCGGGTAAATAGACTGAAATCGGTATAAATACGGGCAGTTTTTTCGTTAAAGTTACCGGTGCCAAAATGGGCGTAATGCACCAATTCGCCTTTTTCTTCACGACTTACCAGGCACAGTTTGCTATGGATTTTCAAAGCATGCATGCCAAACACCACCTTGATACCGGCATCTGTCATGGTTTTTGCCCAGGCGATATTGGCCTCTTCGTCAAACCTGGCTCGCAGTTCAATCACCACAGTAACTATTTTACCATTGTCCACGGCATCGATAAGAGAATCGATGATCCGAGAATTTTTTGCCACCCTATAGATATTCAGTTTGATCTGTTTCACATTGGGATCAAAAGCCGCCTGGCGCACAAATTCCGTGACATGCAAAAACCTGTGGTAAGGGTAGTAAAGCAGAATGTCTTTTTCTGTTATGGCATCAAATACGGTGTTGTATCGTGAAAAGTCACTGGCGGTTATGGCGGGTAACTTGGGGTTCTCCAGGTAGTCACGGCCGACGTTTGGAAAGCCGATAAAATCTTTAAAGTTACGATAAGTGCCGCCCGCTATCAGGCTGTCATAGGAGGATATTTTCAAACGTTTTTTCAGGTTACGTACCATCTCATTGGGCATTTGCTCGTCATACACCACCCGCACGGGTTCGGCAATCAGGCGTTGCTTCATGCTTTCTGACATTTTTTCGACGTAACTCTCTTCAATTTCATCGTTAATCGAATATTCTGAATCTCGGGTCATTTTAAAGGAAAAAGCCTCTCCGGAATCGAAATCCACGAAGCCTTTAAAAATGCTTTCCAGATTTAAACGAATGATGTCGTCCAGTAATATAATGTATTTCTTCTTGCGACTCTTTTCCGGAGGGATTACGACGAATCGTGACAGCGCCTTGGTGGGTACTTCGATAGTGGCGTATTGTGTTGCCTTACCCGTTTTGTTAATCGCCACATATAAATAGGTAGCAGAATCATTAAGGCGGGACACCAAGTCGACCTTGTTATGTAATAATATAGGCGTGATATGACGGAGTACTTTGTTTTTAAAGTAATTTTTAAGCCAGATTGACTGATATTCGTTGAGATCTTCTTCCCCTATCAAGAAAATATTATAGCGGGCCAGGCGATGGACAATGTCGCTACGGATCCGTTCAAAATCATCGGTCATGCCCAAAACCTTGTCCTGTATTTGCTCCATCAGCAGTTTGGTTTGCTCGGCTTTTTGTGTATTTCCTTCGTTCAGATGAATGTATATCTTGCGTTTAACATCAGCCACACGAACCCGGTAAAATTCATCCATATTATTAGAAAATATACCGAGAAAACGGATGCGTTCCATTATGGGGTTTTTGCGATCTGCAGCTTCTTGTAATACTCTTTGATTAAAGGCTAACCAACTGATTTCACTAGGGTAGTATAAATTAGGTTGAGGGTTCATAAAATCCTGTTTTAATCTGACGAACAAAATTGTCACAAGTTATTTTGTCAATAATCTGTGACAATTTTATGACAAGGCAGCGAGTCAAAGCTTAAAACACTTCAACGTTACTTTATGGTGATATCCACCATCAGGTCGTCAGCCAAATCCTCCAATGCGTAACGCAGGTTATCCAGTTGGACTGTTTCATCTACTGCAATTAATGCCTTGGCCTTAAATAGCTGTCCCCCCCAGTTAGGTGCGCTAACAGAGCGTGAATCAAAGGTAAGGATGTTAATATTGAAGCTGCTCAATATAGCCGTGAGTTCTTGCACTATTCCTGGTCGGTCATTGCCCATAATGTCAATCTGGGCCGTTTTGTCAGTAATAATGCTGTCATCATGTCCAACCAGCAGTTTAATACTCAGGTCAGGATGCAGGGAAAAGCGTTGAATCAGTTCGTCGTGGCGCTCCTGGGGTAAACGAATTTCCACAAAACCGGCAAAGTGTCCAGCCATGTGGGAAAAATTGCTGCTTAGCCAGTTACCGCCTAAATCGAACACTGTTTGTGCTAATGACTCAATTAAACCCCGTTTGTCTTTGCCCACTAATGTAAAAATCATAGGTTTCATATATTTAATTCCAAATAATTGCCAGGCCACGATAGGCGCTTCAGGCATAATGTAATACTTTACACTTATGGGATGAATTTTCTATTAATAATAGTATGTTAGGCTATTTTTTTAGTAAAAAAGTGTTATTTTTTTAGGTTGCAAAATTTGCCCGGGCATTTATCTATTATAACCTTTGATTGGCGATTGCAGGTATCAGACGGGGACAAAAAGCGCGGGCTTGTTATTTTACTAGCATATTTCTTCAGGTATGATGCGCCGCACAAATAGTAAGAATGTTATTCCTCAACCAAAGAGATAATTACATATGCCTTCAAACTCATTTTTAGGGGTGTTCGCTAAGTCTCCTCTTAAGCCTCTCGAGCAACATATCAAAGTGGTGCAAAAATGTAGCCAGGGACTGTTACCGTTTTTCACTGCGGTCTTTGCTGCTGACTGGCCTAGTGCGGCCCAATGCCAATATGAAATTTCAACGCTGGAAAAGCAAGCTGACGTACTTAAACGCGAGTTACGCATCAATTTGCCCGGTGGTATATTCATGCCTGTACAGCGACAGGATGTGCTGGACTTGTTAACGCAACAAGACAAAATCGCCAATAAGGCCAAGGACATTTCGGGACGCATACTAGGTCGTGAGTTACTGATACCCTTGCCCATGCAAGACAGTTTTATGCAATACCTTAAACGTTGCCTGGACGCCACCAAACAAGCCAAGAAGGTTATCTACGAGCTTGATGACTTGTTGGAAACCGGTTTCAGAGGTCGAGAATTGCGTTTAGTCGAAGATATGATCAATGAACTGGATCTTATTGAAGACGACACCGACAGTTTGCAAATTCACTTACGTAAAGATCTATTAGCGTTGGAAAAAGATCTTAATCCTGTTGATGTTATGTTCCTTTATAACATCATTGAATGGGTCGGCGAACTGGCTGACATTTCTGAGCGAGTCGGTTCCAGACTCGAACTCATGCTAGCCAAATAAGAGATATTTAGTATGGAAATTATTCAAACATACGGTTTTATGCTGATCGTACTTGCTGCCGGGGTCGGATTTTTAATGGCCTGGGGCATCGGGGCCAATGACGTTGCTAACGCCATGGGCACCTCAGTCGGCTCTAAAGCATTAACCATTAAACAAGCCATTTTCATTGCCATGATCTTCGAGTTTGCGGGTGCCTATTTGGCCGGTGGCGAAGTCACTTCCACCATACGCAAAGGCATAATCGAGAGTGCTTATTTTATCGATTCACCGGAGTTGTTGGTGTTTGGTATGATTTCGGCCTTGTTTGCCGCAGGGATCTGGCTGGCATTTGCATCCTATTTAGGGTGGCCTGTGTCCACTACGCATTCAATTGTGGGGGCCATAGTCGGTTTCGCGGCTGTGGGGGTTAATGTTGACGCTGTCGCCTGGGCGAAAGTGGGGGGCATAGTCGGCAGTTGGGTTATCACCCCGGCCATATCCGGTTTTATTGCTTATCTTATCTTCCAAAGTGCGCAAAAGCTGATTTTCGATACCGACAAACCCTTTGAAAACGCCAAACGTTATGTACCCTATTATATGGCCATGGCAGGTTTTGTGATGGCGCTGGTAACTATCAAAAAAGGCTTGAGCCATGTCGGTCTGGAATTACCCGAAGCTCAGGGTTATTACATCGCTATTGCGATTGCCATAGTGGTCGGGTTGCTGGGCCGTGTTGCGATTAATCGTCTTAAGTTTGATCCCAAAGCGGACAAACATATGCATTACGCTAATGTGGAAAAAGTATTTGCTGTATTGATGGTGGTGACGGCCTGTTGTATGGCCTTTGCCCACGGCTCTAACGATGTGGCTAATGCGATTGGCCCATTAGCAGCCGTCGTCAGTATTGTTAGCAGCGGTGGCGAAATAGCCAAACAAGCCGCGCTTACCTGGTGGATACTCCCCCTGGGTGGTTTGGGGATAGTCGCTGGTCTGGCATTATTTGGCCACAGAGTGATTAAAACCATAGGTAATGGCATTACCCATCTGACACCCAGTCGTGGTTTTGCTGCAGAACTGGCAGCTGCCTGTACTGTGGTTATTGCGTCGGGAACTGGCCTGCCTATTTCCACCACCCAAACACTCGTTGGGGCCGTATTAGGAGTAGGTATGGCCCGGGGTATTGCTGCTATTAATATGAATGTTGTACGCAATATAGTGGTGTCATGGGTGATCACCTTGCCCGCAGGCGCAGGTTTATCGATTATCTTTTTCTTTATCCTCAAAGCCGTCTTTGTTGTCTAGATAGGAATTAAAATAAGCAGTTGCAAATCCGATGTTTAAAAAAGGCATCGGATTTTTTGTCTGATTGGCTGTGGCTGCAAGTGTAATATATGCTGGCACTCGGCTCCGAAGATAAATTTCAATATGATAAAATTAGTATACGGGGTAATGACTTAAATTAAATTTAGCGCTGTAACATAAACGTCATAAAGCTGTCATATACTAATTGCGATTTTAATTACTACCCTCTGGAAGTTAATATGAAAAAGCCCTTAATATTTGCTGCTGTAGCACTTTCATCTACATTGACTATCAATGCTGCTTATGCGGCCCGCGACTATATAACGGTTGTAGGGTCATCTACTGTCTATCCATTTTCAACAGTCGTGGCTGAACGTTTTGGTAAAACAACGCAGTTTAAAACCCCTAAAATTGAATCTACAGGTTCAGGTGGTGGTTTAAAATTATTCTGTCAAGGTGTAGGGATTCAAACGCCAGACATTACTAATTCTTCTCGTCAAATAAAAGCCTCTGAAGTGGCTCTTTGTGCAAAAAACAATGTCACTGACATACTTGAAATTCTTATTGGTTACGACGGTATAGTATTGGGTAAATCAAATAAGACCCCCGAGTTAGCATTAACCCGCCAGGATCTTTTCCTTGCCCTGGCAAAAGAAGTCCCGAATCCAGATGGCACTGAAACATTAATTGAAAATCCTTATAAAAACTGGAGTGACGTCAATCCTTCATTACCTAACCGTAAAATTGAAGTATTGGGACCGCCTCCCACTTCAGGTACACGGGATGCATTTTCTGAACTGGTATTAGAAGGTGGATGTAAAAAAACTGATTGGATTGCCGGCCTTAAAAAACAGTCAAGTGCAGCTGAAAAAGCCGGTGATGGCAAACTAGCCACTAAGCTTAAAAACCAATATAAGACGATCTGTCATACAGTACGTGAAGATGGTGTATTTATAGAAGCGGGGGAAAATGACAACCTTATCGTGCAAAAACTGGATGCTAATCCTGATGCTTTGGGTATTTTTGGATTTAGTTTTCTGGACCAAAACGCGGATAAGATCGAGGGGGCGCATATAGACGGTTTTGCCCCAACGTTTGATTCTATTGCTGATGGTTCTTACCCAGTCTCTCGTCCGCTTTATTTTTACGTCAAGAAAGCACATATAGGCGTTATCCCTGGTATGGCCGAGTATCTTGCGGAATTTACCAGTGAAAAAGCCTTTGGTAATGAAGGGTATTTAACCGAAAAAGGTATGATCCCTCTTAGCAAGGAAAAACGTGCTATTGTCAAATCAGACGTAAAAACATTGAAAAATTTAACGCTATAAGCGTAAATTCGCATATAACAGCGAGCTAGTTCAGGATACTCGCTTACAGTTATGGTGCGTTTAATTGGCTGGCCTGGTTAATCCATTTGTTATTAGCCAGGCTAGCTTTTTAATAAATAGTGCTACATTTGAGGTTTTATGGATACTTCCAAACTGATACTGATTGCCATGTTATTGACAGTGGCAACCTATTATATCGGGAAAAGTCGGGCAGTCGCTGTCGCCGGGGGGCCATCCGGGGTGCGCAATCTTAACTCTCTGCCGTTTTACTATGGTGTTATCACCTCGTTGTGGTGTGGTCTGCCCTGCTTGTTGTTGTTGGGGGTGTGGAGCATTTTCGATGATTATTTTATTCAACAAATTATTATCCAGGAATTTCCCGCTGATATCCGCCAATTATCTGAATCCGATTTAGGCCTATTACTGAATACCGTCAGCAATCTGGCCACCGGTAGTTTTGTTGAGCCCAATCTTGCGCCCTATATTGTGGCGGCAGCGGAACGGTTAAAGAGCTTGCAGTCAGTCAGTCAAATGGCCCTCAATGTAGTCTTTGGTTGCGTTGCTATCTTGTTGATGTTGATTACCTGGATGCGGATTAACGCAAAGTTACGTGCCCGGATTGAGGTTGAAAAAGCCTTTAAGTGGTTCCTGTTACTGTGTGCCAGTTTGGCGATATTCACTACCGCCGGAATTATTTTATCGGTTTTGTTCGAGTCCATTAAATTCTTCAAAGCTGTGCCCATGAGTGAATTCTTGTTTGGTTTGGAATGGAGTCCGCAAACCGCTATTCGTGCTGATCAGGTAGGCGGCTCCGGGGCCTTTGGTGCTGTTCCTTTGTTTGCCGGTACCATGTTGATATCCTTAATCGCAATGATTATTGCTGTGCCCGCAGGGCTAATGTCAGCCATTTATCTGTCTGAATATGCATCGCCCATGGTGCGTACTATTGTTAAACCCATGCTGGAAGTATTGGCCGGTGTGCCAACTGTGGTCTATGGCTTTTTCGCCGCCCTTACGGTGGCGCCATTTATTCGTGAGACAGGCACAATTTTTGGGTTAAGTGTGTCTTCAGAAAGCGCTTTAGCCGCGGGATTAGTGATGGGGGTAATGATCATTCCTTTTATTTCTTCGTTGTCAGATGATGTGATTAATGCGGTTCCCCAGTCTTTGCGCGATGGGGCCTATGGCCTTGGCGCCACCAAGTCGGAAACGATTAAACAGGTGGTTATTCCTGCGGCACTACCGGGCATTGTCGGTGGCGTGTTGCTTGCGGTATCAAGGGCAATAGGGGAAACCATGATAGTCGTGATGGCAGCGGGCTTAGCCGCCCATTTAACCGCAAACCCTTTGGAGTCGGTGACGACTATAACTGTGCAAATCGTAACCCTGCTGGTAGGTGACCAAGAGTTTGATAGTCCAAAAACTCTTTCGGCATTTGCGCTAGGCTTGATGTTATTTGTTGTGACTTTGGCATTTAACTATGTCGCGCTGCATGTCGTAAGAAAATATCGGGAAGAGTATGAGTAGAGTAAACGAGACCCTTATGCAGAAATCTACAGGCAATAAGCTCAGCACAATTGACCTGGTTAACAAAAACCTCAAAAAACGCTACCGAGCAGAAAAACGTTTTCGTGCCTACGGCATAGGCGCTATTTTATTTGGCTTAGCCTGTCTAGTGGTGTTATTTACCGATATCATCGGTAAGGGGCACACGGCGTTTTTACAGACCTATATATACGTTGAAGTGAATTTGGATGCGCAGCAACTGGATATCACCGATAGCACCGATCCCAGGCAGTTGGCCATGGCTGATTATCAGGGCGTGATCAAAAGTGCGCTACGCAAAAAATTCCCTGATGCTCAGGGACGCCGAGACAAACGGGACTTGTATTCCTTAGTCAGTAACGGCGCCGGATACACGTTGCGTTCGATGCTGGAAGACGATCCAGGTCTGCTAGATACCAACATAGGCGTATGGGTGTTAGCAGATGATGATATTGATACCTATTTGAAAAGTCGTAATAGTGAGGATGTAAAAGCCTTTATCGAGCGGATGAATCCCAAGAAAATTGCCTGGGTAGAAAGCTTGCTTGCCGATGAGCATATGGAACTGCAGTTTAACCGTACGTTCTTTACTAATGGGGATTCACGGGAGCCTGAACAGGCTGGTATAGCAGGCGCCATGGCTGGTTCTTTGTTTACTTTATTAGTGACTATTGCCTTATCATTTCCGATTGGCATAGCGGCCGCGGTGTACCTAGAAGAATATGCACCGACTAACCGATTTACTGATTTTATCGAAGTGAACATCAATAACTTGGCTGCTGTGCCTTCGATTATATTTGGTTTACTGGGGCTGGCGGTTTTTATTGGCTTCTTTGGTATGCATCGCTCTATTCCTCTGGTAGGGGGCCTGGTGCTGACCCTGATGACATTGCCCACTATTATTATCTCCAGTCGCGCGGCGATTAAATCGGTACCCCCATCCATAAAAGACGCTGCGCTAGGTTTAGGGGCGTCGAAGATGCAAGTGATTATCCATCACGTATTGCCTTTGGCTATGCCGGGAATGCTAACTGGGGCTATTATTGGTTTTGCCCAAGCCCTGGGGGAAACCGCACCCTTATTAATGATAGGTATGGTGGCGTTTATTGTGGATATACCCGGCGGGACCTCAGATCCGGCCACGGTATTGCCTGTACAAATATTTCTATGGTCTGATAACCCTGAAAGGGCGTTTGTGGAGCGTACATCGGCTGCCATTATGGTGCTGTTAGCTTTTCTTATCACCATGAACACATTAGCCATTTGGCTACGTAAACGCTTAGAGCGCCGTTGGTAAAATAGCGGTATTACGGCGTATAGTTGGAGGATTACAGTGGAAGCAGTGATGAAAAAAACAATGACTGAAAATAGTCAAAAGTCAGCAGAGACAGAGAAAATGACCGATATTGCACAGGATATATCCAAACAAAAAACCGTGGGTAAACCCTTTTCAGACAATGCCAAGATGTCAATGCGTAACGTCAATGTGTTTTATGCTGATAAACAAGCTATTCAAGATATCAGTCTGGATATCGGCAAAAACGAAGTCGTGGCCATGATTGGTCCTTCAGGGTGCGGAAAATCTACTTTTTTACGTTGCCTGAACCGTATGAATGACACCATAGAATCCTGTAAAATCAGTGGTGAAATCACCCTGGAAGGTGATAATATTTACCATCCTAAGCAGGATGTTGTGCCGCTTAGGGCCAGAGTAGGTATCGTCTTTCAAAAACCCAATCCTTTTCCCAAAACGATCTATGAAAACGTTGCCTATGGTCCTAAAATTCATGGTTTGGCGACCAGACGGGCGGAGTTGGATGAAATTGTTGAAACCAGCTTGCGTAAGGCAAGCTTGTGGGAGGAAGTCAAAGATCGTTTGTTTTCCCCAGGTACTGGCCTCTCCGGTGGACAGCAGCAACGATTATGTATTGCCCGCACCATAGCGGTGAGTCCCGAAGTGATATTGATGGATGAGCCCTGTTCGGCTCTTGATCCTATCGCCACAGCCAAAATAGAAGAGCTGATGGCGGAGTTAAGCCAAAATTACACTATTGCTATCGTGACCCATTCTATGCAACAGGCAGCGCGCGTGTCACATAGAACCGCGTACTTTCATATGGGCAAACTGATTGAGGTGAACGATACAAAAAAATTGTTCACCAACCCCGAACACGATCTTACCGAGGCCTATATCACTGGGCGTTTCGGTTAGCCGGTATTAAAGGAAATAAAAAATGGAAAAAATGCATTTAGATAAACATATATCACAGCGCTTCGATGCTGACTTGGAAAGATTGAAAAGTCAGGTCCTGGAAATGGGTGGTGTGGTTGAACAGCAAATTATTAATTCAGTCAAGGCACTTGAAACAGCCGACAGTAAAATTGCTGAACGGGTGATACAGGTTGAAGACGATGTTGATCTGCGAGAAGTGGCCCTGGATGAGCAATGTACTATGGTGCTAGCATGCAGGCAGCCTGCAGCTTCTGATTTACGAATGGTGCTAACCGTCACCAAAATGATCCGCGATCTGGAACGTATGGGTGACGAAGCGCAAAAAATAGCCAAGATGGCCATTGCCCTGAACGAAAGTGGCAAGGCGCCAGGGGGTTACGATGAAGTTCGTCACATGGGGGCTTTAGTACAAAAAATGGTTAACTCAGTGCTTGATGCCTTTGCCCGCTTCGATGTTGATCAGGCGCTGGAAGTGGCAAAAGCCGACAAACAGGTGGATCGGGAATATAAATCTGCCATGCGTGAAATCGTTACCTATATGATGGAAGATCCCCGCTCCATTGGCAGAGTCATGAATATCCTGTGGGCTTTACGTTCACTGGAACGTATTGGCGATCATGCCCGTAATATTGCAGAGCATATAATTTATCTGGTCAGAGGCCTCGATGTACGTCACTCCAGTGTCAGCGAAATGGAAGCAAAATTAAAAAAATCCTGATGTCACCTGGTTATTTACAAGGGCTATCCCGTTAGCTCGACCAACCACTATTAGCTCCACCAACCACTATATGTAGTGGTTGGTGGAGCTAACCTTTTTGATCTTTTGTGGTAAACGGCTGACGTTTGGCAATGCCAATATTGATGAGTTTCCACACCAGGCAACTGCTCCATAAGAGGCTGTTGAGCATAAGCTTCCTTTTTTCTTTTTTAAATAGACACCCATCATAAAATCGCTTATTTTTCGAACTGAACTACACTTATCA
>Ga0307489_10000328_pt1 | contig 27682 bp, 39 predicted proteins | sample SB12metaG_FD_202247 | JGI IMG/M metagenome (GOLD analysis project Ga0307489, IMG submission 202247) | Sea-ice brine microbial communities from Beaufort Sea near Barrow, Alaska, United States - SB 1.2 | ecosystem: Environmental > Aquatic > Marine > Coastal | place: USA: Alaska | collected... | reverse complement strand
ATCTCCTCCTCCTCCTCCTCCTCCTCCTCCTCCTCCTCCTCCTCCTCCTCCTCCTCATCCTCCTCATCCTCCTCATCCTCCTCATCACTCACCTCTTCCTCGTCCTCCGCGCGTAGGTCTTAGTATTCACCCACAAGGTAAAGCATCCGAGTGCTCGTTCTCAATGATCCTCCTGCAAGGTCGGTGACTTGGTGCTGATGCGCTGCTTTCACCCTGCGAGCCAGCCCGGACCCGCCAGTTCTCAAGAGCCTGACCTCCGCACCTCCATATGGATGGAGCAGCCCCCGCCGTTCCGCTGCCAGCTCAACGCGTGCATGCTGGGCGCCGAACATGGCGACGGCGTGTGCTTCGAGTGCGCCACAGCGGAGGCAGGGCCTTGAACTCCTTCCCGTGAGAAACTGACAGACGTACTGAAGCATCTGGTGTGAGCTGAGAAGCAGGGTGCGGGCCTTGAGTGATTCCACGGGGGGAGATCAGGGGGAGCGACTCAAGCTGGGTCCAAAATGGAGGATGACATACACAAGACTCTGGACGGAGGAGTTCCGCGAGCACTCCCGCGGGTTCCGGCACCGCGAGGAGCTGAGGCACGGGCCGTTCGAAACGGAGGCGGAGGCGGCGGCTGGGTTTAGGGCGGAGCAGGATCCCATGCCTGAGGGCTTTGTGGACCCGCGGCTTCTCAACTCGGCGGGCTACAACGCGTCACCACGCCGGCTCCGCTTCGCCGCGCTGTGCGCTTACTTCTCTCGGGTGGGAGCGGTGATGTTCGCGCCTTTGCTGCAGTCCAACCCCGCCACCGAGTCCGACCTGGCCAACTCACGTGCGGTAGACGTATCCGCCCCGGGCCTGGTCGAGGGGTGGGCGCGCTTCGTGGAAGACATGGTGGACCAAATGCGAGATGCCGCATCCGGATCCGAGTACGACTGGTCAGAATCGTACCTGAGCAACTGCACGTTCGAAAACGTCGCGAGAATCATCGTGGGACGGTGGGTGCTGTGTGACTTCCGGCAGTACGGCCTGAATGGGCTGGATGAACAGCGCGCGCGAGTTGTTCACCGGCGGGTGGCGGTACGGCCCAACGGATTTTGAAAGCAGGGCCTCACACATTTACGGTTTCCGTGTACTGCTTGCAATGCCTGGACCTTTGAGTGGTTTCAGGCGAGAATCCAGGGACAAGAGCGTCGCGGTTGAGCTGGGAATGGGGACCAGGCCCTGTTCCACGGCGCTGGCGGCTGCAGAGCACTAGCGGACGCCTTGGGATGGGACGGAGTAGAGAGCTAAGCTCGTGTGGAACGCTGTTTCGGAGTTCCTCCCAACACCCTGGGATGCCTACTGACGACCTCTGCCGCAGCCGCCGCCGGCAACGACGACAGCGACAACGAGGCCGACAGCTGCGACAACGAGGTCCCCACCGCCGCCGCCGCCACCGCCGAGGTTACCGACCACTGAACGCTTGCAGTGCATATGAAGACGGAGAATAAAGTAAATTTCAAGAAAGTAAAGCTTCTACACCGGAATTCGTATACCGCGTGCAAATAGTCAGAGAATGTTGTTTCGGCCCCTGGCTGTTGCATCATAGCTATCAGGCCAAGGAGGAGGATGCGGCGAGCGTGTACGGTACACTATGAGCAAACAGTCAGAGTACGCTGTGTGGGGCCCTGGGCTCTCTCGACGAGCAGGCGGCGGCGCGCTCAGACGCGGCGCCCAGGCAGGGGGGGTATTCAGAACCAGCACTCAACGACCGTTGATTCGACGCACCGAGTCCACGCGTCTGTATGTGCATTCACCCTGAAGGTAAGTGATGCTCGATCTCGGCTCGAGTACTTGTTCTCAATGACCCTCCTGCCAGGCAGTCCACCATCGGGAAGCGCACGCGGCGGACGGCGGTGGGCGGTGGCGGTGGTGGGGCGGGGGGTGGGGGCGGGGGTGGGGGAGAGTGGGAGGGGGGGGAGATGGGGGAGATGCGGGAGGGGGAGGACGGGAGGAACGGCGGCGGCGGCGGCGGCGAGGGGGGTGGGTGGCCGCAGCGCACTGACCTTCGACATCGAAACCAAGGTGGGCGGCGGCACGGCGGGCAGGTTCGGCAGCGCCGTGGAGCTGGTGGTAGGGCGGCGCAGGTTGACAGTATCAAAACCCGTGTTCAAAGCAACGCGCTCATGGTTTCAGCGCTTGAAACTAGACTATCATAAACTGCTTTCAACGTTTTCTTTCAATGTCAACTTGCGCCGCTATATCGTGGGCATCACCGTGTACGGCGGCAAGGAATACCTGGTGCGCGCCACGGCGTCGGCGGCGTCATGGGCGGAGGAGCGCGAGCGGCTGCGGCACGCCGTGGAGAGCTTCCGCATCGAGGCCCAGTGCTGACGCCGCTCTACTGCATCATAGTAAACATCTCACATCGAGGGCAAGTGCTGACGCCGCTCCAGTGCAACATAGTGCGCACCGGGACACATTTCGCATTGCAGCCTGCGATAGTGATGACAGCGCATTAGGACACGTTTCGCATCGAGGGCAAGTGCTGACACCGCTCAGTTCATCCTAGACTAGCTTTATTGCTCTGAATGTGAGGTGATTGCTGGCAAGTTTGGCTTCCAATTTCAACTTGCACAGTCCAACTAGCACGTTGCGTTGCGGCGGTTCGAGGATGTGTTGGGGAAAGGAGCTGCGTGTGCTATGTTTTTCATATGTCAAGAAAAGTTAATTAAACCCAGTCTCCGCTTTTGAAAAGGCGACCCTGAAGGCCCTCATGTCATTGGTCGAGAGCGTACCCGGTACGCTCTCGACCAATCACACGAGCCGGGAGGGCATTCAGGGTCGCCCTTTCAAAAGCGGAGACTGGGTTTAAGAGCAGCTCCAGTGACTCGTGACATTGTCTTGATTTACAGAAGCGCCGCAGACCTCGCCAACGGCCAGTGGTTCACCACAACTCAACAACAGAGTCTAGCCTAAACGTGCACCGCACTACGCACTGCGACACCCACCTGATCAGGTACAGCACGTGCCGCCAGGCGGGGAATGACCGGGGCGGTCAGGATGTCGACGTGAATAGTCGAGAGCGAGAGAAGGACATAGCTAAACGCGATGTGCTATTAAATTGGTGTCATCATCTTAAAACCCAAGAATTGAACCACGACGCGCGCTCGGTTTTAAACTCGTTGTACAGGTTGGGGTGCGGCCTGGCTCCCTGCGCCCCGCCGCCACCTGCCCCTCCCCGCGCGCGCTCGTGCGAATCTGCCGCCTCCCCGAGCATTAGGGACTGATGGATAGTGCTCGCCACGTCATCAAAACGCATTTCGACCCCTCGTTTCTTGATTTAAATGAAGGCCTATGACGTGGCGAGCACTATCCATCAGTCCGTACCGAGCACGGTGTGGTGCCAGTCCGGGTCCGCGACCCCCACCGGCCCGCGGTGCCGCCGCGCCGCCGCCGCCACATGCTCCGGCACCGGATTCCCCGCCGCCGCCATTTCCTCCGCCCAGGGCCAGGTGATGAATAACGCTCGCCCCGTCATGTCATGCTATGCAGCTCTGTGGACTGTCCAAATTGTGTGTGAGCGTGTGTGTGTATTCAAAAATATCAGCTAGCATACGATAGCCTCACTCAAGAACAGAACAGAATAAAGGTGAAAATAATAACTATGGCACTGCCTGCGGCTAATTGGCCGCAGTGCAGGCTAATGCCTGGGCCTAAGGGCCGTAGTGCATGGTAAGGTTGTCTATGCTCAAATCTATCATGCCCCAACCCCCCCCTATGACCCCACGAGCGTGCCCCCGCTCACCCTCCCCTCCCTAAACACCCTCCTCCACACTGGGGCACACACTGTGCCCGCAGCCGGGTGTTCTTCCGCACTGGGGCACTCGTATATCTCAGTTTTAGACACGGATTCATGGGATGGTTGAATTTCCATGTAGGACTGCCGAAATTCGCTCTCCATGATTGTCGGTCAATGACTCACGCCTCGTCCTTGCGCGTTCAGGCAATAACACCTGTTATTGGTTTGAGATGTACTATTTGGACAGTCCCCAGAACTGCATAATTAGTGGGACATGGTGTCACTCAACAGACGAGGGTTCACTGTGCGGCGAATGACGCGCGAGGTGTCGCGCACCCTGCATCCTGCCCTGCCTCCACCTCTCGCAGCTGCTGCGCCCACCGGTCCCGCACCGCTGCCACGGACCCCGGCACGAGCGCCAGCTGCGCCTCCTCCTCGTCCTCCTCCCCCCGCAGTGCGCGCTTCAGCCAGTCCGGCATCCCGCGCCGCTTGGCGTCGGTGTGCTCGGCTCCCGAGCCCCCCGGGGCGGCGAGCATGACGTCGAAGTTGGTGTGCCGGTCCTCCGCTTGCAGCTCGCCTCCCGCGCGGTGCCGCCGCGGCCGCATCGCCTCCGGCACCAGCCCCTCCAGCGCCTCCCGCGCCGCATGCTCCGCCGCCCCCGCGCCCCCCAACCCGTAGCGCGACACCGCCCACGGCTCCACCAGCACCCAGGCCAGGGTGGCAAGTAGCGCGCCCCAGGCGGTCCACCACGACGTGGCCCCGGGGGTCGGGGCCGGGTCCGCTGTGTGCTGCGGCGCGCCCAGGCGCAGGGACAACACCGAGCCGAGCACCGCCCCGCACCCAGCGGCTGCCACCTCGCCCCCCAGCCGCCACCACTGGTGCCGCTGCTGCACGCCCATGTGGCGGTCCAGGGCCTGCATCCGCTGCAGCTGCCGCGCGCTGCCCACCCCGCCCCGCAGCTGCACCAGCTGGTCCATCAACCCCAACGCCGCGCCGCGGGGGCGCCGCTTCATGTCCGCCACGTCCGCGGAGCCGCTCATGTCCGCCGCCTCGACGGGCCGCTGCGCCAGCAGCTGCTCCCTCAGCGGGGTCGAGTGCACCAGCGGGGTCGAGTGCACAGGTCCGCCTTGCGCCTCCTCCGCCGCCTCCAACGCGGAGGGCGCTCTTTCTCGGTCGGCACCGCCGCTCCCGCCGCCACCGCCGCCGCCTCGCCATCCCCACCCCAGGACGCGCCGCGTGAGGAGCAACCCCCCCACGGTAGCGGTGACCGCGGCGATCCACACCACCTCGCTCAGGCCGTCACGCATATGCTGGCGCAGCCCGTCGGCGCGCGCCGCCTCCGCCCCCACCTGTTGCTGCTCGCGGATGCTCGCGGATGACGCAGCGAGGTTGTCATCGATGACGGTGCCCTTAAGGTTCTGCGCGGCTTTAAGACGCGCCCTGGCGCGGCGGCTGGCGTCTTTGGTGAGCGCCTGCAGGGCGCCCACCCGCCTGCGCCCGATGTCCCCCGCCGTCGGTCGGTGGTCCGCTAGCAGCGCCGCCACCTCGTGTTCCGCCGTGACCGCCTGCGCCCGCTGCTCGGCACCCTCGACACCCTCGACACGCTCTGGGTCTTGATGCTCGCGCCTCGACTCGCCTCGCGCGGGATGATGGCCCACGAGCAGCGCCACGAGCAGGATGATGGGCGTCGGGAGCGGTAGCACAGTCGCGGCTGAGCGCTGGGTCCCAGGCCCCGCCGTGCGCGCCATCGCGGAGCGGCCGGCCGGCGGGAAATGCTACTGGTACTGATCGTAGCACCGCACTTAGCACCGCACTTAGAATGCGCATAAGTTAGATTCCCGAGCTTCCGGATGACTTTGGCAGCCTTGTCCGGAACCCTAATATAATATTTTTGGCTTGTATCACCCGCGTGCCGCAACGACCCGTGCCCTCCTCGACGGAGTCACCGACGTGGGCGTGTGCCACTGCGTGTCGGCACGCCCGTCCCCCGTTCCTTGTCGCGAAGGGTGGGTGGGTGAAACCCGGCCGGTTTACCACAAATTCGTCAGATCTGACGGACAGGCTCCATTGCAGGTTTTTAGGTTTGCAGCAGGCCGCGCCCCGCCCGCTCGGTTGCTCGGTCCGTCAGATGCCGCCGTCGCGACAGGAGAGGCGCAAAGCGGAGCGTGATGCCGCCAAGCGCGCGCCGACCAAGGCGGGAGCCGGGGGAGCCGGGGGAGCTGCCGCCGCTCCCGCGAACTTAAACGTGAACCACCCGCTCGGCGACTGGACCACGCAGGCGGCAGACCCCTTCGTAGGGCCCTTCGGATGATGCCGGGCGCTGGCTCGCACGTCATCGCATGTCGTTTTAACTCAAGAGACGAGGGTTAAAAGTGCAGTGAATGACGTGGCGAGCGATATCTGCCTGGCCCGACTCCTCGGCGCTGCTTGATGCGCTCGGAGCCGAGAACGTGAAGCAGAGGGCCGCCAAGGGGGAGGTGGAAGCGCAATTCAGCCATGGTTGCATGTTACTGTGTGAAGCGGAAGCGGAAGCGGGTGGGTGGGTTGCGGGGACGCCTCTGGGCAAGGCCGGCAGATCGCCACAGGCGGATGTAGGGTTGGAACTTTGCACCGCACATTTTCCGGTCGCTCCCCAACAGATACGCGTCGATGCCGTCACCTGAAGATGACGAAATGTTTTACTTGCGGGTGCCAACCCTAAGCGGAGGAGGGCATGACGCTGCTGGAGAAGGCGGCAGGGCAAGGGCACGCGTACGCTATGGACGCGTTGCGAGGTGTTCACGACGAGAGGAAGGAATACGAGCAAGCCATGAAGTGGGCCACCAACGGCGCCGACACCGGGATGCCGAAAGCGATGTACAACCTCGGGGTCTTGTTCGACTCGGGGCAGGGCGTGGCGGCGCCGGACTACCTGGCGGCGGCGGACTGGTACAGGCGCGCCGCAAACGCGGGCCACGGGGCCGCGGCGGTCAACCTCAGCGTCATGTACTTTGTCGGCCGCGGTTGGGCCTAGGAAATAATGCCTGCCGAGTCATTTTTTTCTCCACACCGTAGACCCTCGTTTCTTGAGTTAAATGGTGTCACATGACGTGGCGAGTAAAATCTGCCAGGCCCTACGGCGCGGCGTCACGCGCAGCAAGCGGCGGTCGATGCAGTGGTTGCGCACCGCCGCTGAGAATGGATACGCCGACTCGTGCTTGCAAATCGCCGATCGCATGTACGCAGACCATCCTTACGCCCGCGAGGTTGGGCATGTGGGGGAGGCTGCCGGGGTCCCCTCGTCGGCTGGGGTCATGGAGGGACACGACGTCCCCCCGGATGTCCTGATCAGCGTGATGTTGGTTGCAGAAGGGGGGGCAGAATTTAGTCACCGGGCCGCACATATTACGTGGAAGAGCGCTGGAGGGGGGTAAGCATTGCTGCAACGACGGGTGCGATGTTGTGGGCCAGCGGAAGGAGTTTAAAGTATGCCGCAGTGCAAGACCGCCCGGTATTGCGGTGACGCATGTCAGAAACAAGACTGGACTACGGGTGGGCACAAGGAAAAATGTGGCACATTCTTTTAAGGAATGTCAAGCAAAATCTCCGCCCCCGCTCAATAGGGCGTGGGACGTGTTACATAGCTAGTACGTGAACTAGGGTGGAGACCCAGCGGTTAGCTAGCGACGCGCGCTTAAATGCGCTCCGACCCGGGCACCGATGCCTGGCAAATGGCATTACATTTCTGTTTCTGCTCTGTGGTCTATAGGTGAGCGCTGCGAGTAGCTCCAGTTTCCAGTCTCGGCTTCTGGTTTTGGATTGAGTGGTATTGCACAAGTTTGATGTAGGACCACTCCATGAGTACCTCAAGCGATGCCACTGCCCGCAGGACAGCACGGCGCCGCCGCTCGCGTGCAATGTGGCACCAAATGCAGTTCGTATTATCAAGTCATGTCATCATGCGGCGTCTAATTTGTTTCGGCATCCAATTTCGCCTCGTGCGCCGCCGTGACGACTAGATCCGGTGCCCAGCTAGATCTGGGGGCAAGCCGAAATGCGAGATTGACGATGTAAAGATACCTATAAGATACGAATGAAGAACAATGCTCATGTTAGAAAATACAGAGTGCTAATGCTATCTTGGGACCTACCGCATCGCGCAGACGTCAACGCAAAAGAAAGTCAGAAAATACAAGCAACGACGCACCGCTGCCGCCACCGGCACCGGCGCTGCCACCGACCCTCAGCTGAGCATATTGCCAGAAAATACACGCACGACGCCGCGCGGCCACCGCCGCCACCGCCGGTGCCACCGACCCTCAGCTAAACATATTGCTATCTACCTCAGGCATCCTTCTGACCGCCCCAATGGTGTACCGGGCACGTTTAACAAAACACGGGGAGTGTTCTGCTGCAGATGATGGACTTGTCGCGGCGTCTCACCGGTGCCCCCCGAAGGACTTGTCCCGGACCCACTTGGCAGGGGCTGAAAAATGGTTCACGTTGGAGTTCAACTTGATCAACTCCAGGACACGTTAATGAGCTAAGTTGGGTTATACGGTGGACAGAAGATCTCAAGTTGAGCTGAATTGGGAACGAGTGTAAGCCCCTGCCACTTGGTGGCCACCCACTTCTCCCCTGTCACCACCGGCCGCCAGAGCCGCACCATCGTTCCCTTTTCAGCTCAACTGACAGCTGTTTTTTCCCGTGAAGCCACTGGCAGCTATGCCTCGGAGGTGCTTAAACCCAGTCTCCGTGACGCTTAAGGCCCACGTGTGATTGGTCGAGAGGTGTGCCACGTCGCTTCGATTAGGTGTGTTGAACAATCAGCATGGCGTGCAGTAACTCTGTTTGCCTGTTCGTGGAGGGCCAACGGGCTCTGATTGGTCGAGAGTCAAGCCTGTGTTCGGGGGAGTCAGGGGGGAGTCCAATCGGTGATTGGGTTTAGATGCCAGTTGAAAAGAGAACGATTGGAGGACCTCGCCGGGCAGCCGCCGTGCAGGCTGTACTTGTCGAAGGTGCCGTTGGGGTGCACGTTCCAGAAGAGCAGGCCGTCCCCCAGGGGCTTACACTCGTTCACGTTAGAGCTCAACTTGAGCAACTCAAGGACACATTCAGGCTTAAGTTGGGTTACACGGTGGACAGAAGAGCTCAAGTTGAGCTAAAATCGAAACGAGTGTAAGCCCCTGCCGTCACCCGCGCGCGGCGCCACGTGCAGCCCGTTGGCGCACGACCCGCAGCCAAGGCCCACTTCACAGTGTAAAGTTAGGGTTTAGGCTTTAGGGTTAATGGGTGCAGCCCGTTGGCGCACGACCCGGAGACAAGGCCCTCTTCACGGTGTGAGGGTTAGACGGCCCTGGAAGGTGCTGGCAAAGGGTGTGGACACGAGTTACTCAGGCACGTACTGCGCATTGTGGCGGGGTCAGGAGAAACTGAGACGCAGAGACGTGTATCTCCGACCAGGTCTTGGAGTTGGGGGAGAGGCATACATGGACAATCAGTCCGAGGTGAGGGCCTTGCTTGTAGTCGATGCCCTTGAGCCTCCCCAGCCCGCCCGGCCCCTCCAGCGGAAAGTGCGTCTCCCCGCCCTCCTCCACGTCCGACAGGTAGGGGGGGGCGGATAGTGCCGGCAAGTCTTTCCGGCGTTTTAAGTAATTCCAGAATTCCGGAGTATTGCGGGAATTTAGGCGATTTCTCGGTATTTTTTGGCCTTTTGGGCACTTCGAACAATTCGGGCACGCATTTTGGGCACTGATACAACTGGCTGGCATAAGAATTACAGGCAGCTCCAAAGAAACGTTTCGTCCCACCCTGCCGACAGGTACAGCAGGAACGACGCCACCCGCTGCGATGCCTGCGGGCCGTGCGGCAGGGTCGTTCAGAACATGCACTCGACCAACGTTGAACATCCTCCTCCTCCTCCTCCTCCTCCTCCTCCTTCTCCTCCTCCTCCTCCGCGCGTCTATGTGAGCGTGAGCATTCACCCTAAAGGTCAGTCATGCTCCAATCTGGGTAGGAGTGCTTGTTATCAATGATCCCCTGGGAAGGACCCTCTGGGGGGGTCGTTCAGGGCAAGCATTCGACCGACGTCGAATCGGCGAGCCGAGACCGCGCGTCTATATGAGCTATCACCCTGACGGTGAGTCACGCTTCGATCTGGGTTCCAGTGCTTGTTCTCACTGACCCCCCTGCCGTAGCTGTCAGGGTCGAACGTGTCGTAGTGGCTGTCGTACTTCTGCCCCAGCTCGTATCTGCGAGCAATGCTGGGGGGTGGGGTTTAGGGTTTATGGTTCGGGGTTCAGGGCTAGGGTACAGGGTTCGGGGCGGGCGCGAGGGGGTGAGTGAGTTCAGTGTTCGATGCAGGCGTAGATGTGCGGCGACGGCGACAGGGGTGGTGGTGGGTGGGTGAGAACAAGGCCAGGGGGGAGGAGGCGGCCAGAGTGTATGAGAACATGGGTACAATATGAGCAGAAAATAGTCTGGTTGAGCGGCAAAACACTCACCTCAGCACATTGAACGGCTCGCCGTGCGTGTAGTGCGTGTGCGTCACGTCGGCGATTTTCTTCTCCACCCGCAGCAGCACCCCCCACCAGGGCCTGCCAGATTTAGGGTTTAAGGTCTAGGGTTTAGGTTTAGGATTCAGGGTTTCGGGTTTAGGGTTCAGGGTCTAGGGTTTACATCACAGGAGCAGGACGGCGTAAGACTCAATACACGAGGGTTCGAGATGCGTCGGATGACGCAGCAGGCAACATCCGCCCGGCCCTGCCCCCGCCGGGTCCTGCTGGCGCGAAAGGAAGGTTCCCGAGCTAGTCCGGATGTCCTTGGTGTAAAGGCGCAAGTTGAATTTGATACCAAAATTTGAAATCGGTTTGCCATATTTCAGTTTCAAGAGCTTAATTCCAGGCGCTTTCAACGTGAGTTTCATAGTGTCAACCTGCACCGCCCTACCTTGGTGCCCGCCGCGGTGTCGCCCTTGCGCAGCGCCAGCCCCGAGGGTCCCAGCCTCGGGGCGGCCAACGCTTTGATGTGCTCACAATCCTCCGTGCAGAGCCTCACACCACTTCCCGTGTCACCTCAACTTGAGCAGCTTCAAGGTAATGAGTAGAGGTAACGTGTGAGGGCTGCAGATCATACAAAGCGCGTGAAACCAATTAGACACTTAGCAACAAGTAGTACTAAGTCGTCCAAATGGAGCGTTTTGAATGGTCGAGCGGGACGACTCAGCACTAAGTCTCACTAGGTGTCTAAGTGGTTCCACGCACTTTGTCATAGCGCACGCATGGGAAGTAGTGCAAGGCCTGCCTCCATGGACACAAAGTTGCGATACAGTATCGCGTGGGGAGCCCAGGATAGAACCTGTGTACAGGGCCTGGCACAGACTCAGTTTAAGTAAAGATTCTAAAGGGACTAAACACGGGAACCACCCAGGGGACCACCACGGGGTGTGTGACTGGTCACAGCGGGCGGCCGTGCCTGGAAGTCGACGGTGTGCGTGTACGGGTTGCCGTCGGAGCCCGTGGGGTGCGGGGTGAACTTGCGGCCGGGCGGCACGTCGCGCGGCGACGCCACGACATACGGCCTGTCAGATATTGCCCGCCTCGTCAAGCAAATCATTTTGAACGCTCGCGTCTTGAGTCACATGGCATTCTATAACGGTGCAAGGAATATGTGCCAAGCCCCACCGCGTGGGCGTGGGTTTTAGCGTTCAGGGTTCACGTTTTAGAGTGCGCGGGTTTAGGGTTTACGGTTCGGGTTTAGAGTTTAGGGTGGGCCCCACCGCGTGGGCGGCGGTGACCAGCGCCGGGATGGGCGCGCGCTCCACCTCTTTCTGTAGCCGCGCGCGCTCCTCCTCAGCCTTTGCCGAGGGCCTGGCAGGTACTGCTCGCCACATATCGACACGTATTTTGAACCCTCGTTTCTTGCTTCGAGTTCAACGGCATCCTGCGACGTTGCGAGCAATTTATGCCAGGCAGTTTCTCGCCACGTCATCCACCGCAACTTGAACCCTCCTTTCTGTAGTCAGATGGCACGCTGTGACTATGACGTGGCGAGCAGTACCTGCCAGGCCCTACCTTCGCCACGCGCTCCTGCAGGGTGCTGAGCGCCTGGTTGAACATCGCGCGGTCGTCGGCGCCGAGATTGCTACCAGCTGGGCCGCCGAGGCCGCCGCTGCCGCCGCCGGTGCCGTCCACGCGCGTGGGAATCAACGCGGGGTCCGGGGGGCCGGGCGGCGCCGTGATGCGGCCGAACAGGAACAGCACCGCCGAGATCTAGAGCCTGGCAGATGTTGCTCGCCACCTCATCGACACGCGTCTTGAACTATCGTTTCTCGTGTTCCATTGCTTTTTACGACGTGGCGGGCGATATCTGCCGAGCCCTACCGCGATCAGCGACACGTGAAGCAGCGGCACCCCGCGCCGATGCCACCCGTACACGCTTCCATCTCCCATCGTCGAGTCTCTGGAGTTACGGGGGGTGTTGCACTGTCACGCCCGCCAACTCGGGAACCCCGCGCTGTAAGCGTCAGTCGCGCGGGCGCCAGAGAGGATGCGCGCGCGTGTGGGTAGGAGGGCGGGGAGTATCACGGGTTCACGGCGCCCAAGGGGGGGTGGGCCGTGTTGTGGGGTGCTTGGACTGTCGCTGTCGTTCCGACCTCGGCACGAATTTTGGTTTTTGCTGAGGTGTTCTGAAACGTGCCACGTCAGCAAGTTATCGCCCACGTGGCTAGGACAACGCAGCACAGGGCGGGGCCCAGCCCATTCTCCTCGAACGCCCACACCCCAGCACACCCGCCGCCGCCGCTCGCATCTCCCCTATCACAATGCATCCCGCCCTCGCCGTCGCCCCCGGCGCCGCGGTGGCCGCCGCTGCCGCCCGCGCCACCGCCCATAACACCACCAATCTCAGCAGGCACCCTCCAGGCAATTCTGCGCGTACCAAGACCGTCGGCCTCCTTAGTAGCCCGCGGCTCGCCTGCCGCGCCGCGCCGGCCCGCCGCGCCGCCACCGTCACGGTGACTGCGGCGTTCCCCGCCGGCACCCCTGACGCCACCGGCATCGTGCCCGGGGTGGGCAAGGGCATGCCAAAATGGCCCGAGGTGTGGCTCGCTAGACTTGGAGAGTGTTCCTGGCTGCAATCACATCGTACGATTGCAGACAGTGCCACAGCTACCCGAGGAGGTAGGAGGACGAAGCGAGTGTGTACGGGTACACTCTGAGCAAACATTGAGGACGTCGCGCCGTGTGAGGCCCTCGCGCGAGGTGTGGGAGTACCTAAAAAACGACAAAAAGATGAACACTTTAGATTCTGCCGCGGCCACGGCGCTGGTCAAGAAGGCAGGGCCTCTCGGGACTGGCAGATATTGCTCTCCACGTCATCCCACGCACTTTGAACCCTCGTTTCGGGAATTAGACGGCTTCCTGTGACGTGGCGAGCATCCGATAATGCTCGCCACGTCATCCAACGCACTTTGAACCCTCGTTTCGGGAGTTAGACGGCTTCCTGTGACGTGGCAAGCAATATCCGCCAGGCCCTCAGGGCCTTAGACAGTAATTTCCCCAGCTTTGCTTGACTTCAACTGACTGTTATTGCCAGTTGGCGCTTGAGCAACTTTGAGGTACTCGTATTCAGTGGGATAACTCAAATGGTTTGAGGGACACATGCCCACAGCAGGCTGAAAATAATTCCAAGGTGGGGCCCTGCACGAGGGGCGGGGTTCTGCTTGACGTGCGGTTCCCGCCCGATTACCAAAAATGGTGAGGCCACGTCAGTATGACACAGTGCGTGAAACCACTTGGACACTTCTCAACAAGTAAGTAGTACGAAGTCGTCCAAATGGAGCGTTCTCATTGGTCGAGCGGGACGACTTAGCACTAAGTCTTACTAACTGTCCAAGTGGTGAGGCCACGTCAGTACTTACTGGCAACCTGTACGGGCGTTCCAACTGTATGGAGTATGCGAATATTCAAGCCGCAGCCGCCCGGTATCGTCCACATCAGTATGGTCAAGTCACCCTCTACGCAGTTCTGGTGGGGGAAGCAAATGGGAATTTGGGTTTAATTGAGTCAATAGACAGTCGCTCATATAAATTACAGTGTAGATCAGCCTGCCGTACACGGCAGGCTGACAAATGTATGGGCGAGGGTCTATTAACTCAACGAGCGTAAACAGACCGCGCCACGCACCATAATTGCGTAGGTGACTTGACCATGCCGATGAGGATGATACCAGGCCTGACCTCAGCCGAATCCTAAACCCTAAACCCTAAACCCTAAACTCTAAAACCTAAACCCTAAGGCCTTACCTGGCGGTCCATCCCCGGCAGCGTGCACGTGCCGTACGTGGACGGCGGCTTCCTGGCCAAGCTGCGCCTGCCCGGCTTCAAGAAGAAGAACCAGGACTTCGTCACGCAGGTGGAGGCGGCCATTCCGGATAAGAAGACTAAAATTGTTTTGGCGTGTATCTGGGTGAGGCCCGGTGCCATCTGACTGTTGCTCATATGACAAAGTGCGTAAAACCACTTAGACACTTAGCAACAAGTAGTAGTAAGTCGTCCAAATGGAGCGTTCTGATTGGTCGAGCGGGGCGACTTAGCACTAAGTCTCACTAAGTTTCTAAATGGTTTCACGCACTTTGTCATAGTGAACCTGTGCACATTCACATGGTCCTCGTCCTAATCCTCCTAATCCTCCTCCTCCTCCTCCTCCTCCTCCTCCTCTGGTTCCTCCCACCTGAGGCCCGCTGTCACCCACGTCAGAGTGTGGACATGTTTGTGTTATTGTGAAATCGCGTTCGCTTGATGCAGGGCCATACACGCGGGGCGGGAGCCTGGTGCAGGTGCCTCCGAAGAACCGCGGGCTGACGGATGCCACCAAGGGCGCGGGCAGCCTGCCGGGTGCCTTCGAGCTGTACCAGGCGGGGGCTTACACTCGTTCACGTTTCAGCTCAACTTCAGCCGTGTCTGACACACACAAAACACCCTACACACCCTATACACCCCCAAGACCCCCTCAACACGGGCTACACAACCCCTACGCGCAACCCCTATCCCATGAAAAGCGCTCAAGTTGAGCTGAGCAGTGGACGAGTGTAAGCCCCTGGTACTAGGCGGGGTACACGAACCTGTACCACCTGTGCGGAGGTGTCAACCAGTACTATCAGGACTGCGCGTTCGACGCGAAGCTGCCGGAGGGGGTGGGGGAGTGGCCGGGCGACGCCGAATTCTTCGGATACCGCCAGTTCAAGGGCAAGGACCGGCTGAAGGGGCAGCGCGACGACTGATCTGGATGCACTTCGTTTCAGGGGCTTATACTCGTCCACTTTTCGGCTCAACGTATTAAGCGCGTTCTGTGGGATAGGGGGTGCACTTCGGGGTTGATTAGGAGATGCCAGGGAGTAGCAGGGGGTAATTTGTGTCAGAAACGGCTAAGGTTTACTCGTAGCTGAATAGTGGACGAGTGTAAGCCCCTGGCTGGTTTCATGCGCACCGCGCCGGTTTCATCCGGCGCAGAGCGTGAAAGACACGAAGTAGCAGTGGCTCCACGTAGAGTATTTCGATTTAGACCAGACATTGTAACATACAACACCGCTCGCCGCGGGGCTCGATGAACGTTAGCTCTAGTTGAGACAGTAAATATATAATCAACGATCAGGTTTTAATAATTGCTATGGAGCAGACGTTGAAACAGAGCTCTTTGCATGGCGTTGATGATCATAGTTGACATGCATTATACGTATTATGTATTGCGTGTGGGTGGGGGTGACCCTGGAAGTTTAACTTGTATATTACATTTGTTTCCAAGCCCCAATGCGAGCATCAACCTAAGCACCCCTTCTCCTCCTCATCCCTTCTCCTTCTGATTCATCCACTCGTGCGACCACCCAACCTCCTCACACGGTGGGCCGGTGCAAGCTGATATTGAAAGCAGGCGCTGTCAACACGGGTTGACATGCTTTCAACTTGCACCGCCCCAACATGGGTCCTCAAATCGACTCAGAACGAAACGGCCTCAGAAGACGTTTTCAGAATGCATTGATTCAACTCTCGTCCGAGTCGGGCGCCGCACGAGGACGTGCTCGCGAATAGGCGTCAGCGAGTCGAGAGAGCCGTCCAACTCTGTCAGGTCCTGCATTCAGGGCCGGGTAAAGGGTTTACGGTTTAGGGTTTAGGGTTTCACGCAGGTGGGCACGTCACACGCTGGCCGTCGGGTATTTGGGAGGTATTGAGGGCGTGTTTAAGGAATGTTGAAGAAATGTTTAGGCGTTTGAAGGGGTGTTTGTGTTAGGGGCGTTTACGGGGTGTTGAGGGAGTTGTGGTGGATGACGTGGCGAGCACGGGTACTTTACGCGAAAGGCCACGTCAAATTGGTCTAGGTGGTTTGGTGAATAGCCGATCAGCCTCGTCTGCTTTCGAATACACACACTCGTACTCGTACACGTCAGAAGGTGGCGGATGACACGGTGAGCGTGGGGAGTGATGCGGCGAGCACCGGTACACAATGTCGTGGATGCCACAGCGAGCACTTGTACACTACGTGGGGCATGATGCGGGGAGCACCGGTACTCTATGTGGTGGATTACGCGGCGAGCACCGGTACACTGTATGGAGGATGACGCGGCGAGCACCGGTACACTATGTGGAGGATGACGCGGCGAGCACCGGTACACTATGTGGAGGATGACGCGGCGAGGACCGGTACACCATGTAGAGGATGACGTGGCGAGGACCGGTACACTATGTGGAGGATGACGCGGTGAGCATCGGTACACTATGTGGTGGATGACGCGGCGAGCATCGGTACACTATGTGGTGGATGACACGGCGAGCAACGGTACACTATGTAGAGGATGACGCAGCGCGCACCGGTACACCATGTGGAGGATGACGCGGCGAGCACCGGCACACTATGTGGTGGATGACGTGGCGAGCACCGACACATAGGGTTTAGGGATTAGGGTTTAGGGTGTCTGGTCTGGGTTGAGTTTTTTGGGTTCCGTTATGTGGCGAGCGTCACTTATTCGGCCCGGCCTTGACCTCCACAGCACTAGCACTAGCGATGGAATCGGCGCTGGGAGGCCGAGGGATGGTATCGGCGCTGGGAGGCCCGTCAGACCACGCCACTGCACCAGCACTAGTGGTGGAATCGGCGCTGGGAGGCCGGTCTGACCACGTGGGTGAGGGTTGTGCGCCACTCAGTCGAGGGCCGGCGCAAAAACACATCACACAATTAGCCTTGGCAGGGGGAAATATCAAACTCAGTGTTGGGTTTGGTATCGAATCGAAGCTTTTCAACCTATCAGAGCGTTCAAATCCAAACCCAAACCCAAAAACAGGTGCACCATTTCACTATAGGAGCGGTCAGTCATCCTCTCGACCAATCACTGCACGGTATATGAGGGTAACTAGTTACTGTACCCCGACAATGTGTTCTAGAGAGAGATTGGCTTCAGAGCTCCCCGACCGACCGACCAACCGACCGAACGACCAACCGACCGACCGACCGACCACAAGCTCCTGTATGGCCACTACGAAACGAGGGACTGATACCAGACTCGCTGCGGCGGCAGGGGCCAATGGGGAGGCGGCCGAGGGGGCGGGAGCCAATGGGGAGGCGGCACAGGGGACGGCAGCCACTAGGAACGCGGCTGAGAGGACAGCAGCCAACGAAAACGCGGCAAAGAGGACGGCGGCGGCGAATGAACATGTGGCGGAGGGGACAGCGGCCAATGGAAACGCGGCACGCGGCGGAGGGGGATGACGTGGCGAGCGTGTGCCATCCTAGCCTACCTCAGCTTCAGCTCCCCGCTCCGCTGCGTCAGGCCCTGGGGGTGCGGCCCACACGGATACAGCACACCACGTCATCACGCGCCATTTCACTCAAGAAGCGAGGGTTTGGGTTCTAAACGTGGTAGCGGGGGGTGGGGCCACACGGATCAAGCTCGCCACGTCGTGAGATGCAGTGTAACTGAAGAGCCGAGGGTCTGGAGTTTCATTGTGGTGGGTTCAACTGGGTCCGGGGTTTAGGATTTAGCATTTAGGGTTTAGGGTATAGTGTTTAGGGTTTATGGTTTAGGGTTTAGGGCAGCGCCGGCGCCCCACCTTGGCCTCCATGTTGTGCAGCTTCTCGATGGCGTGGCGCCGCCGCTTCCATGTTGTAGCGGCGCAAGTTGAATTTGAAAGCAAAGTTTGAAAGCGCATCATCACGTTTTAGCTTCAAGCGCTCAGATCCTGGCGCTTTCAACGCGGGTTTTGATAGGGTAAACCTGCATCGCCCTACCACGTGGACCGCCCCTGCCCCATCGACATCAGCGCACCCATCACATACCCTTGATGGAGCGGCGCAAGTTGAAATTGAAAGCAAATCTTGAAAGCAGTCCATCAAGCGTTTTAGTATCAAGCGTGTATTTCCAGGCGCTTTGAACATGAATTACATCGGTTCAACCTGCACCGCCCTACCGTGACTCTTCTTGTCCTCCACCTGCTTGGGGTGCAGGTCGCACATCAGCTTCTCAAAGAACGCGTCGCAGTTGTGGTTCTCCGTGATGTCCTCCGGCTAGAGCCAGGTAAATATCACCTGCCGCGTCATCGTCACGCATTTTTGAAGCCTCGTGTATTCAATAGGCCGATTTCGGTATATCGCTTCCCGCGCCGAGCGCTGACGTTTTGCCCGCAACTCTGTATGGGCATTCAACCTGTCGCCCGCTTTCCCGCGCGGAGCGCTGACGCTTTGCCCGCAAGTCTGTGTGGGCATTTCACCCAGGCGATAAACCGAAATCGGCGTATTAAACGGCATCCCATGACGTGGCGAGCAATATGCGGCGGGCGGTACCTCCAGCGCCAGGCCCTCGAGGGAGTCGGCCCGCGTGGTGTCCTTGGTGTAGCGGCGCAAGTAGACTTTGAAAGCAGAAGTTGAAAGCAGTGTATCACAATTTACTTTCAAGCGCTTAGTTCCAGGCGCTATCAACGTGGGTTTGATAGGGTCAACCTGCACCGCCCTACCTTGAGGAAGTCGGAGAAGACGGGGTCGGGGCGCCGCGTTATAGCGGCGCAAGATGAATTTGAAAGCGAAAAATGAGAGCGGTCCATCACATGTTAGTTTCAAGCGCTTCGTTCCGGGCGGTTTCAAGATGAGATTCATAGGGTCAACCTGCACCGCCCTACCGCGTGAAGTTGAAGCTCTCCCGCACCTCCGCGTAGCGGCGAAAGTTGGATTTGAAAGCAAAGTTTATATGCGATTCTTCATATTATGGTTTGAAGCGCTTAGTTCCAGGCGCTTTGATCGTGGGTTTGATGGGGTCAACCTGCACCGCCCTACCTCCGCGCGCTCCGTCAGCTTGTTGAACAGGCTCTTCATCTGGTCCTTGCTAAGGTCGGGCGGCTGGTCGATCTCGCCGGCCTTGCCCAGCTCCTTCACCTGCTGCTGCCCGTAAGCGGTGCGGATCACGGCGGCGGCGCCCGAGGCCAGGGGCTCACACTCGTCCACTTTTCAGCTCAACTTTAGCGCTTTCCGTGGGACAGGGGGTGCGTTGAGGGGCCATTTGGAGGGTGATTAGGGGGTGTTAGGGTGTATTAGGGGGCGTATGGGGTTTGGTTTTGTGCTAGAAACGGCTCAAGTTGAGCTGAGAAGTGGACGAGTGTAAGTCCCTGCCCGTGGCGCGCGGCGTGAGGAATACCGACGCCTGCTTCGATACCAGCACCCGCTGCGTAAACCGCCACACCGGGCCCTAGACTCCCCCACTTCCCGGCTTGACGTGAGCACTTTCTGTGGGATACGTTGGGTGGTTTCATGGTCTTTCAGTACGTGCCAAAACGGCTCAGGTTGAGGTGAGAAGTGGACATGTGGAAGGCCATGCCTGTAGACCATGGCCTGCACGGAAATCGACATGGGCTTGATCTCGTCCTCCAGGCCCTCCTTCTTGCGCGCCGCCTTATCCGCAACCCCACAACTAGGGGCTGCACTATGGTTTCCTCACTCTCATACATGGGCGAGCCTTGTTGACTCAAGCGGATGTTATGTGCCAATTCATGTTCATCGGATGTCGTCTCAAGCGAGTGTGATGCTAGGTACAAGTTGATCGGGTGCTAGCGCAAGCGGATGGGATGTCAGGCTCACGTGATTAAGATGTGAGCTAAAGTGGATGTGATGTGCCAGTTCACGTTAACAGGATGTCACTCGGGGTTTAGGTTCAGGGTTTAGAATTTGGGTTTAGGCTTCCCCACTGTTTCTTCTTGGCCGCCTTGCGCGCCGCGCGGACCTTCTTGTCCGCCCGCTACAAGGGCCGTACACTCGTCCACTTGACGGCATGACGTCGGAACTCGTGTGGGATGCGTCGGGCGCTGTCACTGAGAGTTTCAGTGACAACAACACGGCTGAGGTTGGGGTGAGAAGTGGAGGAGCGGACCCCCGTGCCGGGGCTTACACTCGTCCACTTCTCAGCTGAACGTTGACACTGTTGGTGGGACTCGGTGGGTGGTTTCACTGGGCGTAACAGTAGCGACGGGTCATAACTCCTCACAAACTGGGCACAAAACGGAGCGCAGACCAAAACGGCTTAGGTTGAGGTGAGAAGTGGACGAGTGTACGCCCCTGCCCGGTACTTGATGAGCTTCTGGAAGTACACAGGCGCGAAGTCGAGCATGACGAAGGCGACAAGGAACACCACGCAGGCGATGATCACCGCCATGTTGTAGCGGTGCACGTTGAAATTGAAAGCAGAAGTTGAAAGCGATTGATCGTATATTAGTTTCAAGCGCTTAGTTCCAGGCGGTTTCAAGTTGGATTTGTCAGGGTCAACCTGCACCGCCCTACCATGTTGACGATGGTGAGCGCCAGGCGGAAGCCGTCAGACATCTTGTCGGTCATGAAGATGAGGCCCGAGAAGAGCACCACGAACTCGGCGCCCAGCGCCAGGGGCTCACATTCGTTCCCGTTTCAGCTCAACTTGAGCTCTTCCGTCCACCGTACAATCCAAATTAACTCATGAATGTGTCCTGGAGTCGCTCAAGTTGAGCTCTAACGTGAACGAGTGTAAGCCCCTGCCCAGCGCCATGCTCATCATGTTGTCCAGATTGTAGCGGCACAACTTGAAGTTGAAAGCAAAGTTCGAAAGCGCTTCTTCACATATCGCTTTCAAGCGCTGAATGGTGCATAGGGGGCCTCCCCCATTTGTCAGAGTGAGGAAATATTGGTCCATAGGGGGCCTCCCCTATTTACGAAACCAACGCGCTTTCAACTCGGGGTTTAGCTGGTTACAACCTGCATCGCCCTACCAGGTTGCTGCTCTCGTACGGCGCGGCGTAGAAGTGCAGCAGCGTCACGAAGGTGACCAGTGTGTAGCGGCAAGTTGAATTTGAAAGCAAAGTTTGAAAGCGGTTCATCATATTATGGTATCAAGCGCTGGAACCATAGGCGCTTTCAACACGGGTGTTTATACTGTCAACCTGCACCGCCCCACCAGCGCGATGGCCATCACCGTCTTGCGCGCCTGCAGACCTGGATGTAGCGGCGCAAGTTGAATTTGAAACCAAAAGTCGAAGGCAGTATATCACGTTCTAGTTTCAAGTGCTTAGTTCCAGGCGGTTCAACATGGGTTTCATAGGGTCAGGATGCACCGCCCTACCCGGGTTGGCGGCGTCCGCCGGCATGAGCGCCAGGATGCCCACCAGCCCCACCTTATTGTAGCGGCGCAAGTTGAATTTGAAAGCAAAGTTCGAAAGCGGTTCATTATATTGTAGCTTCAAGCGCTGAAACCATGGGCGCTTTCAACACGGGTTTGAAACTGTCAACCTGCACCGCCCCACCTTTTTCAACAGCTGCACCAGCTCGTACCAGTACCACTGCTTCTCGTACCGGAAGTACAGAAACCCCAGGACTTAGGGCCTGCCGGATAATGGTCGCCAGGTCGTCCAACGCACTCTGCACCCTCATCTCTCGAGGGTACTGGCATGGGGGGGTCGGGATGCTATGTTTCCGGCCTTTCTCCCTGCATTGGTCAGAATTCTGAAAAATAGCCTCGCCACTCAGCGTGGACTGAATCGACCCTCCAAGCAGAGGGCCAAGCGCAGAAACAGGTCATATACAGGGGGAACAATAAGCGGCAGGCCCTACGAGGACTTGCTGCGCCGCGGGGGTGTGTAGCGCGTGGCGGATGGAGTACAGCATGGCGGCGAACAGTGCGAAGATGCCGATGGGGTACAGCACGATGGTGGCCACGGTGTAGCGGCGCAAGTTGAATTTGAAAGCAAATTCTGAAACCGGTTTATCATGTTTTAGTTTCAAGCGCTTCAGATACAGGCGGTTTCAACGTGGGTTTGATAGGGTCAACCTGCACCGCCCTGCCACGGCGTACTGGTGTATGTCCACCCACAGGGGGGACGCCTCGGCGTTGGGGGCGTGCGGCCACCCGCCAGGGGCTTACACTCGTCCACTTTTCAGCTTAACTGGAGCGCTTTGTATGGGATAGGGGATGCGCGTAGGGGTTGTGTAGCCCGTGTTAAGGGGGTGTTAGAGGGTGTTAAAGGGTGTTAGAGGGTGTTAGGGGGTGTTTAGGGTGTCTAGGGTGTTTCCTTGTGTCAGACACGGCTCAAGTTGAGCCGAGAAGTGGACGAGTGTCAGCCCCTGCCACCCGCAGCGCACGGAGGGCTCTGAGTTGAGGTAGTAGTTGCCGTCCTCGTTCTTGGCGCAGTCGAAGAGCTCGAACGCGGAGCTGGCTAGGAGCATGTACGCTACCTGGAGTAGAGTGTTAGCACGGCCGAGTCAGAGGGGGCACGGGGGGTGGGGGAGGAGGAGGATGAGGAGGAGGAGGTGGGGGAGGAGGATGTGGAGGAGGAGGAGGAGGATGTGGAGGAGGAGGAGGAGGATGAGGAGGAGGAGGAGGAGGAGGGTGATGAGGAGGAGGAGGAGGAGGAGGAGGGGGAGGAGGAGGACGAGGAGGAGGAGGAGCAGGAGGAGGAGGATGCGGTGGAGGAGGAGGACGAGGAGGAGAAACATGAGGAGGAGGGTACACAGGTACGCTATGAGCAATCAGTGGCAAGGCGGCGGGGGCTCACCTGGAACAGCGTGAGCTGTGCACGCAGCCCGGATCGGCTCAGCTTCACAAACTTGTTCCAGTCCATACCCTTCACCATGAAGTATTTCACCTTGTGCAGCGCCCCCGCGCGGTGCCCGTCCTGGATGTAGCGGCGCAAGTTGAAATTGAAAGCACAGTTTGAAAGCGATTCGTCACATTTTAGTTTCAAGAGCTTAGTTGCGGGCGCCTTCAACGTGGGTTTGAAAGGGTCAACCTGCACCGCCCTACCTGGATCTTGAGGAACGCGGGGTTGCGCCGCATGACGGCGCCGCCCACCACGGTGTTGAAGAGCAGCACTATGCCGCCCGTGCCCAGGGGCTTACGCTCGTTCCCGGTAGAGCTCAACTTGAGCAACTCCAGGACACGTTCATGAGCTAAGTCGGGGTATACGGTGGATAGGAGAGCTCAAGTTGAGCTGAATTGGGAACGAGTGTAAGCCCCTGCCCGTGCCCACGGACATGACCAGGATGCCGGCGATGACAAAGGGGAACGAGCTCATCACCATCCACTTCTTGCTGAAGTCCCAGGAGCAGGGGCTGACACTCGTCCACTTTTCAGCTCAACCTGAGCCGTTTCTGACACAAAATACATTCTAAATACCCCCTCTTACCCCCTGACACCTCCCAAACATCCCCTAAATAACTCCTAAATGCACCCCCTATCTCACAGAAGCGCGTACTTTGAGCCGAAAAGTGAACGAGTGTAAGCCCCTGCCCAGGAGCCCAGGGCGCACTCGGGGTGCACGAGCTCCAGGTTCAGGTTGAAAAACGAGAAGCCGGATAGCAGCTTGGTCAGCACCTGGGGGTACTCCAGCTGGAACGAAAACAGCCCCGAGGAGGAGAGTCATTGAGAACAAGCAATCGCACTGAGATCAGAGCAGGGTTTACCAGTACCTTCAAGGATGAATGATCATACGGACGCGTGGACTCAGTTTGTGGTGGCCGACCAACAAAGAGAGGCCATTGTATGAGCATTTAGCCATTTACCCTCGCCCTCGCAAACGGCCCACTTTCGGTTTATCGATTCAACGTTACTCGAGTGTATGTTCGCAACGACCCTCCTGCCAGGCTCTGCGAGAAGCTGATGCCGATGTTGAGCGCGGGGAAGTTCTTGGCCTGCTCACAGGGGCTCGCACTGGTCCACTTTTCATCTCAACTTGAGCGCTTTGTATGGGATTGGGGGTGCGCGTAGGGGTTTTGTAGCCCGTGTTAAGGGGGTGTTTAGGGTGTGTTTAGGATGTGTAGGGTGCTTTCTTGTGACAGACTCGGCTCGAGTTGAGCTGAGAAGTGGACGAGTGTAAGCCCCTGCCTGCTCGGATACTTTGAAGAGGATGGGCGCGGCGCAGACGACGACGAGGTGTAGCGGCGCAAGTCGAATTTGAAAGCAGAAGTTGAAAGCAGTATATCACAATTTTAGTTTCAAGCGCTTAGTTCCAGGCGGTTCCAACTGGGGTTTCATAGGGTCAACCTGCACCGCCCTACCGAGGGACATGATGATGATCATGAACGTGCCGTCCGTGGCCGGGCAGCAGGGGCTTACACACGTCCACCTTCCAGCTCAACGTAAGCACTGTTTGTGGGATAGGGGGTGCATTCAGAGGTTGTTTAGGGGGTGTTTAGGAGGTGTCAGGGGACATTTGGGGGTACCTAGGGTGTAATTTGTGTCAGAAAAGGCTGAGGTTGAGATTAAAAGTTGACGAGTGTGAGCCCCTGCCGGGCAGGCGCGGCAGTGGCCCTCCAGGCGGTAGTGCCCGGGCCGCGCGCACTTCGCGCAGGCCGTCGGGCAGGGCACACGCCGCATCGTGCACCGGTACACATGTCAGTAGTCACACGTGGCAAAATCACATTGAACACCACAGGGTCACACTGGACGTGTTTGCGTTAAACTCAGTGTAGGGTCTGGTACCGAATCCCGTACGACCAATCAGAACTATCCATTTCGAGAATCCCACCGACCGACTCGCCGACAGTCCGACCGGGTTGTGATCCTTAAGTAAATAGATCCTCGATTTCAAGTGTCTAAGCGTGACATGTCACGCGCACACTGACTGTAACCTCCATAGCTTTGAAAAAAGAAAAGGCATTAGAGTAGGGTATTGGTACACGCTGCAGTGGTCGCACGGTAACATCACATCGAGTATCACAGGTTCACACAGGCATTCAGTCTGACACACCGACTACGACGATGTGTGCCTCCCGTGACCCCGGCCGCATCACCACGAGGATGCGGGGATGAACAGGTGCACTATGAGAGCAAACGGCTACGGGCCTGACCTGGTCGACGTAGCCGGCGGCGCACGTGCCGTCCACGATGTCCGCCACGGGCAGCACCGCGCACCAGGGGCTTACACTCGTCCACTTCTCTGGTCAACCTAAGCCGTTTCTGACACAAAACACACCCTGAACACCCCCTAATGTCCCCTGACGCCCCCTTCAATAGCCCCTAAACAACCCCTAAATGCACCCCCTATATCACACAAAGCGCTTACGTTGAGCCGAAAGGTGGACGAGTGTAAGGCCCTGCCGCGCACGCCACCGCCGACGACACGTTCTCGCGCGTGTGGAACATGAAAGAGATGTTGGCCGCCACCACGGCGCCGCACGACACGGCGGGGCTGCACTGCCGCGATCTGGCCGGTTTGTAGCGGCGCAAGTTGAAATTGAAAGAAAAATTAAAGCGAAATTGAAGAAAGCGGTATATCAGAGGTCAGTTTCAAGCGCTCATTTCCAGGCGCAATCAACGTGGGTTTCATAGGGTGAGCCTGCACCACCCTACCGGGTACGCCTCGCACACGTCGATCCAGTACCCGAAGCGGTTCATGGGCAGCGTCAGGTTGTTCTCCGTGCACGTCCACAAGAGAGGGCCGTTCACAACAAGCACTGGAACCAACATCGGAGCATGACTCCCTTTCACAGCCGTGAGTTAATTTACGAGTTACCGATTAGCTCCAGTCATTAGACCCCTATACCACCTTGTAGTGAATACCCCCTCCATTCACCTTCAGGGTGAACGCTCATACAGACGCGCGGAGGGTGAGAAGGAGACGCAATGTCGGTCGAGTGCGTGTTCTCAGTCCTCAACAACCCCCGTGCCACGCGCGGTCGTTCTGGCAGTAGTAGCAGGGCTCGCCCGCCAGGGGCTTACACTCGTCCACATCTTCGCTCAACCTGAGCCGTAACCTGAGCTGATCTTGTCACTGAAACCAACAAAGCATCCCAACACATGGGACAAAAAGTGCTCACGTTGAGCTGAAAAGCGGACGACTGTCAGCCCCTGCCGCCCGCGCGGCCGTAGTAGCCGAAGGGGAAGGCAGCGTCGCGCGGCGCGGCGGCGGCGCACACGCACTGTGCGGCGCCGGTGGACCCCACGCTGTAGCGCCGCAAGCTGAAATCGAAAGCACACCTTGAAAGCAGTTGATTATATTGCAGTTTCAAGCGCTGATAGCATGGGCGCTTTCAACACGGGTCTTGATAGGGTCAACCTGCACCGCCCTACCACGCTGCCCGTGAGGGAGGTGGCGGTGACGTCGCCCTCGCGGTTGGTCGGACACGCGGTGCAGGTGGTGGCGCCCGAGGCGCTGCTGTAGGTGCCTAGCGGGCAGGCGACGCAGCGCCCGCTACCGGCGCCCGAGTAATACCCCGCGCTGCAGGAGGTGCACCGCACCGCGTCCCAGCTGTAGGGTTTAGGGTTTAGGTTTTTGGTTTTTGGGTTTAGGGTTGAGGGTTGAGGGTTGAGGGATTAAGGCTTAGGGCCGAGTAGATGTTGATATTGCTTGCCACGTCATAGAATGCCATTGAACTCAAGAAACGAGGGTTCAAATGCGCCGGGTGACGATACAGGTAATTTCTGCCAGACCTGAGGTGAATGGCGTCGGATGACGTGGCGGGTGATATCTGGCAGGCCCAACCTCCGAGGGCGCGTAGGTGCCCGCGGCGCACGGGTCGCACTGTCCGGCCGTGGAGTTGGAGGGGGAGCCCGCCGCCGCCGCCCGCTTGTAGAACCCCACCGGGCTGTAGCGGCGCAAGTTGAATTTGAAAGCAAAATTTGAAAGCGTGTCGGCATATTATAGTTTCAAGCGCTCGGTTCCAAGCACTTTCAACGTGAATTTGAAAGGGTCAACCTGCACTGGCCTACCGGGCACTTGACCGCGATGACCACCGACGCCGGGACGGAGCGGACCATGACGCCGTCCCACGCCGACCAGGTCAGCGTGGTGACGGGCGCACCGCGGTACCCCGCCACGGACATGTAATACACCTCCAGGCCGAGGCGCAGGGCCTGCCGCATACGAGTGCACTCTTCAGAATAATGTTCCGTACCGAGCCAGAAACCTGGAAGCTAGGTGTGTTTTGGGAGCGTACTGACGCTGACATCGCCCAAAATTCAACAAAACCGCCCAAAATCTACAGTGCCCGAAATCTCCGGAACAAGTAGGGTGCGTACCTGGCTCGGAGTATTATGTAAAGAGTGCACTCGTAGTGCTCGCCACGTCGTCCAAGGCACTTTGAACCCTCGTGTCTTGAGTTGAACGGCATCCTATGACGTGGCGAGCGATATCCAGCAGGACATGCCGAAGGTGGTGGACCCGTTGGCGGCGCCGGGGTCGATCATCGTCATGTTGAGCAGGCTGCCGGGGGCGTACTCGTCCTCCGGCTGCCCGCCCGCACCCACCCTGGTGAACACCCTGCCCAACTTGGGATCTTGCGAAAAGTTGGCCACGAGCCAGGGGCTTACACTGGTCCACTTTTCAGCTCAACCTGAGCCGTTTCTGTCACAAAATACACCCTGAACACCCCCTGATACTCCTTGATACCCCCTGTCACCTCCGAACACCCCCGAGTCAGCCCCGGCAGGCACCCCCGTCCG
>Ga0307489_10000327_pt1 | contig 27683 bp, 42 predicted proteins | sample SB12metaG_FD_202247 | JGI IMG/M metagenome (GOLD analysis project Ga0307489, IMG submission 202247) | Sea-ice brine microbial communities from Beaufort Sea near Barrow, Alaska, United States - SB 1.2 | ecosystem: Environmental > Aquatic > Marine > Coastal | place: USA: Alaska | collected... | reverse complement strand
GGCCCTGCCGGTGCCGCTGCTGTCGAGCGAGATGCCTCCGCCGCCGTGGGTGCCGTTCACGCCAGGCGCGCCGCTCCACCCGCACGACGCCGCGCCGCCATCCATGCCGCAAGATTCCTCTCCGCTTCCGCCGCCGGACGTTGCGCGCGTGCCCGCGGCCATCGCAAGACCCGCAGGTCTCCCTCGACCGCCCTCAAGCGTGAGTGCCGGCGTGGTGACGGAGTGCAATTCCATTTCGTCGGAAGCATCGGAGCGCGAACAAGTGGAGTAGGAGACGTGCAGCAACATAAACAGCGCCAGCCGGGATAAGGGACGGCGCGAAATACAACGCTGCACATGAGGCCGTGAACGCGAGTAGCCACCGTGCACATAGGAGGGCGCACGGGCGTGGAGGAATGCCACTTGACAGCGACAATTGACACAGCGACGAATTGTGAGTGGACGTGACGTGTTCCACACCAGTGAGAAGGAGGCGCCCGCGGCGCCCGCCCCTGTCCCGCGGCACGGCGACATCGCGGCCGGTGTATCGGGTCCGTGCGTCGAATCCCCCGCCGTCTCCAGCAGCGTTGCGCGCGGCCGCCAATGCTGAGCTCCGCGCCTACGAGATTCGTGCGGTTCCGAGGCAACTTCGTTGACAGCGTGGCGCGTTCGCCGTATCCGTGTCTGTTCACTCGTTCCGTCTTCCGTATCCGTATGGACCATTTATATCCGTGTTATAAATGGCGACTACGACTGGCCCCCGAGCCGAGATACAAAGAGTCACTCGACGACTCGAGGGGCGCCGCATCACAACCCCGCCGCCCTGTCCGCCGCACCCCGTCCGTCGAGCTCTCGCGATGGTGCGGGACTCGACCGATGAAGTCGAGATCATGGGCAGGCGGATGTCGCGGGCCGACGCCAACGCCTTGCGGGCGTCATTGCAGGCATCTGTGGCATCGCTGAGTTCGGGGCTCTCGAACGCCCTGTCTGGAGACGGCGGGGACATGTCTGAGAGCCTGGCCGCGGTGGTGGCGGAAACGAACCGCTCCAGGGAGATTATGCGCGACATGGGGTTCCACTTTCCGACCCCCGACGTCCGCCGCTCCCGCACCACTCCCAACCAGATGGAGATCCACACGCAAGTGCCTGGGGTGCCTCTGGGGTCTCGCCAGAAACGAACCGCCTTGTGATGGAGTCCGCTATGACTCGAGTGGCGGCGATGTTTGGCAGGGCCCAACATACTAGAGCCTAGACGCGCAAGCGTGTTTTCAAGCTGGTGCTGTCGGCCGTTTGTCAGGGGTATGGATACCTGGAACTACTTGCTGAGTGATGCATTCATACCTCACAAGATGGCACTCGAGACGGCATTCAAGATCTTTTCAGTTCTCTGTTCAGCTGGCGAAGGCTTAATACCTCAAAGAGACCGCTGCGTGCCAGCTAACAAAAGTACCTAGGTCAGGCCCTCACTTTCGGACCGGAGGTGGCCATCGGCGCAACCACCATGGTCCCCGGTGGGACCCGGCAGATAATGCTCGCCACGTCACGGGATGCTATTTTACTCCAGAAACGAGGGTTCAAATTGCGTGTCGATGAGGTGGCGGGCAATATTTTCTTGTCCCTAGAAGCTCGCCAAGGCACATGATGGCAATTAATTCAGGAAATGATGGTTCAAAATGTGTGTCGATGACGTGGCGGGCAACATTTGCTTGTCCTGAGTCATGGGCGCGGGCCCGCTGCCGAAGCACCACGAGTGCCACCAGTGCCACGCCCACGGTCACGGCTTCAAGCTGTGCGGCCGCTGCCGCGCCGTCGCCTACTGCTCTCCCGAGTGTCAGATAGGGCCCGCCAGATTTTGCTCGCCACGTTTTCTGTTTCCAATTTTAAGGCTATATGGAGGTAAACGTCGACGCATCTTTAGTAGGTCCCAACTCTGAGTAACCACAACCTTTGCACGCGCCGTCCAGGGCCGTCTGACTGTTACCACATTGTGCCCGAGAGCGAGAGAGGGACGTTTCCACGTGTATGCGGAGGCATCAGGCGTTCGCCCTGGCCCCGGTGTGTGCATGTGCCCGGTGTGATGCTCGCCGCGTCATAGGCTGTCATGTCTCTGAAGAAACGAAGGTTCAAATGCGTGTCGATGACGAAGCGGACAACTTTTGCTTGTCCCTGGTGGCAGAAGGCGGCGTGGGAGCAGCACAAGGGGAAGTGCGGCGTGAAGTGCAGGGGTCGCGGGGGAGGGCAGGGGCAGGGGCAGGGGCAGGGGTGCGGGCGGGCGCCGAAGCCGGGGGGCGGCGGGGGCTTCGTGAGCTCCACTGGGGTGGACGATGTGGACTGATGATGAAGCGACCGGGTGACCGTGTGGGACGAATTGGACTGATGATGAGATGATGACAGGAAAAGAGGAAGGAATGTAGAAGGTTTAGGGGACAGAGCGCACACGCCATGCAAAATCAGACTGTAGCATGCAAACAGATGGATCCACACGCACGTTGAATGACATATGAATGAACACGCAATATTTGAAAGCACTTTATGATATCTTCGTGTCAAGCTCTGAAATCAGGCGCTTTCAATACGGTGCCATCCCCCACCCCCCCACTGTCAGGCTGATATCGGCGCGAGCTTCGAGTGTGTAAAACGCATATTTACAAGCTTGCACAGAACGGGCGCCAGGGCGAAAGCCTGGTGCCTCCCTATATACACGCGGAAGTGTCTGTCTCTCTGACTATAAGCGGGGGCTAGAGCCTAGGGCGAAAGCTGGTGCCTCCTAATACATGGAGGCGTCTCTCTCCTCATCATCTCCCTCTACCTCTCCCTGTCCCTCTCCGTATCCCGCGGATTCTCCCTGTCCCCCTCACCCTCTCCCTATCCCACACCCTGGCTACCAAACAAGCGCGCCGAATCAGTCTCAAAAATGTTCTCGTGGTCTCGCTCCCATATCCGCTTCTTGAAATGTTTGCGCGCGATCAACCCACGGGAGCCAGGGCCGTGCCACCAATTCCCGTCCACGCTCAACGTAACAAAAATCAATTTCATTTATCAACCAACGTTCATCGAGCCCCAAGGCACTCACATGGTGAGCATTGACCAAACGCATGTGCCAGCTGAGGCGGATAGACCAAACGGTATGTTGGTAACTCAGTGTGAGGCCATTGAGCGGGAGGAGCATGTGGCGAGTGTGTACGGGTATACTGGTACACTATGAGCAAACAGTCAGGTTGAGCTGAGGCGAGAACGAGTGGGCAGGCCAGGGAGAAAGGTGCGGAGAGTGTGTACGGGTACACTGGTACACTATGAGCGAACAGTGTGCGGCCCTGCCGGATGTGAGTCTGAATCTTGGTCGCCGCCGACCGCCGATCATCCATGTGTTTCAATTGCCGGTTCCGGTCCATCTGCTTCTTGGACAACTCCCCGATCCACCTCTCTGCAGGGCCCGCCAGAAAATGCTCGCCACATCAAGGACATTCAACTCAAGAAATGAGGGTTCGAAATGCGTGTCGATGACATGGCGGGCAATGGGCCTGGCACATACTGCCAACCACGTGATAGGATGTCGTTTAACTCAAGAAACAAAGAAACAAGAGTTAAAAATGCGTTAGATGACGTGAAGAGCAGTATGTGAATTATGTAGTATCTAGCAGGCCCTACTTTTTCTCGCGGCCCAACATGCGCTTCTTCATCTTGGCGCGCTCCCGCTCCTTGAGCTCCTTCTCCAGCATCCACTGCCGCACGTTGTTGTCCGGCTTGCCCAGCTCCAGGGGCTTACACTCGTCCACTTCTCGGCTCAATGTAAGCACATTTTGTGGGATACGTTGGGTGCATGATTTTCCCCAGTCTATTAGACAGCCGGACACGGGGAGGTGTGACCAAAACGGCTTAGGTTGAGCTGAAAAGTGGACGAGTGTAAGCCCCTACCCAGCTCCCGCGCCGAGCGGTGGCTCTCCGTATGCTTGCGCGCCGCCCCCCCCGCCCCCCCCCCCACCCCCTCCCGCCCGCCCTCCGCCCTCTCCTTCGCGCTATCCATCGAACTCCCTCCACTCTCCCCGCGCCCACCCTTTCCGCTCGCCGGTCCATTTGAAATTCTGGGCAACCGGGAAGGGTGGATCCCGGCCGCCTCTCCTCCCAATAATGAGCGGACACCCTGGCCACGCCCACTCTCTCCACGCCCATCCTTCCCATTCCACGGATATCCTCTCCCATGTCCATTTCCATTTCCATGTCCATTTCCATGTCCGTTTCCAAGTACCGGCAACTCTGGGACAGTGCTGTTACCTTCGTCCCAACTGCGGCCCGGCCCCGCCGGCACCGCCCTGGCCCCCGCCCCCGCCCCGGCGCCGGTCTTACCCTTGAGCCGCGAGTAGATCTGCTTCTGTGCCGACTTCTGATCCTCCGGCGACATCCCGGTCCACGACGCCGCTTAGGGCCGCACTCACACCTATATTCATTTCAGCTGGCACTTTGAGCCGTGTCGCTGAAACCACTTGAGTGCTTATGTAAGGCCCCCGCATCGATGCGGCGAGTGTGTACTCGTATGGGTACACTGGTACACTACGAGCAAGCAGCTAGGCTGAAGTATCGAGTGAGGGAGGGCCCTGCCGAGCGGGGTTTGACGGAGAGCACCCCTCCCTGCAACCCCCCCTCGGCGGTGTGGGCCGTGTGCTTGGACTGCTTGGTGGCGCTCTCCGGGGGCTCGCTGCCCAGTGTGAACGCCGCGCGCTTGTTCTTGGCAATGTCCGCCGTGGGTCAGGGTCGGAACAGCGTCATCTAAGTGTCGGCGTCACTTGTGAAGGGACAGCGGTTCCAGGGTCGGAACAGCGTCATTTCAGTGTCAGCATCACTAGTGACGGGATAGAATGTTAGGGTCAACGGGACAGTGGTGTCAGGGTCAGAACGGGACAGTGGTGGCAGGGTCAGAACGGGACAGATGTTACAGGGTCAGAACGGGATAGCGGTTGCAGGGTCAGAATCTCAGAACGGGCACCCGGACAGCCGTTCCAGGGTCAGAACAGAGCGGCTTAAGCTAGCTGCCAAAGAGTCACTAGTTCAAACTAGGGGCTTCCAGTCGTCCACACCTCATCTCAACCTCAGCCGAGTTTGTCACAGAGACCACCCAACTGAACCAACGAATCCCACAAAAAAGTGCTCACGACGAGTCGAAAAGTGGAACGTTGTAAGCCCCTGGTATAAACGCGCGGGCCCTGCCTCCACGGCATCTGACTTGTTCTGCTGGAACGTGCGGCGCAATAGCGCCGGAGCGTAGAGGCGCATGGTGAAGCTGAAGCTGAAGTTTGAAAGCGGTTCCAACATGTTCTAGATTCAAGCGCTGAAACCAAGCGCGGTCAACCTGGGGTCAACCTGGGGTCAACCTGGGGTCAGCCTGGGGTCAACCTGGGGTCAACCTGGGGTCAACCTGGGGTCAACCTGGGGTCAACCTGGGGTCAACCTGGGGTCAACCTGGGGTCAACCTGGGGTCAGACTGCACCACACTACCTGCGCGTTCGGGAACTTCCTTTTGAACTTGACGCAGAGAATCTCCGCCACGGCGCCCACGACGGCCGTCGGGTCGTTGTCGGCGAACTGCAGTATCAGCTCCACCGCGTCCTGCACCTCCTGCCAGGGACTTGCACTCGGTCACCTTCCAGCTCAACGTAAGCGCTTTTTGTGAGACAAGGGGTGTTCATGGGGTGTTAAGAGGGTATGTACGGCGGGGTTGGAGGGGGCGTTCAGGGGTTTAGGGGCTGTTTTGAGTGTCAGAAACAGCTCAGGTACAGCTGAGAAGTGGACGAGTGTAAGCCCCTGCCTCCCGCCGCTGCGAGCTCACCATCGACTTTGGCAACGCTGCGAGGGGGGAAACGAGAGAGGGGGGGGGAGAAGAGAGGGGTTAGCGGCGATGCAGTGCAATCGCGCGTGACGCCGCATGCTCCTCCCTGGCCTGACACTCGTCACGTTTGAGCTCAACTTGAGCACCTGATTGAGCCAACGGTGTTACAAGTACTCGAAAGTTGGGTTGACTCGAGTGGTTACAGGGTCGGTTTCAGGCAGGCGGGCGGGGACGCAGCCACAGCTGTGGTGGCTTAGGTCAACCTAAAGACGCCCGCGCCGCTGCGACGCCCCCAAGGTACAATGCTAGGCACCTTACCCCAGCTGATTTTGGATAACACTCAGAACTTTGAGTGACTTAATCGACGGATTGCTCGACGAGTAGAGGAGAGACGAAGAGGGAGGCGAGGCAGGCGCCGGTCGACGTATTGCCTCCCCCAGTGCCCGCTCGGGGCAATGCAGTGGCGCGTGACGCCCGCGCCGATAGCCGCCGCGAAGGTGGGAGGTCTGTTTTGGGCACCCCCGCCCCGAGCGGAAGGCAATGCGCCCGCCTGTTTGCACACGTCCCCTCGGGAGTCACGCGGGGCACTTTTCGATGCAGACTCACAAATACAGCGGTGCGAGGAGGCGCGAGGGCGCAGGGGAGTGCGAAGATGCGCGGGGAGGTAGCGCGCGGCGGCGTTGGGGACCGGCGGGGACACCGCCGCGGCGCCAGGCGGAGCTTCACCCAATCTGACTGGACATCTCAACACCAATTCCATCAAATCGTCCACGAAGAAAAAATGAGGCCGAATTAGTAATTCCTCCCCGTGCTAGGGAGACCACACGCACCGAGTATGCCGCGGAGCACTTGCGGGGTGAAGTCGCCTCCCGGCGACGCCGCGGCGTCGCTCCCGCTGGTGCCCGCCACCTCCGCGTGCTGCCCCCCTCGCATTGGTATGTCAGCCAACGCCATAATCGAGAAGTCACCGGTGAACACCGGTGACTCGTTTCCTTCGTGTGCCCCCGTGGTGCAGGAGGCGTATATCTCCGCTTGGGGCCCGGCGGCGGCGGCGCGAGGCGCGTGTGCCACGCGGTTCCGCACCCTTCGCTCAGTGGTTTCAGTCGTCTGCGCGTCCGCTGGTTGGCGCCGTCGAATGGGCGAGTTGGAGGCGGAATGTGCGCTCAACGTTCTTTTCACAAGCGGAAGTCGGTGTTTTTGTTCGGATAAACTTGTAGTACAGTAAAGTCGGTAAATCTGTTAGCCGCGGCAGGCCAGCGCGACGCGCAGCTAAAGAAGCAGCAGCTGAAATAGGGCCTGGCAGAATTGCTCCATTTGACACTTGTAAATTCCTGTTTATCAGTTAAATTCCGGTGTGGTTTGAGCATTTTCTGCCAGGCCCCTTCCTTCACCTGCAGCGCGGGTGCCGACGGCTGGTGCATTGTGGCATCGCGCGAGCGTTAGGCGGCGGCGGCGCACCACCATGGCGTCTTCACCGCGGTGGCGGCGGGCTGATCCGCTGGTGCTGCTCACCACGGCCGTCGTCCTGTGCCTGTGGGCGCGGCGCGTTCAGGTTGGCGCGCTGTCGGCCGATGGTGGTGAGCTCTCCTGGGCGGGCCACGCACCGGGCACCTTCACGCACGCGCCGTTCCAACCGTCTGGCGGCGGCGGCGGTGGTGGTGGCGGTGGTGGCGTCGGCGGCGGCGGCGTTGGCGGCGGCGCCAGCGGTGGCGGCGGTGGTGGTGGTGGTGGTGGTGGTGGCGGTGGTGGGGAGGAGGACGGCTGCGGCCTCGAGCCCGCGATCATCAACATCACTTCCCCGCCCTGGTGCAGCACCGCGCGCTCGATCGCGGACGACACCCTGGCGCTGCTCCGCGCCAACCCGGGGCAGGGCCACGGCGCCGTGCTCACATTGCTCTCGTCGCTATTCGCTCACCACGCATGCTGTGACGTGGCTGGCAATGGGCCTGGCAGATATTGGATATTGCTCTCGCCACGTCATACGATGCCAAGGAACTCAGGAAACCAGGGTTCACCTACCTATCGATGACGTGGCGAGCAATGTGTGCCAGGCCCTGACCCGGGGCTCTGTCCACCCGCGGCAGGGCATGCCAGTTAATGATATTGCCTGCAGCGTCATGTCATGTCATCCAATGCGTTCTGAACCTTCGTTTCCTGTGGCATCCCTTGACGTGGCGAAGGTGAGCAGTACTCGTATCTGCCAGGCCCTAACCTGTGGTGGTCTCGTGGAACAAGATCGAGCACCCGGCCGAGTTGAGCGCTGCAGGCCCGCTGGGGCAGTGGGCCAAGCCGACGATTCGGGTCGCTCACGGCGGGTTCGAGTTCCCGTACTTCGGGCGCTGGAGCGCGGGGGCGCTGCTGAACGCGGTGGAGGGGCTGGGGCTGGCGGCGCACGGGGGCTGGGGCGGGGGCGGGGGAGGCGGCGGTGGCGGTGGCGCCTCACCAGAGGGGGCAGCGGCGGCGGCGGCGGCGGCGGCGGCGGTCTACTATGCCCCGGTGCGGGTGCTGCGGTCGGCGCGCGAGGCGCTGCGCTTCACGCGCGAGACGGACCTGAGCGTGCTCGCCCTCGACCCCTGCGAGTTGCACGCGGCGGCGGACGGCGGGGGCGGAAGTGCCAGGAGCGGCGGCGGTGGGGGTAGCAGCGGCGGCGGCGGCGGCGGCGGGGGTAGTAGCGGCGGCGGGGGCGGCGGCGGCGGTGGCGGTGGTGCGCGTCCGATGCGATGCGGGCCGAGCGAGACGGTGGCGCAGGTGCGGGACCTGGCGGCGCTGGTGGCCCTGCACCCGCATATGGCGGTGGGCGTGGCCACCGGTGCCCTCGCGCGCCGCCTCATACCCGCCGTCGCCGCCCCGCCGGCACCCGCAACCACCGCGTCAACGGAGGTGGCGGGGCCGGAGGCAACGACTTCAGCGTCGGCGGGTGCGGCGACAGCGGCAACGGCCACGGCGGGGGCGGCGGCAGCGGCGGCAACGGGGGCGGGGGCGGGGGCATCGGCGTTGGCCGCAGCGTTGGCGACGGCAGCAGCGGCAAAGGGGGTGGCAACGGCGGCGGCGGCGGGGGCGGGGGCGGGGGCGGGGGCGGGGGCGGCGGACGTGGACGTGGACGACGAGGACGAGGTAACGGTGGTGTTGTTCCAAGCGGGGCAGCAGGCCGCGGTGCACCTGAATCGCAACGGCACTACGCCGCTGCTGCAGTGGCTGCAGCGGCGCGACGGGTGGCGCGCACCACGCGTGGCCGAGGTGCGCCGCTCCCTGCCCGGCGCCGGGGTGCACGACACGCTGCCCTCCTTCGCCGCCGGGATTCCTGGGAAGACGGTCGGGGGCCCGGTGTTGCCGCCGAAGGACGGGAAGCTGGGGGGCGCGATGGGGGTGAGGCAGCGGGGGCCGCTGCCCGCGTTTCGACCGGTGGCGCCCACGGTGGCGGAGGCGGCGGCGGCGGCGGCGGCGGGGGTTGCGGCGGAGGCGGGGGCGGCGGGGGTGGTAGCGGCGGCGGGGTTGGCGGGGGCGGCAGCGGGGGCGGGGGGTGGCGGGGCGGGGGCGGCAGCGCCGGTGTGGGCGAGCGGCCAGAAGCGTCTAGGCGCGCCACTGGCGGCAGGGATGAGTGAATGATGCCTGCCACATGTCACCCAACGCAGTTTAGACCCTCGCTTCACCACACATGACATGCTGTCGGCATGACATCAGCGGCGGCGTTTATGTCAGCGTCACTGACGTGGCGAGCATTTGTGACCTGCCCCTCGCCTGAGGTGCTGTTCGTGGACCGGTCGGCGCACCGTGTGGGGTCCGACCGGCGCCGTGCCGCCGACGCCGCCGTGCGCAACATGGCCGCTGTCAACGCCGCCGCCGCCGCCGCCGCCGCCGCTGCCGCCGCTGCTGCCGCTGGCGATCAATTGCGGAATGCGGCGCCTGCGACGGCTCCGGCGATGGCGCACCCTGCGTCGGCGATGGCGCACGTGTTCCTGGAGACCACCCCGGGGGCGTGGCTACCCTGCCAGCTCGGTGGGGCGCCGCAGCTTGACCCAAGGTTGACCCCAGGTTGACCCCAAGTTGGCCCCAGGTTGACCCCAGGTTGGACCCAGGTTGACCCCAGGTTGACCCCACGTTGAACCCAGGTTGACCCCAGGTTGACCCAAGGTTGACCTCAGGTTGACCCCAGGCTGGCCCCAAGTTGACCTCCGGTTGACCGCGCTTGATCCAGCGCTTGACGCTAATGTATGACGAACCGCTTTCAAACTCTGCTTTCAATTTCAACTTGCGGCTGTACAGTTGGGCGCGTGCGGCGCGCTGCCGGCGGTGGTGGTGCTGGACCCCGTCAACAACGCGGTGTACACTATGGGTAAACAGTCGGGGGCCGCCCGGAGCAGTCGAAATAGCAGCAGTAGCGGCGGCGGCGGTGGCAGCGGCGGCGGCGGCGGCGGCTGGGGCGGGGGCGGGGGCGGGGTTGAGTGGAATGGAGTGCCGAGTGTGAGGGAGATGACTGCGTTTTTCGTGGCAGCGGCTGAGGTCAGCAGTGGCGGCGGAGGAGGCGAAGCAGGTGCAGCGGCGGCGGGGGCGGTAGGGGCGGCGGGGGGGGGGGGGGCGGCGGTGGTAAGTGTGCGGTCGGAGGCACCGACGTCGCGGCGGTACCGCCGCACCCTGCTCCGCGCCTCGCGCGCCGACCTCGACCGGCTCCTGCCCCGCCGCCTCTCGCAGCTCACCACCACCGCGGCGCCGCCGGCGGCGGCGGCGGTACCACTGGCGGCGGCGGCGGGGCAGGCGCCGGTGACAGTGGTGCTATTCTCGTCCCGTGCGTGCGCCTTTTGCCAGCGCTTCGAGGTGTGACTCGGCCCATTCATGCTCGCCACGACATTCAACACATTCAACACCCTCTTTACTTGAGGCCTATGGATGACCCGGCGTCGGCAAGCCGGGCCCAACTTTGTCTTGAGTGCCGTGGATGATGCGGCGAGCACAACAAGTCGGGCCCCACTCGGAGGCGGTGCTGGAGTCCGCGCTGCAGGTCCTGCTGGCCACGCCGCTGGGCGACAGCGTGGCGGTGGCGGCGGCGGCGGTGGACTGCGGCGTCAACGACTGCCACTTCGATACCAGCTCCCACTTCCGCGTGGCCAGGCACCCCACCCTCGTGCTATTCCGGGCAGGGCCTGCCCAATCCCAACCTGACTGTTTGCTCACAATGTACCACTGTACCAGCGTACCCGTACACGCTTGCCGCCTCCTCCTCCTTGGCCTTATCACTCGCCTTTTTCTGCTTAACTTCAGCCGTTTTGTCGCTCACCCCACTGAAGTTATCCTTCAAAGGCGCTGAAGTTCAGCTGGGAAGGTGTGAGTTGTGAGACCCTGGTTTTGAGGGCGGGGGCGAGCGGGCGGGCGCGGACGTGGCGGCGTACCGCGGCCCGCCGCGCGCCGACGAGGTCCTGGCCTTCCTGCGCCTCACGCTGCAGGGCTGGGGCATCCACGCAGGCGGGAGCGGGGCTGGGGGCGGCGGCGAGGGCGGGGGCGGGGGCGGGGGCGAGGGCGGGGGAGGCAGCGGCGGCGGCACGTGGGCGAAGTTGAGTAGGCGAATCGGTCTAGCGTTGTGATTGAGGCACGTTAGAACTAGAATGCAACTTGTACAATAAAACAGCAGACATGCAACAACGATAGGGGACAGTCTGGTAGTACTGAGAGCAGCGCTGAGACTTGAGGGCGGCGTTGCGCGCGTCAATGGCGTCAAGAGGCGGCCGCCGCAGCTGGAGAACAGGAATGAGCAGATTTGTTTACTGACAACCCTTTGATAGTCCGGGCAGTCTGTCCTGGCACACGTTCAGGAACGTGCTGACGGGGTGACACTATATAAGGGGAGCACCTCGAGCAGCTCCTAGTTTGAGATCTAGAGCTCTGTAGTCTGTGCTCGTGTGCACGATTCCATCGTTTCAATCGGAGTCGGTGGCAACAGTCACGTCCGTCTCCCAACCCCATTCATCATGATGTGTGTACAGTTCATGCATCACTACCACATCCCCATTCATCATGATACTTTCCGAGTTGACCGTCCCCTCGGTCGGGCACCGGTGCTCCTGCGCCCACCGCAACACTTCCAAGTGCCCGTACCTCGCGGCGTATCTGCAGGTGAACGAGTTCCACGGGCACTCGCGATCCCGCAGCCACTGCAACATCTCCTGGTGTCCGCCCCGTGCGGCGTACGCACACGTCTCAGGGCCCCAATCGCAGCCCTGATCGTACAACCACTGCAACACAGCCATGTGCCCACCCTTAGCGGCGTATGCGGTCGTGATGTGGTGCCTCGTGTACTCCCAGTCTTCCTCCCACGCCCACTGCAACACCGCCAGGTGCCCGCCCTTCGCCGCCGCATCAATCGTTGTGTACTCCCAATCGCAGCCCTGTTCCCAGGGGCTTACACTCGTTTTCGCTCAACGTGAGCCCTTTCTGTGAAATAGGGGGTTCATGTAGGGGTTCTTTAAGGGGTGGTTGTGGGGTTTCAGGGGCTATTAGCGGGTGTTTAGGGTGTATTTTGTGTCAGAAACGGCTCAGGTTGAGCTGAGAAGCGGACGAGTGTAAGCCCCTGCCTGGCCCCGTGCCCACTGCAGCATCTCCAGGTCCCCGCGAGAAGCGGCGAATTCACAGGTGTTCTCGTCCCAATCGCAGCCGCGTGCGTGCAACCACCGCAACATCTCAAAGTGCCCGCCCAAAGCGGCGTATGCACATGTGTACGAGCCCAAATGGCAGCCCTCGTCGATTGCCCACTGCAACACTTCCAGGCGCCCCCCCAGAGCAACCAGGGCACTCGTCACATAGGCACCAGCAGGGTACCCCCCCCCAGGAGGTCCACGGGCACCCGTTAGCCCTCGCCCAAGCAAGTAACCCGACGGTCCCGACGAAGTCCTTGACCTTCAGCGGCACCCCCGCGCTCTTCCCCGCCCACGGGAGGCCGGAGTCCACCACCGCCGCCGCCGCCGCCGCCGCCACCGCTCGCTGCCACGGCCACCCCACCTGCGCGAGCACGGCGCGGTCTGGGGGGTCCAGCCGCGTTAGCAGCAGATCCCGGAAGAGGCCGGGATACTCCTCGAGAAACTTCAGCAGCGGCGGGGGGGGAGGGTGAGGAGGGTCTTCTGTCGAGGGGGTTTCCAGCAGTTGGGGAACGGGAGGAGGGTCTTCCGTCGAGGGGGTTTCCGCAGCGTGAGTTTCCGCAATAGGGGGCGCGGAGAGGGGGGTGGTGGAGGGCGTCTCCATCAGGGAGCCGGGAGCGAGAGCAGACGGGGGCGCGGGTTGGGGAAGGTCGGCGCGGTCGGGGTGTGGCAGAAGGCGGCGGCGGCGTAGGTGTTGTGAGGAGAAATCGACCAGACGAGGAGATGAGGAGCCCGCCGCCTTTTTTTCTTGGCTTCTTGAGCAAACCAATACCAGGGGACTGAGCGGAGTGCCAATCCAAAACCAATCCAGAGTACCACCATACTCGTCTTTCTTCTCAACAAGAGGCGAAGGGGGTGGACATTTGTCGTTTTATAATAGGTTCCCAGCTAGCCAGTGCACTGGGTAACCACACTTCTCGCTGCGCCTTTGACTAACGAAGCTTCCGACTAACTAAGTTTGCACCATGTGCACATATCAGTCCTCTGTACTGGGGGAACACTAACACCTGCGAGATTTCCCTCCTACCTGATTGGATTAGATCATTCTGTGACGTGGCGAGCGATGTCTATCTGGCCCTGCGTCGAGCAGCTCACATGTGGTCATGTACACACGCCACTCGGGCGTCCCTGATGTGGGCGCAGGAGAACGGCTGCTCGTGGAGCGAGTACACGCAGCCATGGTTCACAAACACTGTAACACTCTCACACACGCACTCAGCTGGGCGGCGGCGGAGGTAACGGCGGGCGGACCTCTGGAGCTGACCAATCACACCGCGCGCTCCAGGCGCCTGAAGTACAAATTCCTGATACCAGGTAGAGTTTACAATTTTTGCCCCCGCCAAGTGCGCGTCGCTGAGTCTATCCGTTTCCCGGGGATACTGCACCTCACACTCAGAATGCCGCGCACCCCGACAGTCAGATGATGCGGTCACAACTGGGAGGTTGGAGCAGTGTTGGACAACCTTCGAAGGTGCTCGTACCTACATAGTCACATAATGTTTCGTCTTTATTTGCAAGTCTTCATTCAGTCTAATGATTTCAGTCTAATGATTCATCACGTCGTACAGCATGTTGATCGGCTATTTCTACTGATGCTGTATTTCCAGCCAAACAATGCTCACATGTTACCTCATCTCATCCGCGACCACTTGGCACGTCCACCAGTCTCACGGGCAGCGGTTTTCCCGAAGCCACTGCACCACCTGCAGGTGCCCGCCCTCAGCGGCGGGTGCGCAACAGTCCATCATCTGGAACCTGAGGCCTTCATCCCGCAAGCACCCATGCGCCCGCACCCACTTCAGCGCCTCCAATTGCCCACCCCCTGCGCACGTCCACTCGTTCTACTGGTAGTCGTGCTCCCGCGCCCACCGCAGCATATCTAGGTGCCCGCCCCGCGGCGAGCCCACACGTCCTCGAGTTCCGAAGGCAGCTCTGCTCCCGCGGGCCGGCAGCACTCCAGGCGTCCGCCCTTCGCGGCGAACTCACGGCGTCCGCTCGATCCCCGGGCATCTGGTCCGCCCAAGCACGTCTCACCGAGCCTTAAAGTTCAGCTTTTTCATGGGCTGCACGAGCGACTTGTGCACCAGTTTCGAGGCGCGCAGCTGCATCCGCTGCTTGGGCGTTTTGCTGAACCCCTTGTGCCGCTTGCCCTTTTGCTGGCGCTTGAAGTGCCCATTGGCTGTTTTCTGGAACCTCCCCTTCCACGACGAATACCCCTTGATCTTGTTCCTCATCCCCCTCGTCTGCTGCGCAATCGCCGGCGGCAGGAGCGTGGCGCGCGGCGCGGCGCCGGCGGCGGCGGGCGGCGACGCGCCGGAAACCACCAAGCGGCGCGCGGCTGCCAGGGCCATGCCTGTGAGGCCCCTCGAAGCCGACTGCTGCAGCCCGCGGACGGATGCCGCGGGCGCCGCCCGCGCCCTCAGCGCCGCCGCCCCCGCTCCACCGCCGACGTTCGAAGCGCCCGCCGCACACCCATGGACGAAGGCCGGCGCAGCCTGCGATGTCGCGGTCCAACCCGCGTTTCCTCGCAGCGCAGCCATCCGGCTCCTCGCAGTGCCCGCCATCAGTACCCCCGCACCAGCAACGTCCGCAAACCCCTCTGCTGAAGCAACCTGCCGCCCCCCCTGTGCGGTGGCACACACCCTCGACACAGTTCGTGACAGGGCACCCGCCCCGGCGCGTGCGCCATTCGCGACTGATACGAACATCGGTAACGTCTCACCACCGCGTGGGCAGTCGACTGATGGGTCAAGCGTCTAGTACGGTGGCGCCGTCTATCCACCTGGCATCGGAAGGCATCGGAAGGGCACGCAAAATATCGCCAACAACCCTAACCCTAAATAAACACAACCGTCTCCGAGTTCCAGAAACCCTGAACACTGCAAAAAAACGGTTGCCAAGTCGGCCCTTGTGGCATAACGAAATCACTCCACCCCGCCCCACCTAGCCGGCGACTCAGACCAACGCGCGCCATACGTCGCCTCGACCGAGACGCGGGCAGTGCAGGTGCACGCCCTGCTCCTCGAGGCGCTTCAAGGCGGGACCCGTGGCAGCGTGAACGTCAAGAGGAGGGCGCATACGGGCACGTGAAAGAAAAAAAAATACTCTCGGGCGGGGCGCTGAGTAAGAAAGGCGCGAGCGTACTGAGCGCGCGGCGCGCCACGTGAGCACCTGCAGGCGGACGGCCGCTCTCACGTCGTCGTCGCCTTGCAGGTCGCCCCGGCGCCGAGCCGCTCGCCTCTCTCGCCACGCCGGCTGGCTTCCCGTGTCACAGCGCGCACCTACGCGAGCTTTCCACGCGACAGGTCGGCCCGAAAGTCGGCATCTTTGCCTCAGTTGAGCGCACAAGATGGAGGTGAGCGACACGAGCGAGGACGAGGACGCGCCCGCGGGGTCCGGCGCGGGCGCGGCGGCGCACTGGGGGCGCGTGAAGCGCGGCCTGCCCCCGCGGGACGAGGACGACGGCAGGAACGCGTTCGTGAATATCACGCAGCAAGTCCAAAACTGGCAGGGTCGACTCGTTGTACAGACGGACTGTACTCGTAGCTCTGAATCTTGTTCCCGTTCCAGCTTCACTTCAGCATCTTCGAGGTAACCCCAAGGTATAGCGTGCCGAGCAACACTGATAGCACGGCTCGGTACCAGTGACAAGGATGCGTGCTTGACACCAAGAATCCGCTCGTCACATCCCTAAGGTGTCAGGTACTGCTGTCTCACGTCAGTCAGTGCCTACCGTACAATGTAGTGTGAATGGGGATAACTTGAGTGGTTTCATCAGGGACACAACAACAGCACAACCGCAGCTGTGAGGCCTGTGAAGGGTCATCTTACAGATCTGCCAGATATTGAGGTGCGAAAACTTCGGGGGTTTCAGGGACGATTCCACCGTTGTGACGGCTGGCAGTTGAGCTGAACTCACAACTCGTAACTGTGGGGCCGTGCAAATGGGGCGCGCGACCTCAACAAGGGGAAGACCTTCGCCGCCGCCTTCGGGGCCCGCAACCTCAACGTTAAGCGCCTGGAAGGGATCAAAAGCAGGCGCAAAAGCCACGGCGGCGGTGCTGACGGCAGCGGCAGCGGCGGCGGCGGCGGAGGCGGCGGCGATGGCAACGCGACGTCGGGGCGAGGCGGCGGCGCGGCGGGCGATGAGGGGCCCCGCGGCAGGGGCTTACACTCGTCCACTTCTCAGCTCAACTTGAGCCGTGTCTGTCACAAGACAACACCCTGCACACCCCAGACACCAAACAACACACCCTTAACACGGGCTGCACAACCCCTACGCGCACCCCCTATCCCATACAAAGCGCTCAAGTTGAGCTGAAATGTGGACGAGTGTAAGCCCCTGCCCCGCGGGCCGGGCGACGGCAAGGGCGTGCGTGTGGAGCAGGTGGGAGGCTCGTGGAAGGTCACCAGCAACCTCAGCCAGGGTAGGGCGGCGCAGGTTGAACCGGTCAAACGCGCGTTGACAGCGCCTGAAACTAAGCGCTTGAAACTATAACATCATGAACTGCTTTAAATTTCTGCTTTCAATCTCAAATTGCGCCGCTACACCGAGGGTTCCAGCTCGAGGTCGAGAACGACTTCAAGGCTGGGTGGTGCAAGTCATAACTCGTGTTGAACGCGCCTGGTTTCAGCTCTTGGAACTATCATATGATGAACTGTTTCCAAGTTTTGCATTCGATATCAATGTGCGCCCCTACTTCAAGCCCAGCCAGTTCCTGCGCACACTGCTCTACGAGACGCTCCCGCCCGGGCAGGGAGGTTGTTGAGAACAAGCACTCGACCGACTATAATTCGACAAATTGAGTCCACGCGTGTGTCATGCATGCGCCCTGAAGGTAGTCATGTTCCGATCTCGGTCCAGTGCTTGTGGTTAATGACCCTCCTGCCGGGCCAGACTACTTGGCGTGCTTACTCGTTGAGATGTGTGTGTTCGGGCACACGCTGAAGGAGGCGAGGAGCTGCGCGGCTGTGCGCCTGATCGTCCCGTTCCCCATCTTCGGCCCCGACGCGTGGTGCCGCCAATTCCTCATCAAGGCAGGGATAACACGCACATTGCCCGCCACTTCATCGACATGCATTTTGGATCCTCGTTTCTTGATCTAAACGGCAACCTACGACGCGGCGAACCCAACTTGTGCTCGGCCCATTGCCCGCCACGTCATTGACACGCATCTAAACCCTCGTTCCTCGATTCAAACGGCATCACAGGTCGTGGCGAACCCAACGTCTGCCTGGCGCATTGCCTGCCACGTCGTCCACCGCATGATACACTTTCGTTTCTCGACTTGAATGGCATCCTGTGACATGGCGAGCGCACCGTCTATCCGGCCCTACATGGTGGGCCCCGGCGGGCACACCCTCACCACCATCACCTACTTCACCGCCATGGCATTCTGGCAGGAGCTCATTGCCTACAAACACTCGACCTACGTTGGATCTCCTCCTCCTCCTCCGCGCATATATATGTGCATGTGCACTCAAGGTAAATCATGCTCCGAGCTCGCTTCGAGTGCTCGTTTTCAATGACCCTCCTGTGCGGTTCCCGGCGATGGCGATATTTCTCAGCGCCAACGTGCGACACTATATTGAGCCGCTCGAGCTCGCCTCCGTGGCAGGAGGGTCATCGAGAACAAGCACTCGACCAACACTGACCATTGAATCGACGACCCGAGCCCCCGCGTCGGCGTGAGCATTAACCGTCATGGTAAGTCATGCTCTTATCTCGGCTGAGCGCTAATTCTCGATGACTCTCCGGGGCGGCCATGCTGCTGGCCTGCCGCTGCCTGGTCATTAGCTGCAAATACGCGCTGCTGCCCAACAGCGTGGTGGGGTCATACACAAGTTGAAACCCGTGGTCGAACTTATAATGATGAAATCGCCTGCTTCCCGCACTTAAAACCAAAATATGAGGCAATGCTCTCAGGTTATGATTTCAAATTTCACAAGCTGCGGCCGTACAGCGCGGTGAGCGACACGGACGGCATGATGTACAACGGAACCTTCCGCATGGTAGGGCGGTGCAGGTTGACAGTATCAATACCCGTGGCTGACAGCGCCTATGGTTTCATCGCTTGAAACTATAATATCATAAAGTGCTTTCAATCTTTGCTTTCAATTTCAACTTGCGCCGCTACAGCATGGCCGAGCTGACGCGCACGCTGGTCCAGGGAGCGTGGGCGGATCCCAAGAATGCGCGGTACTCCGACCTGCTGCGCATGGAGCTGGAGAACGCGTGCCTGGAGGCGGACGTGGACCTCGCCGACGCTGAGGTCAACCTGGGCAGCGCGCGCGCCGCGGTGGTGGCAGGGACTTCCCTGATTTATTTATTCCTGCTCAAAGTGGGGCCGTTTGTCCCTTCCCTGATACCGCTTAAGTTTTCCCCACTAAACACCTGATGAAGACGGAAGTTGAGGTGGGAAACAGTACTACGTTGAGGCCCTGGGTGGTGGTGCGGATGCGTGCGCGGGGGAACGGCGAACGCGCCACGGCGCGCGTCAACGCGTCGCCGGCGGTGGTGTCGGGCAAGGAGCTTCTCGCCGCGATAATCGAAACTCACTTTGGGAAATCGCAGCCAGCGATTGTGAGCCCGGTGAGTCAGCTCATCGCCCTCATGTTCGCGTTGGTCAGCCCCGTGTGCCGCGGCTTGGCAGGGCCTTACAACGCTCTTTCCCTTGCCAGCGCAAAGTACATTCTTGCTCATAGTGTACAAGTGTTCCCGAACCCGCACCCGCTCGCGGCATCCTCCTCCCTGGCCTTACACGGCGTCCCCTTTTCAGCCCAACCTGATTGTTTGCTCATGGTGTACCAGTGTACCCTTTACACACGTGCTACACCTTCTTCCCTGCTATCACCCCTGCTGTATTTTCAGCTTAATTTACGCAGCTTTGCGGTATTGCTGGCCCTGCGTGTGGTCGGGTGCTCCGATGTTCGGCGGGTCCACGCTGAGCCAGGCGGCGGCGGGCTGTTTATTCTTCTACTCGTTTTGGATCTTCCACAACAACCTGGGCTTCACCTTCTCGTTATCCTGGGACTTCCGCCGCCGCCGCGTGGCCTTCGAGAGCCTCAGCAATATGGTGGGGGTGCTGCAAGTTGAACCCCGTGTCGAAAGCGCCTGCCTGGTTTCAGCGCCTACAACAAAAAGTATGAGAAATTGCTGTAAAGTTGTGCTTTTAATTTCAACATGCGGCATTACAGCATGGTGCGGTACCCGGGCGAACCCGTGGCGATCTTCGTGCCGCCGCTGCCGCCCAAAAAGAAACCAAAAAAGAATGCCAAGAAATACCGCGGATCAAGCACCGCGCCGGCCAACATTGGTGAGGGTGGTATCGCCGAGCCCGGGAGTTGGAAGGGGAAGGGGGATGCGGATGCAGAGGTAAGCAAACGAACCCTGCCATTTGAATCCATCCTGATGTCCTCTCAAAGTGAACCGGCAGACCGAACATTCCGTATGTGTGAGACTGTCGATGTCGTCCCATCCATTTGAACCCAAAGTCCTCACAACCTGCACATTCCATCAGCGTGAGGCTAACGTCCCATCAACTTGAACCCAATCCCGCGGCGACCCAGGCGGAGAAAGAGGAGGCGGAGGAGGAGGAGGAGGAGGAGGAGCAGGAGGAGGAGTCGGCAGAGATGATGGCGTCGCGGCGCGCGGCCGCCTCGGGCGCCGCGGTGGTCATCGACGTGAAGGACCCGGCCAGCTGCCTGGGCTGGTCACTGGTGCGGCGCGCGCTGCGCTGCGTGGGCACCGGCTGGTCTCGCCGCATGAACTGCTACTCCGTAGGACTTCAAAGTCCGTCTTCATTGCATGTCTAACGGTCAAACACAATGTAGTTGTTACAAGTTGACTACAAGTTGGTTAAGTCGGTCGGTCGTGATTAATGAGGAGCTCCGTAGGAGTCTTTGGATAACGGATAATACCCGCCACGTCCACGTCATCCGCTTCGCCACTCTGTAAACCACTGTTTCTTGGGCATATGTCATCCCATGACTTCAAATAACGTGGCAATATTGATTCATCTGCCCCTATCACTCGGTGGTTTTTCTCGCCGCTGCGTTCGGCGCCGCCGGCACACTGCAGATCCTGTTCTACAGCGCCAAGTCGGACGAGGCGACGCACCGGCTGGCGTCCTCCGCCTCCCTCTTCTTCATCGCCTGCGTCATCTCCGTCTTGTGCTTTGCCGCCGTCGTGGGGCCGGCTCATTCATGCCCGCCACGTTGCGATGATGGGATCTCAACTCCCCATATATCTCCCCGAATACCACAAACGGGGGTATGTCGAGTATCGCATGCCAAGTTGCGTTGATGGGATACTAACTCCCCATATGTCTCCCCGAAAGCCATCAACGGATAGTATATCGACTTTTGGTGAGAACGACGCGATCGTTTAAAGTTCAAACGTCATCCGCCACGGTGCAAACCTTAGCGTCATTGACTTGAATGTCATCCTATGATTCAGTAATGCCGGCCACGTGATCCACCACATGTGAACATTGCTTGGCCCGATGCGGCGGTGGAGGCGAGCGCTATCAACGACATGGTGCCGGAGACCCGCACGTGGTAGGGCGGTGCAGGTTCACAGTTGCAAAACCCGTGTTGAAAGCACCTATGGTTTGAGCGTTTGAAGCTACAATATGACGAATGCTTTCAAAGTTTGCTTTGAACATCAACTTGCGCCGCTACAACGTGGCTGAGGCGGGAGACGGTGGCGCTGGCGGCGCAGCTGGCGCACCTGGACATGGTAGGGTGGTGCAGGTCGACCCTATCAAACCCGCCTTTAAACCGCCTGGAACTAAGCGCTTGAAACTACAATATGGAGAAACTGGTTTCAAGTTTTTGCTTCGAATTCAACTTGCGCCGCTACAACATGGTGGGGGCGGCGGCGGACGGGCGCGACGGGCGCGGCGGGGCAGGCGTGGAGAAGACCGCTGCCGGGAACGCGGCGGACCACCGCGATACGCTGGAGCGCGGGCGCCTGCGCTCGGTAGGGCGGTGCAGGTTGACCTCATTAAACCCGAGTTGAAAGCGCCTGGAACTAAGCGCTTTGAAGCTAGAATATGATAAAGTGCTTTCACTTCTGCCTCAATATTGGTTTCAAATTGAACTTGCGCCGCTACAGCTCGGCGTTCCGGCTGATCGGGTGCGTGGAGCAGTACCTGCAACACGCGGAGGAGCTGACCAACCCCGTGGAGGTGTTCGCCAAGCTGCCGGCCTCACCCGCCGTGGTGACCGGCACGGGCGGCGCGCTGCTATCCATGCTCATGGTGGGTATACAGCGGGCGCTGAGCCTGGTGGAGGAGGGCTGGTCGTACGGGGGGGACATGGGCGCGTTCGTACCTCCTGATAATTAATGTCCCTCCAGATGGATATGTGCCTCCAGATGGATATGTAAGACGTTTGGAGCGTGATTCCATCCTGCGTGGCTTCCCAGTAGCAGGAGGGTACACATAGTGTACTTGCACACTCATCAGTAGCAGACGGGAACACAACACATGGCGTGCCGGCACACAGGCCAGTGGTAGAAGGGAACACGACGCATAGTGTTGCAGCACACGCGTCAGTGGAAGAGAGCAACACTGGGGCGTGAGTGCGTCCTGTATGATGGACGTACGCCAGGGGGCATAGGGGCGAGTCCGTTCCGCACGCTAGAGGGATCAGGGCGCGTAGGGTAGCGCAGCGCCGACATTCTTATTTTATTCTAAATGTATCATTGCATAGTTACAACATCATCTAGCCCTGTAAAAGCAGATATTTCTTGAACTATTCTTTTGCCGCCAAATTAATCTGTGCCTGTTCCGCCACCACCACCTCCACTACCGCCACCGCCACTCCACCCCGGACGGCCGGTCGGACAGGTCATACGGTGAGGCCGTCGTAGCGCGCGGCGTCCTCCCCCCCCTTAATGTAGTGGCGCAAGTTGGAATTAAAAGCAGAGCTTGAAAGCGGTTAATCATATTTTAGTGTCAAAGCGCTGAAACTATGGGCGCTTTCAGCACGGGTTTTGATAGGGTCAACCTGCACGGACCTACCTTGGCCTTCTGCGCGCGGATATGCCGCAACGTGGCGCTGTAGTAGGCCTCCACGTCCGGCGGCACCGACGTCTCGCCGCCCGCCATCTCATTGCAGGGGCTTACACTCGTCTACTCTTCTGCTCAACGTAAGCGCTTTCTGTTGGATAGGGGGTGCCTTCAGGGATTGTTTAGGGGGTGTGTTGGGGGTGTGGGGGGGGTACGAGGGGGTATGAGGGGGTGTTTAGGGTGTAGTTTGCGTCAGAAACGGCTCAGGTTGAGCTGTTAAGTGGACGAGTGTAAGCCCCTGCCTCATTGTTGATCACCTCCAGCAGACCCGGCACCGAGGGTCGGATGGAGAACGCAGCTCAACTTGTTTGTTCATAGTGTACCAGTGTTCCCTGCTCGGTCATGATGAGTTAGATGGATACTGCTCGGTCATTAGGATGACTCAAACTTAATAAACGCGGGTTTATGATACTGCACCATCAGGACGACGGTTTACTCAATTAACGAGGGTTTAACGAGGGTTTAATAAACTTCGGATGACGTGGCGAGCGATAGTTGTCTGAGCTTGCCTGTAAGACGGTGAGCGTGACGGTGGGGCAGCCCTGGTCGAAGAAGTAGAGGTACTTGTTGAGCACGGTGATGAAGAGCGAGAGGGCGTCGCCGGCGCCGGAGCCCGCGGCGGCGGCGGCCTGCTGCGCGTTGCTGGCGATCTTCAGCGCCTTCTTCAGGCACACCACCACGGAGTCCGCGTCGCGCGCCGCGCCGTCCAGTAAGGATTAGCACATTTTAGGGTTTAGGGTTTAGCGTTTAGGGTTTATGGTTTCGGGTTTAGGGTTTAGGGTTTAGGGTTTAGGGTTTAGGGTTTAGGGTGTTGTCCACCAGGTCATCGACACGCGTTTTGAACCCTCGCTTATAGAGTTGAATGATATCCTATGACGTGGCGAGCGATGTCTGCGATAGCCCTACCGTCGACGCCCGCGGGCCCCCAGAACAGGTGGCTGCACGCCGCCACCCCCACGCACTGGTCCGGCTTTTTCAGCAGCCGGGCGCCAGGGTCGGGCCCGCCAGGGTTGAATTTAGGACTTAATTTCAGGTGACAAGAAAACAGCGTGGAAGGGTGACGACCAGTGGTTTCAGGGACCAAGTGACTAGTCAGGTGACAAGGTGACGAGGGAACGGCCTGAAAGGCCAACTACAGGTGGTTCCAGGAACCAGACGACTTCGTCAAGGGTAAGGCGACGAGGAAACGGCATGCAAGGCCCCGCCGTGCGCTGTACCCTGTGGCTTTGTGCACCGGCCGGGAGGGTCATGGAGAACAAACCCACTCGAACCCAGATCGGACGTGCCCGCATGACGTACTTTCAGGGTGAAAGCTGTTATAGTCGCGCGGAGTATACATAGGAGGAGGAGGTCGTCGATTCAACATCCGTGGAGTGCTTGTTGTCAGTTTTTGGGTTTAGCGTTTGGGGTTTGGCGTTTAGGAGTTAGGGTTTAGGGTTTGTTGACAACACCACCCGTGCCAGGGAGTCGCGGCTCTCGGCGGTGAAGCCCACGCAGCGCTGCAGGGTGCCCACTATGACGGACAGCGCGCTCTTCTGCGCCGCGCTGTCGCTCACCTCGTCCTCGTACCAGGGGCTTACACTCCTCCACTTTTCACCTCAACCTGAGCCGTTTCTTTGTCATTGACCCCTCCCACAGACGCAGAGTATCCCACAAAACGTGCTTACGTTCAGCAGAAAAGTGGACGAGTGTAAGCCCCTGCTTCGTAGATGGTCATGGCGCGCTCGAAGCACTCGTACGCGATGGGCTCCATGCTGTAGGGGCGCACGTTGAAATTGAAAGCAAAACTTCAAAGCAGTGTCTCATATTCTAGTTTCAAGCGCTGCATCCAGGCACTTTCAACACGGGTTTCAACTTAGGGTTTAGGATTTAGGATTTAGGGTCTAGGGTTTAGGGTTTGTTTTTAGGGTTTAGGGCTTAGGGTTTAGGGTTGCACCGCCCCACCATGCCCGCCGCGTCCGCCAACTGCGCCGCCTCCAGGAACAGGCGCAGCGCCGCGTCCTGCTGCGCCACGTCCGCCAGCGCGGATATCGTCTGCGGCGTTTTGGGTGGTTTCGTGTGCTTCAGTGAGGTGCTTCAGGTAGATTCGCGAGCCTCGGTAGAGAAGTTTGGGTTGATGATGGGTGGTCAGTGGGGGTTTAGTGAGGTATTTTGGGTGATTCGAAAGCTCTGATGGTGAAGGTTTGGGTTGTTACGCACCTGGTGCAAGAACTGCAGGAGCTTCTTGAGCGCCGGCCCCACAGGCCCGGCCGCCACCCCCGCCGCCGCCGCCGCGCCGCCCGCGGCCGCCACACCCCCCGCCGCCGCGGCGTCCGCCCCGTCACCCCCCTCGGTGCCGGGCCCCAGGTCTGGCGCCGCCGCCGCCACCAGCCAGGGGCTTACACTCGTTCACTTTTCAGCTCAACGTAAGCACATATTGTGGGATACGTTGGGTGCATGATTTCCCCCAGTCTATTAGACAGGGGGACACGGGGAGGTGTGACCAAAACGGCTTAGGTTGGCAAAAAAGTGGACGAGTGTAAGCCCCTTCCACCAGCCCGCGCCCCAGCCGCAGCGCCGCGAACGCTAGCGCCGGCAAAGTGTGCTTCAGCCGCCGAGGCCCGCCCTGCGTGTCATGGTGCAGGTTGATGAGATGTTAGCTTCAAGTTCATATCGAGTTGGCTTCAAGTTGATGCCGAGTTAGCTTCAAGTCGATGTCGATTTAGCTTCAGGATGATATAGGCTGTCAGCTTTGAGTGCAGGTCAGCTCTAAATTGATATTTGTTCAGATCCAAGTTGATATTGGGATAGGTTGAGTCTGATATGGTGTTAACTTCAAGTGCATGTCGGGTCAGATTCAGGCTGACATGACAGGGTTTTAGGGTTTAGGGTTTAGGGTTTAGGGTTTAGGGTTTAGGGTGTAGGTGCAAGTAGATGGGTTGGTGGAGTGACAGACCTGGCCGAACTGCTTGCGCGCGGCCACCAGCAGGCGGTACTGCGTGTCGCTGTCGTCCGACCGCAGCTGGTGCACCAGCCGCGCCATCAGATTCTGCTCCTCCTCAAAGTACGGCCAGCCAGATTTTGCTCACCACGTCACAGGATGTCGATTGACTAGTGCCTGGTCTGTTAGCTAAGTATTTTGAGTAAGCAAGTGAGTGATCTGATGAATTAATAACTCGTCCAAGTGCTTACCAGCCAAGTAATTCTTACCGCTCATAGACCAGGCACTAGAAAAGGGAGGGTTCACAATGCGTTGGACGACGTGGCGATCAATGTCTGGCAGGCCCTGCCTCGAAGTCCTCCTCGTCCACGTCATGACCCCCCCCGCCCCCCGTCCGACCGTCCACCTCCGGGTCCCGCACCAGCACCGCGATGAACCCAAACATACGGCCCAGTCAATGATAATACTGGCCGAGTAAGTGACAGCACTCACCACGCCAGCCTCCACATAGTGTGTTGCTTGGTATCACAAATTGCGTGAAACAGCTTAAACACTCAGCAACGAGTGGTACTAAGTCGCCCAAATGGAGCGTTCAGATTGGTCGAGCGGGACGACTTAGCACTAAGTCTCACTAAGTGTCTAAGTGGTTTCACGCACTTTGTCGGTACTCTCCACACCGTCTACCACATAATCCACTACTTGTGATTGACCTCACCACATGATCCACCACTTGCCATGTCATTGAACTCGGTAAACGAGGGTTCATGATGTATAGTGAATGACGCGGCGAGCGTTTGTGAGGGTTGGTCCCGCCTGAAGAGCGTGTCGACCTGGTCGGCGTCGGTGACCGGCGTGCTGGCGCGGATGAGGGATCGCACGATTGTGACGGCCATCTGCCGCAGGTTGGCGGGCTGCAGCAGCGCCATCATGTAGCGGCGCAAGTTCAATTTGAAAGCAGAAGTTCAAAGCAGTATATCACAATTTAGTTTCAAGCGCTTAGTCCCGGCGGTTTCAACTTGGGTTTGATAGGGTCAACCTGCACCGCCCTACCATGACGCGCGGGTAGGACGACAGACCCAGTACGGCCACCACATCGTATGTGTCCAGCGGCACGGTCAGTAGCGCCACCAGCTGCCGCACGCCCTTCTGATCGGAGATGATCATCGGGGGGCCCGGGGCAACCGCGGCAACCGGCGCGGCGGCGGCGGCGGCGGCCTCAGCGCCCGCACCCTCTTCATCGGCTTCAGCCCCCGCCGCCGCCCCCGCAGCACCCGCCGCCGCAGCACCCGCCGCCGCCGCCTCCGCCGGCGCCGCTTCAGCTCCTCCTGCGGCGCCGAGCGCCTCCGCGCAGGAGCACAGTACGGCGTCCACGTAGTCCAGGCGCTCGCGGTGCACCGCCGTGGCGAAGGACATCAGCGCCGCGTGTATCAGCAGTCGGTCCGACGCCTCCAGCTGAGGCTGCGCCGCCACCTAAGGCCTGACACATATCACACGCCACGTCATCATAGGATGTCATCTCACTCAAGGAACGAGGGTTCGAGATGTGTTAGATGACGTGGTGAGTTGTATCTGCCAGGCAAGCTCGAGTACTCCATGTCATAGGGTGCCGTTTAACTCAAGACACGAGGGTTCAAACGTGTTGGATAACGTGGTGTGGCAAGCAATATCTGGCAGGCCCTACCGCCACCACCGCCTTGGCGCACGCCATGAACTTGCCGAAGGCGTCCACCTCGACGAACACCGCCACCATCTCCGGCGTGTCCGTGGCGTGCTTCGTGAGTCGGTCCATGAGCGCGGCCAGTATGCCGCCCACCGCCACCGTCGGCCGCAGCAGCGGGCACGCCTCCTGCTCGGGCCTGCCACATAAAGCTCGCCACGTGACGCTACGCCAATAGACCTATTCCGCTATATCAGCCGAAAATTCCTTGGTCTAATGACTCAAGAACGGAAATCACTGTCACTCTGCGCGCTCTGCGCCAACGACTTCGGTCGCCAGTTTCCGAGAAAACGCTGTTTTGAGTGATGACTTGGCGAGAATGACGCGCGAAGAATGGCGTACGAAGTACCGCCGGCGGCCGCGCCGAGGCGCGGAATACCTTAGTAGTAGTTATGCCGTGGACTCCGTGGGGGTCGAACGGCGAGCATCGCCGCCGCCGCGCCGTTCGGGTGCTTCCTCGTTTCTTGAGTCATTCGATCGGGAAGTGACGGTCTAAATGTGAGCATCGCCCCGCGGCGCGGCGGCGGCGATACTCGCCGTTCGACCC
>Ga0307489_10000326_pt1 | contig 27744 bp, 50 predicted proteins | sample SB12metaG_FD_202247 | JGI IMG/M metagenome (GOLD analysis project Ga0307489, IMG submission 202247) | Sea-ice brine microbial communities from Beaufort Sea near Barrow, Alaska, United States - SB 1.2 | ecosystem: Environmental > Aquatic > Marine > Coastal | place: USA: Alaska | collected... | reverse complement strand
CGCGCAGATGGCGGCGACGTTCAAATGCAATTATTCTCAGAAAAACGCTCAAAACGTCGCCGCCATATGCGCTCCGCGCAGATGGCGCCGACAGTCAGATGCCTTCATTCTCAAAAAAAACGCTTAAAACGTCGCCGCCATATGCGCTCCGCGCATATGGCGCCGACGTTCAATTGATTCATAAAATGCGAATTCCAAAAACCCTCATGTCGCTCGCTCCCTTCCGTGATCGTCCGCCGCCGCCGTAGTATTCTTTAGAACCGCATTGCCGCAGTATTCTGCGGCATAGCATGGCATAGCACCCATAACATAGCGCGGCCAGTATGAAACATCAGCTGGTAGCTGATGGGCAACGAGCACGGGTTGGCAATGCGTATGCCCGACCGAACGCTTCGAGGCTCAATGAACGTTAATTTAAGATTACATTTACTGCGCAGCACCCCCGGAGGTGGCGGCCGCGACCTCCGCCGCGATCGACGCATCTAGTTCCGCGCGCGCCGCCGCCGCCTCCTCCGCCTCAACTTCGGCAGCCTGTTCCTGCTGGATGCCCGCGATGACTTTGTCCACCATGATCCCAAGTTTAAGGGTTATGGTCTAGGGTTTAGGTTTTAGGCCGTCGCGTGTGCATCGTGCTGCAGGCTTGTATCTTATGTAAAGATTAGTCTACTGCGCGGCACTGCCCCCGGAGGTAGCCGCGGTAACTTCCGCCGCGATTGACGCATCTAGTTCTGCGCGTGCCTCAGCTGCCTCCGCCGCCTCTGCCTCTCAGGAGGGTCATTGCGAACAAGCAATCGAGCCAGATTGAGCACGGCTGACCTTCATGGTGAATGCTTATACACACGCGCAAGTTCGGTTCCTCAATTCAACGTCAGTCGAGTGCTTGTTCTCAATACCCCCCTGCCTCTGCAGCCTGCTCCTGCTGGATGCCCGCGATGACTTTATCCACCATAATCTCCGCCGCGTGGGCCTCGTCCTGCAGCCGGTCTACCCGCTCCTCCTTCGTCTCAAAGTGATCCTCCCGCTCCTTCTCCGCCACCATCTGTGTGCTCGAGGGTGCAAGTTTAAAGCACGTTAGTGTCTCACGTCGATCACGTGCGGGTCAAGTTTCACAGAATTGTAAGTACACTTTGATGTTGGGTTCACGTTGACAGGTCCGATAGGATAATAGGATAACAGTTTCACGTTCACAAACAATCAATCTCGAGTGAGGATGTTGGGTACACTTGATGTTGACGGTCAAAGTGGACGGGCTGCGCACCTCCGCATGCGCAGCGCGCCGATCCTCCGCTGCGGCTATAACCGCCGCCACATCATCCGCCACCGTTGACACCATCATGTAGCGGCGCAAGCTGAATTTGAAAGCAAAGTTTGAAGACATTTCATCATATTGCAGCTTCAAGCGCTGAAATCAGGCGTGTTCAACCCGGTGTCAACCTTGGGTCAGGCTGGGGTCAAGCCGGGGTCAACCTGGGGTCGACCTGGGTTCAATCTGGGGTCAATCTGGGGCCAACCCGGGGTCAACCTGGGGTCAACCTGGGATCAATAAGGGATCAACCTGGGGTCAACCTGGGGTCAACCTGGGGTCAACCTGGGGTCAACCTGGGGTCAACCTGCACCATCCTACCATCACCCACTGGATGAACAGCACAAACTCATGTACGTCCACATTCCCATCACCGTCCATCAGGGACATGCACTCGTCCACTATTCAGCTCAACGTCAGCACCTTTTGTGGGATATGCTGGTTGGCGTCGATCTTTCAGTGACAAAACGGCTCAAGTTGAGCTGAGAAGTGGACGCATGTATGCCCAGTGACAAAACGGCTCAAGTTGAGCTGAGAAGTGGTCGCATGATTGCCCCTGCCGTCCATGTCAAATGTGTCGAACAAACCCATAATCAGGGGCTTACACGTCCACTTTCCGGCTCAATTCAATCGCTTCTGTGGGATAGGGGTGCATTTCGGAGTTGTTAAGGGGGTGCTTAAGAGGTGTCAGAGGGTACGAGTGGGCATTTTGGTTGTATTTTGTGTCAGAAACGGCTCAGGTTGAGCTGATTAGTGGACGAGTGTAAGCCCCTGCCCATGACCTCCTCCTGTGTGACGCGGTCAGCCTGCTCGCCGTCCAGGCCGCGGAACAGGGGCTTACACTCGTCCACATTTCGGCTCAATGTAAGCGCTTTCTGTTGGTCAGGGGGTGCATTCAGGGGTTGTTTGGGGTGTGGTTAGGAGGAAAGGGGGTGTTAGGGGGTGTTTAGGGTGTATTTTATGTCAGAAACGGCTCAAGGTTGAGCTGAGAAGTGGACGAGCGTAAGCCCCTGCTAAGGAATCGGCCCATGCAGTCCACAGCCGCGGGCGCGAACTCCTTGGGAGGCAAACGGCCGTCGCCCGACGAAGCATCCGCCGTGATGTAGGGGCGCATTCTGAAATTCGAAGCACGGTTTGACAAGGTTTTGTCACATTTTATGACAACGGAAGCGAAGATATGACCAATATCGACCGATATCGAAAATGTCGACCGATATCGATACTGTCGACCCATATCGATAACATCGACCGATGTCGATCGTTTCGAATCGACCAATCACGACCTATGTTGGTCGACATTGACATAGATTCGAGCGCTGAAACCAAGCTCGTTCAGCCCTGGGTCAACCTGCACCGCCCTACCGTGAGAAACGCGGCGCTGCACCCTACAACAAACTCAGACTCGCCCATGGCTGCGTCTAGGCTGCTCAAAAGATGAGCGCACTCTTCGCGCGTGGCGCCGTCAGAGATATCCGCGACATAGGGCCTGCCACATATTGGATATTGCTCGCTAAGTCATATGATAGGATGCCATTTTTCGTTTAGATGCTCGCCGTATCTTATGACGTGGCAGGCAATATCGTCCCTTGTCCCTACCTCGATGGTTGCCTCCAGCTCCGTGCGCCGCGCCACCGCCGGATTCGACTGTGGCGACGTCCATTTCACTGACGTAACCACGGCCTTATTAAAGAGGCGCAAGATGAAATGAATGCAATATTTTAAAGCAGCTTATCATATTACTTTTCCAAGCGCTGAGACCAGTTGCGTTCAACGTGAGTTGTGACTTGCACCACCGTACCTCGCATCGCCGCTTCGACACCAGCGCCACGAGGTACTTAGTGAAGGTCTCAAACTCGATCACATCCATCGTTCCACTATGGTCCGCATCGAACGTCTCGAAGAGTTTCACGAGCGTGGCCGGTCCAAGCACCTCCTCAAAGTGCCGACCGATCAGATCGCCGGCCAGGGGGGAGGGTCATTGAGAACGAGCAATCGAAATGAAACAAGGGATCGGAGCATGACTTGTTAAGGTACCGTCAGGGTGAATGCTCATACAATCGTGATGACTTATCAACGTACCGTCAGGGTGAATGCTCATACCATCGCGATGGATTGGTTCGTGGATTCAAGGTCGGTCGAGTGATTATTCTCAAGACCCTCCCTGCCAGGGGGGCAAACTCATCCAGCGTCAACCGCCCGCTCAGATTAACATCTGCCGCCAAAAACCCACTGACGATGTCGTCAAGGAATTGGTCCGACCGCAGCAGTATACCAACTTGCTCTAGGTCTGCCATACACCTCCGCTTCGCCTTGCAGCAGGGTCATTGAGAACAAGCAATGCAACCGACATCTGACGTGCCCGCAGGAGTTTCCTTCAGGGTGATAGCTCATACAGACACGCGACTTGGTTGACCGATTCAACGTTGACCGAGTGATTGTTCTCATCACCCCACCTCCGGCTGTAACATCGCTGTTACGAATTCCACCAGATCTTGGAATGCTGCGTCTGCTTCGGACCCCTCCGCGCCTTTGACCATTTGCTTGGCTCCTCGGGTGAGAGTCGGGAGGTAAAGAGTGGAAAGTGAGTTACTATATTGTGTATGATCGAGTTTCAAAAAAAAACGAGATTTATAATTGAGTGACTGATCACTGAGTGGATCAGTGACTGAGAGTGTACAATATTAGCCATCAATCTGGCCCCACCCAGGATCAGATCGCATGATTGGCGCACTGTGCGCACGGCGCAGTGTTGTAGGAACTGCACAAACTCGGTTGCGCTCAGCTTGCGGTCCATGTTGGCGTCGAAGGCGACGAACGCTTCGTGCAGTCTCGCGTTGGGCACGTCCTCCCGAAGCCAAGGCCTTACACTATCACGAGTCCCCTTCTATACCTCACCGTGTCGTGACATCCGGTGACATGGCGAGCATACGTGCACCGGTGCACAGGGATAAAGTGTAAAGTGTCACGCTGAGACGAGGCGAGCAAATGTGTACCGGTACACTGTGTAAAGGTGAAGGCTCAATCCCACGTGTGACATCCCTGCCGAGAGCCAGTGAAGGAGGCACTCTCGCGCCGCTGGGCAGAACTCATAGACGTCTAGGGTGCCGTTGCCGTCCGCGTCCGCCCATTTGAACGCCGTGATGGCCTCGACGACAAAGTCCTGCGAGTGCAGCATCGTCGTCAGTTCCTCCATGCGTGCCATGGTGTAGGGCCTGACAGATATTGCTCGTCACGTCATCCCACCCTCGTTTTCAACCCTCGTGTGTACAAGATCCTGTGACATTGATGCTCGCCATGTGAGCACCTTGCGGCTCGACGAACGATAGTAAATCGAGGAGGGAAATGACGTGGCAAGCAATGTCTGTTAACGAGCGAGGGAGGGGTCCATCACATGCTCGTTAAAGGGGGAGGCTCATTACACAGGCCCTGCCATGCAACGCGCCCGTCCGTCCGAACCTTCCGGCAGACCGTCCACCATCGCGTTCAACTCCTCAAACTCCACCATCGGCCTGGTACCCTCTGCCGCCGGCATGCTCTCTGCGTCCACAAACCCCTCCGCCTTCACCTTGGTCACCACCAGCACCAGGTACCGGAAGAAGTTGTGGAATTCCTCCTTACAGGGCTCAGTTATTATCGCGCGTGTGCTCGCCACGTCACAGGGTGGGACTGGTACTGAAAGAACAAGGGTGTTCACTGCGGTAAATTATTATGAATGCGCTCGCCGTTCACAGGGTGGGACCCTATCTCAAGAAACGACGATATGCAGTGCACACAGTGCAGTGACACATAATCCGAGCCCCCTAATCCCGGCCCCACCTCCTGTGACAGCACCGCGTCTTTGTTGGAATCGAACTGGTTGAAGAGGTAGATCAGGCCCTTGTCTGTCATCTCCCAGCCCACAGTCTCCTGAAACAGGTGCTTAGCGCACGGCCCAAACTCTAGGACGGTGAGGTCCTCGTCCTGGGGCCTGGCAGAAATTGCTCGCCACGTCATATTTTGCCACTTAAGTCAAGAGACGAGGGTTGAAAATGTGTGGAATGGTGTGGCGAGCAATATCCGCCAGGTCCCACCTTGTCATGGTCCACGTCTGCGTCCGCGAACGCGTCGGTGCAACTTTGTTTCAACTGCTCGGAGTCCACCATCGCCTAGGGCCTAGCAGACATTTACTCGCCACGTCATGGGGTGCCATGAACCATGAGCGACCAGGATTCAACGTGCGTTTGGTCAAGTGACGGGCAATATCCGCCCGGCCCTACCACCGTCATGGCCTCGTTCACCGCCGCCGCGACCTTTGCCTTCGCATTGGGATTCGTCAGCGACGCCACCAGCGCGTTGAGTTCATCCACGATGGCATCTACCACCTGTCCCGGCGTGTAGTCGCGTGCGCGGTACTGCACCAGGTCCGCCTTCAGCTTGTCGTTCTCAAACATCAACGTCTTCGCCTTGCTCTCGAACTTCGCCGCGCGACGCGTAGCCTCCTCCACCTGAGGAACAGGTGGACCAGCACACTATCAGTCGCTGTCCAGGAATATGCGTCGGCACAAGGTAGTCGAGAGATGGAAGCGTGGAGAGGGGAGTGGTCGAGGGATGAAGGTGATGCGTCAGGTGGACAAGGTAGTGCCAGGCATATATTGCTGTAGCTCGCCACATCATAAGATGCCCAAGAAACGTGGGTCCCTACCTGGGAGAAGTGTATTTTGAGTGCCGCATGTGATGATATGAGTCATACTCGTAGCTGAATGGCGGACGTGGTTGCCTTGGGCCGGTACCTCACGGGCGGCAGTCTCCACGCGCGCCGCGGCGTTCGCCTCCGTGCGCTCCAGCGCCGCCATCAGCTCCGTCGCGCCGTTGCCGAACTTCCCCCAGTTTGCGCCGCCCAGGCGAGGGCCCAAGGGGCGCTTCACGTACTTCGCCGTCGCCTGCTCGAGTCGAGAGAAGTGCGAAGGAAGTTGGAAGAGACGAAAGTTGTCAGAACAAGTCGCGTTGGCATGTTTATTCTACTCGACAGCCGCCGCCGAATCGAGGGCAGGAGCGAAGTGAGGTTTATGCAAGCTGCCGCCCGCGGGTCGAACCGGACGGGGGGGCGTGACGGTCACGGGGGCGTGGCGTGAGGCGCCTCGCTGTCCACTGGGTGCCCGGCGTCGATAGGAGAAAGTTTCCCCAACATAGTTTTCCTTCTTGGACGTGTCGGCTGAAATGGCACGCCAGCGCGGACGTTGGGAGTCGGCTTGGACGTAGGACTCACCTCGAGCTCAGCCTGGCGCGAGAGTCAACCGAACACAACGCGGGCATATTGTCAGTAGATAGTACTTGGGGCGCGAGTACCGTGCAATGCAGAGCAAGCGCATTGCATGTAGGCACCAAAACGGAAGCTCGCGAGACTCCACCTGTAGCGCTCCCGTTACGGAGTATTGGCACCCCTTGGGTGGCTTGTCCAGGCGCGTTTCCGCCGCCTGGTGCTGCAGCCGCTGGAAGTACGACGGCGCCATGGTGGGGTGACGGCCCGCTGACGCAGCAGCGGGGGGGCGGGCCGCAGCGCGAGAGCAAGTGTCTGAAATTCATTTTGCTCGGCCTTCGTCAGGACAGAGGTTTAGGGTTTTCAGAAAGAGTTTAGGGTTATATACCTGCTGCTGAAGCTGGGGCTGGGGCGGTGATGGCGGTGCCTCGACACTACGAGTATCGCGCGCGCGCCCCGCGTCGCCAACGGCAGGTGCCCTCCTCGACAGACTCCCCGACGTAGGCGCGAGTCTCTACGTGTCGGACCGCCCGTCACCCGCTACAGTGCACGGTGGGTGGGTGAAACCCGGCACCAAAGCTACTCGTTCGTCAGTTCTCGTCCTCGCGCTCAAGTTCAAGGCCGGCTCGGTGCTCAACTGCTCATCCCAACAGCTCGTCCTGTACTTCTCTTTCTCGCGCTCCGATATCTCAAGGGCGGCTCGGTTGCTCAGCCCAACACATGCCGCCGTCGCGACAGGAGCGTCGGAAGGCTGACCGCGCTGCCGCCAAGCGCGCGCCTGCGCTGGCGGGAGCAGCAGGAGCCGCGGGTGCAGTGGCAGCAGCGGGAGCTGCCGCCGCGGGAGCTGCTGCCGAGGGAGCCGTGGATGCTGCCTACGCTCATCTCGCGAAGACAAACTTTTTGGACCCGGTCGGCGACTGGAACACGCAGATGGAAGACCCCCGCGTAGGGCCCGGCGGATATACGAGTATAAATTGACGTACTCTGCTCGCCACGTCATAGGATGTCGTACCTTTGTCACTATGTCTCAAAGGACCAGGATACAACGTGCGGTGAATGACGCGGCGAGCGATATCTGCGTGGCCCTACCCCATGTTTCTATATGAAGCCATCGGAGACGAGCTGGTGAAGCAGAAGGCTGCGGAAGGTCAAAGGGAGGCGCAGTGGAGTCTGGGCTACCGACTGAGTGAAGGGAGCGGGTGCGGGAGTCTGGGCGCGGCTGACAGACCGCCGCAGGTGGATGTAGGGTTTGCACCTCGCACCGCATAGTTTCCAGTCGCACACATGACCGCGTTCGGTCGTCAGTGGCCTCCTTATCTTGACGAATGTTTTGTTTGCGTGGTGTGACTTTGCCGCTCAGTTTCCGACCGTTCACCACACCAAGATGCGTCGAGGGCGGTAGAGCTATCTGTTGACGCCTACATTTGGTTTTTGCGGTTGCCAACCCTGGGCGGAGGAGGGCACGGCGCTCCTGGAGAAGGCGGCGGGGCAAGGGCACGCGTGTGCTATGTTTGCCTTAGGAAATATTCACCACACGAGGAAGGAGTACGAACACGCCGTGGAGTGGTTCACCAACGGCGCCGAGGCCGGGTTACCGAAGGCCATGTTCAACCTCGGGTTGATGATGGACAAGGGGGATGGCGTGGCGGCGCCCGACTACCCGGCGGCAGCGGACTGGTACAGGCGCGCGGCAGATGTCGGTCACGCGGACGCGGCGCGGAACCTCAGCGGGATGTACACTGTCGGCCGCGGTATGGTCTGTGAAATATGCCTGCGTCGCGCTCGACCGACGTTGAATCGACGAACCAAATCCGCGCGTTTGTGTGAGCATTCACGTTGAATGTAAGCCAGGCTTCGATATCGGTGGAGTGCTTGTTTTGAATGACCCTCTTCATCGGCGTCAGGCGTAGCAAGTGGCGGGCGCTGCAATGGATGCGTCAGGCCGCCGTTTGCGGCGAGTTAAATTCGTGCTTGCGACTCGCAAGGGGCATGTACTTAAACCTTCCATACGCTCGCGAGGTTGGGCATGTGGGGGAGGCCGCCGGGCCCGCCATGTCAGCTGGGGTCGTTGACGGTCACGATGTGTCCCCGGATGTCTTGACTGACGTGGTACACTGGTTGCAGAAGGGGTGCGTGACAGGGCAGCGTGATCCGCTCAAAGCGCTCGACTTGTTACGCAGAGTGGCGCTGCAGGGGGGTCCGTATTGCCGCAACGACGGGTGCGAGGTTTTGGGCCGTCCGAAGGACTTCAAAGTGTGCCCGCAGTGCAAGACCGCCCGGTACTGCGGCGACGCGTGTCAGAAACAAGATTGGAATGCGGGCGGGCACAAGGAAAAGTGTGGCACATTCGCGAGTGAGTCCGGCTAATTCTGCGCTCCCACTGAGCAGGGCGCGGGACGACTTACATAGAGAGTACGTAATAGAAAGTGCACACCCAGCGGGTAAGCTGACAACGCACGCGTGAATGCGCTTCGCCCCGGGCACCGTTGGTCATACGGGTCGTTCGCAACGGCACATTCGCAGATTCGGGTTTACAGGAGACCTATGACGCCTTCGCAGCCGCAAACCGGTGTTTACCAACACACCAGCTCTTTGCTTAGCATTTTTTTAACATAGAATGTACTCCTCTCCACGTGATTATCTCGCCCCGCCACGTCTTCTCAGGCATGGTGCGACGCGGCTTCTGTCACACGACGGCGTTCTCGTCGGGAACATATGTATTCGCAAAAATATCCATTCACCCTGCACGAATTCCAGTTTTTCAGGGGTGAACGGGTTAGACAGTTTTATTATTTGTGCAATTCGCGCCTCTGATGAGGGCTGAGGGGCGAACACCCGCCCCTTCGTTGACGTGCCATGTTGAATCACGTCTCCGACTTTGTCCGCCCCGCCTTCCTCAACCGCCTCCACCGTCCCACCCTTGGTTACATGCCTTGGCCCTGGAGAACGTCGGCTTCATTGTATTGCGTGGGCTCTGCCTGTCGACTGACTCGCCCCCCGCACCCTTGGGCTGGGTTCGGATGTGTATGGTTTGGAATGGGACACTAATATATGGCGATGGCGATGGGATGGGCTGACGATGGGACGGGACAGGAATATCTACTACGAGGCTGACCCACCCAAAAACTTCCCCAAAGTTCGAAACCACTTATCGCGCGCGGCGCCGACTGATTTTTTTGAATAACCCTGTGGTGCTCAGAGCATGTTGGCACCATCCCAGAACCCCCCCAAAACCGCCATTTCGCCTCTTTAATCATTGAAATCCACCCGTAGCTCGGTTCCGAGTGCTCGTGGCCACCGTGGGGGAAGTTCTTGGGTGGGTCAGCCTCGTATCATATGTACTTTTTCGTTTGTGCTGTTCTAGAGCTACTACTTTTCGCTGGCCCGAAGCAAGGCACTCACATGGTGAGCATAAAAATACACCGAGAGCCCGGTTTGAAACGTGCGCTACAGGTAGCAGCAGTTGGCGTTTGGTGCTTTGGTCAAAAGTCAAATACGGTTTCGGCAAAAGCAGGCACTAGTCTAGTTCAAATCCTTTCCCTATCCCCTTCCCCACGTCCCCCTCCCCACGCCCCCCTCTTCGCTCCTCCCCCTCCTCCCTGTCCAGCCGCCGCTTAGCCCGGATCTCGGCCTCCCGAATGCCCTCCATCTGCTAGGTTCCAGGCAGTCGATTTAATTTACGATTACCCCCCTCTACCAGCCAGTCAAGACAAGTGCTAGTCAGGACAAAAGTTGGCTTCATTACGAGAAGACAAAAGGGTCAGGAACGTGACAAACACGGGTCCATATGCACGGGTCAATATACACAAGTCCATGAACGTGAGTCTCTAATATATAAACTGGCGGGTGTTGTTTAGTCGTCCCCACCAGCCGCCCGGGGAACAAGTCAAAGAATATGGAGCCCTTGGAGGTGGGCCAGTTGGTGTTCAGCTCCTCCGTCGTGGCGTTCTGCTGCCAGCTCTGGTCAGGGGCTTACACTAGTCCGCCCGTTAGCACGGTAGCACGGAAGCCAGGGCGAAACCCTGGGGCCTCCTTATACACGCGGAAGCGTTTCACTCACGGTAAGCTCGATATGAGCACTTTGTGGTGGATGGGTCGGATGGGTTCAGTGACATAAACGGCCCAGGTCGAACCGCGAAGTCGGCAAGTGTAAGCCCCTGCCGCTGGTCAACGATCATGTCCTCCGAGAAGCCGAAACGCCTCAACGACGCCTCGTCATGTGAGCTGTTGAGAAGACTGTACCGCCCCCCCACCCCGCGCTCTGTCCATAGGGTCTGACGTCGTCGATGAACGTTAGCTCTATGACAAACCAGGTGAAGCTATGAACGATTCCAAAACAATTTACTCATGTGTGACTGGTCGAGAGGTAAAACATCAAGAAATTTACAAAAATGAAGATAAAATATCCCGGGCCGCACCCATAACGAGTAGCTCGCAATTTGTGGGGTTGTGGAGGCCCTCGAACTGTTCAACCGTCCACTTGTACCACCGCATTGTAGCGGCTAATGTTGAATTTGAAAGCAAGCGTTGAAAGCAGTTAATATATGATAGTTTCAAGCGCTGAAACCATAGGAGCTTCGAACACGGCATTTGATACTGTGAGCCTGCGCCGCCCTACCGCATGAGGAAGATACGCAGCGTCAGCCCGTGCGTTATGATGACCACGTTTGCTTCGCCCGTGTAACTCCCAAGCTTAGGGCCCCGCAGAAAACGCTCAAAACATCACAGGGTGTGTGAGGGTGTGTGTATTCAATCAACCACTTCCATGTGAAGCGCCTTGGGGCTCGACGAACGTGAGCATACCAATCATGTACCATACTGTACGACACATTGATCAGCTATTGAGCCAAACCAAACCACAAGGACCACAGAAGAGCAGCTTAGGAAAGGGACAGGCTGGCATTTAATTCAAGAGGAGGGTAGTTGGCAAGTGTGTAGAAGGTCGTTCCGAACGTTCCGAGCAGTGCCTGGCCTCACCCCTGATTTTCGCAGTTGAAGCGGCCAAAGTTGATGTCATTCCTCAAGGTCTCGCGGAAGCTGGTCACGCGGTCGTACACGTCGGCCGCGCTCTCTCCGTTGGAGAATCGGAAGAAAAATCGCCCGAACCGCGCGCGCTGCTTTTTGAGCTCCCGTGGACCAGGGGCATAACACCAGTCCCGTTGGAGGCTTCACATAAGCATATTGGGGGTGTGAAGTTTGTGTGACTTGAGAGATCTCGGTGGTATCGTAATGTAGGCATCTCGGAGGTATCAAATCAGGGAAACTACTGCTGGTTTTCGTCGGCAGGCATATAACGGATTGATTTACCCTTATGAGGCAACTCGTGTAGCGCCCTGCCTCATGCCGCCGTCCTGGTAGTTTCCGAAGTCCTGCTCCCGCATCCGCGGCTCCTCCCTCACGCCCAACACCTGCCCGGTGCCGAAGACTTTTCCGAGCTCAAACAGCGTCTGCATTGTTCGAAAATTAGGGCCTGGCGGATGTTGCTTGCCACGTCATCAACCGCACATTGAATCCTCCTCTCTTGAGTTACATGGCTCCCTATGATGGTAGTCGACCTTGGTGGATGTTGCTCACCACGTCATCCCGCACACTATGAACACCCATGTCTTGAGGTATGTGGCACCGTATGACGTAGCGAGCAATATCTGCCAGTTCCTACCGCAAATACGGCGACACGTACACGTACACGGATTCGTTCGGACCCAGCAGGTCCTTCAGCTGCTGCCCTCCCGCGCGCGCCTCGGCAATACCGCGCTCCGTCAGCTCCAGGCGGTGGTCGGGCTTGCGCTGGTACATTGTCTCGTCCACGTTGCCCTCGCTCTGCGCGTGCCGGATCATAGGGCCTGACCGATGTGCCTTCCCACGTCATAGGTGCCGTTTGCCTAAAGAAACTAGGGTTCACATAACTGCGTTGGGTGCCGTGATGGGCAATGGGCGTGACAAATAATGTTCGCCACGTCATAGGATGCCATTTAAATCAAAACACAAGGGATCGAACTGCGATTGGTGACGTAGCCAGCAATATCTGTATTGCTCTCCACAGCATAGGCTGCCATTCAAAAGAAGACACAAAGGTTCAAAATGCGTTGGACGACATGACGGGCAACATCTCAACATCTGCTGGGCCCTACCGGATGAGGATGATACGCTTTGGGAACCGCTTTGTGCGGTTCAGGTTCCACACCGACCCGTCCTGCCTCACGAGGACCTTACTCTTGCCCTTTGCCGCTCCCGCCCCGTCCGCCCCCCCGCGGAAAGACCTGTGATCAGGGGCTTACACTCGTCCACTTGTAGGCTCAACTTAAGCGCCTTCTGTGTGACAGGGGGTGCAGTTAGGGGTTATTTCGGGGGTATGTAGAGAATAACAGGGGGTATGAGGGGTGTGTAGGATGATCTTGTGTGTCAGACACGGCTCAAGTTGAGCTGAAAAGTGGACGAGTGTAAGCCCCTGCCTGTAATCCTCCTCAACCGCGTCATCCGGGGCATCGTAGTCCCTCTTCGCGTTCCCTGCGCGATTCGACTGCTCCCCCGCGTCACTCGGAGTAGAGGCGCAAGTTGAAATTTAAAACAACACTCGAAAACAACACTTGAAAACAACAATTGGAATCAGCTCATCGTATTATATGAGTAGTTTCAAGCTCTGATACCATAGGCGCGTTTGCACATGGGGTCTGACAGCAACGCTTGAAAGCAGTGCATCATATTTTAGTTCCAAGCGCTCAAACCAGAGGCAGTTTCAAGTTGCACCGCCCCACATTGGGGCGTCGTAGCCCCTTTTCACGTTTGCCCAGTTGTCTCCTTCGCGACAATCATCCGCGTCCGTGTAGTGCGTCGCCCTAGCACCAGAGGCGTACACTGGTCCAGTGATCAGCTCGACGTAAGCATTTTTTGTGGGACACGTTCTTACGTTGGGTGTCCTCACACACTTTCTGACGCAAAACCCGCCTCAGGTCCACCAAAGCAGCCCCTGCCCAGCGCGCACGACGCCCATGCCCTGGTGTTCCCGCCGGGGCCCGAGCCTCTCGCCAGCAGCTAGGGACAAGGAAGTACGAGAGTATGTGTGTGGTGGGTATGTCAGGGGTAATAATGTGTTTGACGTGTGTGAGGATGTGTGAGAGTTGAGGGTGTGTTGCACGCCACGTCATAGACACGCATGCTGAGCCCGCGTTTCTTGAGTTGAATGGCGTTCTATGACGTGGCAAGCGATAGCTGACAGACTCTACCAGCAGTAGGCGCCCGGAGTCGTCGTACCTGTGGGGGTGGGGAGGGGGGTAGGGCTGTGAGTTGAGAGGAGAAGAGGTCGGTTACTGCGACCATATCATTCGGGCACACGTTGACGCGCGGCGGAAGGCACGCGCGCGAACCAGGGCACGACCAGAGTGCAAGACGAGTGTACCGGAGACCCGTCGAGGCCACTATACAGGTATATGCCGGAGGGGCGGCAGCGCAGCGGTGGCGGAGTGCCCAGGGAACGTCCGATAAGTGAGGAGAGAGGAGATGAGAAGAAAGAAGATAGAAGAGAAGAGAGGTGTGTCTCGAGAGGTAACATGAGAGAGGAAACAAGAGAGATGTGCGTCCGTCTGATTGAGTCAGACGGGCATGTGCCTCGTACCTTGGTCGCGCGCCCCGTTGTGTGCCGCGGCCGCAGGGTGAGCGCCCAGGGTGACGCCGCCGCCTGTGCCATCTATAACAACAGTTGGAACCGTTATTTTTGGCAATTTAACAAGACTGTGGCGAGAGCGCGGGAGAAGCGCCACGGGGAAGGCCCCGACCGGCGCGAGGGGAGGAGCGCAAGGCACCTGGAAGCCTCTGGCAAGGTCAGGAGCCTCGGCGGCCGCAACACTTGTGGACACGGCGCGGCGCGGCAACACTTGTGAACGCTCAGGAGGTGAGAGGATGTGTGCCGTGTCGAACCCCCAAGCGTCGCCACGTGTTGAATCGTAATCGCAATCTCAATCGTGTTTCTTGAGCACGTGTGCGCCTCGTAACGTCGTAAACGGTAAAGGTGACTCGGCACGGCGACGCCATTGAAGCCAGCGCGGACCCACCCAGCCGCCGTCGCCTCCACCGAAATGGGGCCGCATTTCCAGTCCCCCGAGCGGGAGGAGGCGGCCCTGGTCGAGGGAGCTGAGCGCCGCCTGCGCGAGTACCGCCGCCTGCTCCCTTCGGGCGCCTTAGCACTCGCATCCAACACTTACCTCCACATGCGCGGCCGCTTCTGGGACGCCGTGGCAGGGGGGGTATCGAGAGCAGCGAATCGAACACAGAAGGGAACACGATGTGCCTTCATGGTAGATGCTCGTGCAGACGCGAGGACTCGGCTCGTGGTGGCCAGACCATACCCTCGGCTCGAATGAGGTTTACCTCGTCCGAATGTTGTCCACCAAACGTCGTTATTCTCAACGACCCTTCCGTGTGGTCGTCACGGCCGCGAACGACTCCCAAGCGCGAGTGTACAACTTACAGCTGGCAGGGCGCCTCGCAATTATTCCCACCCGCCACCTCATCGACACGCTTTTAGAACCCCCGTGTTGAGTTCAGTGCCATTCTACGATGGGCGGAGGGTTGAACTTTCGGCGATCGATGGGAACTTCCAAGTCCGTTCCGCGCTCAGCTGGGACGTAGCCGGCTCGCGACATCGGTCAGGCCCTAGCGCATGGACGGGTTGCACGCACGTGGCCAGCTGCCGGGTGAGCGTGCGCGGTACATCGTGGTGGCGGACCCGCCGGGCCCGCGCGTGGGCAGCGGCGGTAGGGCCTGGCAGACATTGCTCGCCACGTGATAGGATGTCATCTGTTTCAAGAGACGTTCATCAAGGGTTCAAGGGTTCAAGGGTTCAAGGGTTCAAGGGTTCAAGGGTTCAAGCTTCAAGGTGCATTGGATGAAATGGCGGGCAAAAGTATCTGTCAGCCCCTAAGAAGCGGCGCCACGCTCCATGTTATGCTGCACCTCCAAACATACATCTCCGCATCCTGGGCGTCGAAACGGATCCTTCTCCTCCACGCGGGCGGCTACAGTGAGAGATCTCCCGCGCATGGCACGCTGGGCAAAGCCTTCGGACAAATTCCATTGGACGCTGCCGGCATTGGTGTGCCGGCCACAATACTGGAGGCACAGCTGGTAGGGAACAATGGATATTGCTCGCCACGTCAAGGAATGCCATGTAACTCATGCAGCAAGGTTTCAAACGAGTTCGATGACGTGGCGTGCAATTTACGTCAGTCCCTATCAGCTGGTGTATTACCTGGACCTGCCCGCCATTCTCCCTCCGGGCATCTTCGTGTCGAGCGCCGATGTGGTGCTCCAGCTCGGAGCAATGCCCACGCTCAGCGCTGGGGAGCGGGAGCGAGCAGCGGGGGGAATACTGGCGCTGGGGCACGCGAGTGCGATCGAGATAGGGACTGGTCACGGCGTGTTCGCTTGCGAGGCAGGGGCGCTCGCTGCGATGATTCAGGCAAGGATGGAGTTGGCATCGGGGGCGGCTGAATCGGCGGCGGTAGAGACGGCGGAGGCGGAGGCGGAGGCGCCGGCAGCGGCGGGAGCGGCGGCACCGACAGCAGCAGGAGAAGCAGCAGCCGCAGCAGCAGCCGGGGAGGCGGCTGGAAGCTCGATGCCATCGACCTCCGCGCCGGTCATGCCGGCAGCGAGGGCGTTGAGCGTCAAAGCGGCGACGTTCGCGAAAGCGGCCGCCGCCCGCGCTGCCACCGTCGCCACCGCCACAACCCCCAAGATCTCCTCCAATACCCTCGTCGCCGCCGCCATAACCCCCACCACCTCCTCCAACACCCTCGTCGCCGCCGCCATAACCCCCACCACCTCCTCCAACACCCTCACCCCCACCATCCCTCTCTCCGTCGCCGCTGCTGCTGCCACCGCCGCCGCCGCCGCCACCGCCGCTGCTGAACTGACGCCCTCGGCTTGCATCGAGTGTCTGCGGTGCCTTCAGAAGCCCACTGAGGCAGTCATGCGCGCAGCGGGTGCCGTCATGTCTCCACCCTTGGAGGACGGCATCCGCGGCAGTAGTGGAGGGGAATGGGTGCTGACGGACAGCGCGTTCCACATTGGGAACCGCACCTGCGCTAAGCTCGTGCGGCTGGCAGCAGCGCATTGGGAGGAGCTGGCTGGCATCGAGGTCGATGCGTATGGCAGGGGCTCCCACTCGTCCACTATTCAGCTCAACCTGAGTCGTCTTTCTCACTGACACCGCACAACGTATCCTACAAATTGTGCGCATGTCGAGCCGCGCTCACGTCAAGCCAAAAAGTGGACGGTTGTAGGTCCCTAGCCCAAGGCGACTTTATGCAGCCGTTAGGTGCCGCCGCGAGCACCGAATATATGGGCAGAGTCGATCACGTTGCCTCGCTGGCTGGTTCCGCCTCCCCTCATTCATCCGCCACCGCTGCCGACACCACGCCCGCGGGCCGCCTGCGCCGCGCGCGCGAGCTTGTTGCAACTGCGCTCCGCGGGTGTCCGCTCCTCGTGCTCCCACTAATCCCCAGCCGCTTCCTACACGTGGCAGGGCCTGGCCGTTATTTTACACCACGTTCCTCTTTTATGTTGACAAGTCTCAACTCATTCGATTGGCAAGAGGCAACATACATAACTAAAACAGATTCATTGCATCGTTGTTCCTCGTTTTTCCATTTATCTGACATCCTGTGACGTGACGAGCAATTATTTCCAGGCCCTACCGCGCGGGCACTATGCCAGAGCTCCTGCAGCACACCGCTGTGGACCAGGACGTGCTCCGCGCGCTGCCTCAGCCCCCCGCAGGGATTTCAGTTGGTACCTGGGATGTTGCAGCGATGGAAAGTGTCGGCAGGATGCCAAGCGTGGGGTTCGATGGAGTGTGGGGATCGGGCCGAGGCGCGGGGCCAGGCGCGTGCATACTGGCGTCAGTCGTGGGCCGCAGTGCCCGCATCGGCGCCGGGTCCTTGGTGGCGCACTGCGATATTGGCCATGTCACTACGGTCGGGCCTGGCAGATATCGCCCGCGACGCAAACCAGCGCAATTTTAAACCTCCATTTGATTTTCGCCACCTCATTTCACCCCGGAAACAAGCCTGATGTGCCCTTGCATACCCCTCGTGCACCTTTTGTAAACCATTCATACACCCCTGATACGTCCATAGAACACCCAACGAAGTATGAAGCCAGTGGCTTCCTGCGACCTGACGAGCAACATATGCGTGGCCCTGCACCATGGTCGGCGCCGGGTGCCTGCTGCATGACGTGGACCTCCCGCCGGGCGTCGTGGTGCCGCCAGGGGTGTTCATGCACTCAATTCCATTGGGGCCGGAGGCGGGAGTGGGCGCGGGTATCCCGCTCCCCGCCGCCGCTGCCGGGGAGAGTGAGGGGCACGGGCTTACACTCGTCCACTTTTCAGCTCAACCTGAGCCGTTTCTGACACAAAATGCACCCTACATGCCCCCTGACACCCCTCAACAACCCCTAAATGCGCCCCAATCCCACAGAAAGCGCTTAAGTTGAGCCAAAAAGTGGTCGAGTGTAAGCCCCTGGTGAGGGGCCCGTCGCGTGCTGCTACGTGTGCATCGTACTGGATGTGCAGGATGAGGTAGGGGAGTTATGATAACAAGCACTCGACCGATGTCGACTCTCTTTCTCCTCATCCAGGCGCCAGTGTGATCATCAACCCTGAAATTAAGTCACGCTTGATCTCGACTCGAGTGCATGTTCTCAATGACCCTCCTGTCAGGTGAAGAATGCAGACGCTAGCACAGTGTGCGGGGTGGGGGTGGTGGAGGCGGCAGGGCCTGACAGATATTGCTCGCCACGTTACAGGATGTCATTCCATCACAGAAACGAGGGTTTGAAGTTCGTATCGATGACGTTGCTGGCAGACTTTGCTTATACCCCTGAGAAGATTGCACGCCAAGTCATAGAATTCCGTTTAACTCGGGACACGAGGGTATAGACTTGCGTTGGATGACGTGGCGGGCACTGTCTGCCAGGCTCTAGGAGGCGGCGGAGAAGCTCGGATTTGACTCGGAGCCGGGGGAGTCGGTGTGGTCGGTCGGCGAGCCGCGCACCACAATACTGGCGCGGTAGGGCCTGATAGACATCTCTCGCCACGTCATTCAACGAGATGTGGGCCCCAGTTTCTTGAGTTCATTGGCAACCTATGATGTGGCGAGCATTATCTACCAGGCCCTACGTGGTGGATCTTCCCGGTGTGCGCAACGGCGACGGAGGCGGCGGCGGTAGGGACTGGCATAAATTGCACGCCAGAGTCACGCATATGGTACCAGGCTCTCGCCCCCCCGCGTGATATTTGCCCGCCATGTCATCGAAACGCGTTTTGAACCCTTGATTATTCAGGCAAAAGCCATCCTATAATGTGGCGACTAATATCTGCCAGGCCCTAGGCGGCGGCAGCGTTGGCAATGGTGACCACGATTCGCGGCCGCCCCGGCGCCAACGGAGTGCAGTACTCCCGGTCAGGAGCGCCGGCTCCCGTTGTGGGGCTGCGGGTATCGATCAACGAGGCGCTGCGGGTTCTGGCGGACCACCCAGCGGCGGTGGAGCGACGCGAAGCAGGGGCTTACACTCGTCCACTATTCAGCTCGACTTGAGCCGTTTCAGACGCAAAGCACACCCTAAACACCCCTAATACCCCTTACCATCCCCTAAATACCCCCGAAACAACCCCTCCCTGTACCCCCTGTCACACAGAAGGCGCTTAAGTTGAGCTGAAGAGTGGACGAGTGTAAGTCCCTGCTGCGAGGCGCTGCGTCGGCGCGTTATCGCGGCGGCCGTGGGGCAGCTGCTGGCACGTAATTCTCCAGCCGATGAGTGGCTCACACGTGCGCCTGTGCTTAATGCCATCGTCAACACAGGCGGCGGTGCCAGTAGCGACGGAGGTGGCGGCGGCCCAGGCGGTGGTTTGGGTACAGCCGCGGCGGAGGCGGAGGCGGAGGCGGAGGCTGCGGTGCGGCGGGCACTCTCGCTGGTCCCCGTGGGAAACCCCAAGTTGGCGGCAGCGGCAGCGGCGCAGAACCATGCCGGTCTGCCGCCGTTACAGCCGCTCCCCCTCACGCGGAAGACGCTTTTGGCGGCATCTCGCGTGGCGCTCGCACTCGGACCCCAAGGGCCCGCTGCGGATACCGCGGCACAGCGCTGCCTCCGTGCCGCTGTCACTGCACCGTTCGCTACCTCCCCACCCCTCTTCGGCCGACCCGCCGCAGCCGCCGCCACCAATCCCACTACTACCTCGGCGACACCAACAACGAGTGTGCTGCTGGGTTTGCCTCCGGCGCCCACCGCCGCGGCAGTGTCGAGGCTAGGGACGATGGCAGCAGTGCGAGCGGAGTACCCGGCGAGGCTTAACCTGGCCGGCGGCTGGACGGACACCCCGCCATATTCCCTCGAGCGCAAGGGCGCGGTGCTTCACGTTGCCATCCTCACGGAGAGTAGCGTGGGCGCCGCAGGCGACGATTCAGGAGCTGATGTTGGCGGTGGGGGTGCTGGTGGGGGCGCTAATGGCAGCGCTAATGGAGGCGGTGGCGGTGGCCAGAGTCGGCTGCATCGCCCGATTTCCGCGACAGCGGTGCGGCTTCCCGGCCGGCCCGGTGTGGTCCGTCTTATATCGGAGGCCGGACCGGGTGTCAGCGGTCGGACTGAAGAGCTGCGCTCCACAGAGGCGCTTCTCCAGCACTCCGATCCGACGCACCCGTTCGCCCTGCTCCGCGCGTGTGTCGCGCTGGTGTTGGTGGGGCTTGGTAGACGTTGTTCGCCACATCATGGACACGCATTGTGAACCCTCCTTTAGTGAGTTACACTGCTATGTATAATGTGGCGAGCTTTGAACCCTCGTTTCTTGATAGCCTTTGCGTTCTATGACGTGGCGAGAGCAATATCTGCCAGGCCCTAAGTGTTGGTGCCCGCGGCCGCCGCGGTGCCTGGCCATGGCCTGGGGGAAATGCCGCCGCCGCCGCCAAACCTTGCAGCGGTGTTAGAGGCCTTTCTGGGCGCGCCCGGAATGGGGCTGGAGCTGCGCACGGCTGTTGACTTGCCGCGTGGCTCCGGTAGAGTCAAGCAGACATTGCCCGCCACATCATTCAACGCATTTGAACCCTTCTTTATTGACTCAAATAGCGTCCTATGACGTGGCGGGGGCATTGTCTGTCAGACCCTAGGTCCCGGCCTGGGCTCCAGCTCCGTGCTGGCCCTTGCATCGCTTCACGCATTGCACGAGCTCAGCACGGGGTGCGAGTGGCGGCCAGGGGGACGCGAGCGCGGTGCGGGCGCGGGGATCTGGGCCGGGAGATCCTCCGTTGTGTCGCCGCCGGCAGCGCCAGGGGCAGGGGCAGTGGCGTCGCATGGACCGAGGGCGGTCGTGGCGGCAGGGCCAGCAGGGGCGGCGGCGAGGGCGGCGGCGGTGGCGGCGGTGGCCAAACATGATGCCGGTGCGGAGAAGCACGCAGCGGCAACGACGATTAAGCCTACGCCAACTACGACGCCCCCACCGACGCTGGTGGCGGTCGCTGTGGCGGGGGCGGGAGACGGAGCGGACCCTGCGGGAGGCGGCACCGCGTGGACGGAGGACGTGGCCGCTATGACGACCACCCCCGCCGCCACTACGCAACAGCAGCAACAACTGCAGCAGATGCAACAGCAGTTGCAGCAACAGCGTCAGCTACTGCTGAAGCGGCGCCGGGCGGAGGACGAGGCGGGGGACGGAGCGGCTGCTGCTGTGGCAGGCGGCGGTGCGGGGGCGGGGGACAATGCTGACGCTTTTATCGCTGACGTTTTGTCAACCACCCCCGCCCCCACCAAGCAGCAGCAGCAACAGCAGCAGCAGGTCGCTCTGCAGCAACAGCTACAGCAACAACGTCAGTTGCTTCTGAAGCGGCGGCGAACAGAGGACGAGGCGGCGCGCCCGGTGATAACATGGCCAAGTGCGCGCGACGCTTTCAACGCGGTACTAGCTGTAGAACAAATGATGACCACTGGAGGCGGCTGGCAGGACCAGGTGAGGCCGTACAGGCTGACCCTATGAAACCCGCATTGAAAGCGCCTGGAATTAAGCGCTTGAAACTAAAACATCATGATCCGCTTTTGAGCTTTGCCTTCAAATTCAACTTGCGCCGCTTCAACCAGGTAGGCGGCGCGCTGGAGGGCTTGCGGCTGACTACCGCAGCGCCGGGCAACGGCGATCGGTGGGGTGGATTTACTGTTGCCATGCACGACTGCTTGTGTATTCGTTGTGTACCACTCACCCTCCCCTGCGCCTGTGCCTAGGGTCCGGTGCCACATGTTCATTCGGCCTCACACTATACTGCTGATGCCCCCATGTATTCTGCATTTGACCTTCACCATGTGAGCGATGCGAGCTCCTTGGAGCTCGATGAACGTGTGATGAAATACGATCAGCAAGTATCGCTACGGCCCTGACGCCAGGCTGGACTCGCTGCCAGACTACCAGGTGCGCGTGGCAGCGCTGCCGCCCGCCGCGGCTGCTTTTCTCTCGCGGCACGTAGCCCTGGTCTTCACGGGCACCTGCCGCCTCGCTGCCACGGTGGCGCGCGGCGTGGTCGACGCCTGGCAGCGCCGGACTCCAGGGGTTGAGGAGGCGCTGAGGCAGTGTGCCGCCGTGGGGGTGGAGATGACTGAAGCAATGGACCGCCTGGGGGCGCTGCCGCAGGGCAGGGCGCCAGGGACAGACTCGTCGCCTCCTCCTCCCTGGTCTTACCACTCGCCAGTGTTGCCTGGAAGCCTGAGAGCGAGAGAGACGCTTCTGCGTGTATCAGGAGCCACCAGTCTTTCGCCCTGGTCCCCGTGCCTGTGAGCCTGCCTCGAGGGTCGTTGCCTGACTTGTAGCCTCACAGTTTGCTCATCGTATACCAGTGTACTCTACCTGCAGGGTCGTTCACTGCCACAGGGTCCGCCGCTGCGCATTATGAGCTCGCCAAGTTCGGCGCAGCACTAGAGCGTCACAAGTTGCTGCAAGAGAAGCTGTGGCCTGCTATATCTGGGCCGACGGTTTTGGCCCTGTACAATGCCGTGGCACCGCTGACGGTCGGGAGCCACATCTGTGGCGCGGGGAACGGGGGGCACATTGTTTGTTTCTTGAAGCCAGGGGTGACGCACGCGGCGGTTGTGGCGGCGGTGGCGGGATGCGGGGCGGAGGCGCCCGAAGCTAGGGTGGTGCGAGTTCAGATGATGCTAGGTGGTGGGGGCGGCGGGGGCGGCGGTGGTGATCAAGGTGGCATGGGCGGGGGCGGCGACGGGGGCAGCGGCGGTGGCGTACGCGGCGGGGGCGGCAGCGGAGGTGGCGGCGGCAGCGGCGGTGGCGGGGGCATGGGCGGTGGCGGCGGGGGCGGTAGCGGCGGCGGGGGCAGCGGTGGTGGCGGCGCCAGCGGGGGCGTGGGTGGCAGGGGCGGTGACAGCGGTGGTGGCGGCGAAGGAGCAAGACATCACGGCGGCGGCGGAGGGCGGGGGCAAGCGACCTGGCGAAGATGACGGGGGCTCCAACAAGCAGCCGCGGCTGGTGCCGGAATTCAACAATGTATTCCGCCGAGATACCACGCCATTCTGATATCATTCGTGAACTTGAATCGCCGAGATACCCTGCGAATGATACCTTGAGAGGACTATTGATAGTATGATAACTGAGATTTAAGGTTTCGAACCCTAATCGTCATCCGCGATTGATCCGGCATAGCATGGATAGCACTCGTAGTGTAGCGCGGGACTAATCATTTGATGACATTACTATGATAGATGAGATGAAAAGCTTCTAATCTTCTAATCGGTAAACGCGCTCGCTCACTCGCTCTTCTTCTTCCCGAGACCGAGCAGCCTCTTGACCTCCTTCACGACCATCAGAATGATCTTCCAGCCCCACATGATCGAGACAACTAGTATCCCAAATCCACCAGCCTTGACGATGTAGTCGTTGGTGGGGCACGCCAGGGTCTTGTAGACAAGCGGGGGCCCGATGACGAGGCGGCAGACAAGGAACACTAGTGCAAATGTCAGGTTGTTGAGCGAGTACAGCGTGGATTCCTCGACGAAGGGTACAAGTTGAAAGCAGTTGCCTCGTACTTAGTTTCAAGAGTTGAATCCAGGTGCTTTCAATTGGGGTTTCAATTTGCACCACCGCCACGCACGTTGAAACTCCGAGCAAGGCTTGAAAGCACAGATGCCTCACCATATCGTGTTTGCAAGCACTGCGAAAAGGCGAATTCATCAGGGGTTTCAACTTGCCCCAACCCACAACTTGAAAGCAGTTGATCATATTTTGGTTTCAAGGGCTGCATTGCGGTCCAACACGGTGTCCAGCTGTCACCTTGCACCAGCCCACCTTGAGCTTCATCTCCAGCAGCAGCGAGCGCAGGTGCAAGCTCGGGTTGGACACCTCCATGAGGAACAGGCATGCCACCAGCTCCGCCCCCGACCGACCGTTCAGCACCCCGCTGGCCAGCCCGCCGGTGACCAGGGCCGTTGAACGGCGGTAACTGTTCAAGCTCAACCTGACTGCTCGCTCATAGTTACACTTGTCACCCCTAAACTAGCCTACTAAGCACTAGCCCCTAAACTAGCTTAAACTAGCCTAGTTTAAGTCCCCCTACTTTACTCACCCACTGTAGACCCCAATACTGTCCCACTCACCCACTAACCATAAACTAGCTTATACTAGCTTATTGTAACCCCCCCATCGCCAGCACTAACTTACTACGACAAGCATACTCATAGTGTATCAGTGTACCCGAACACACTCGCCGCGTCCTCTTTCCAGGTCTGGCCACTCGTTGCTGTCTAGCTCAACCTGACTTTTAGCTCAAAGTGTACCGGTATACCCGTACGCACTCGCCACGTCCTCATCCCTGGTTAGAACCAGTCGTAACCTTTCCAGCTCAACCTGACTGTTCGCTCGTTTCACCTAACCGCAACCTCCTCCCAGTCCTCGCCACTCGTAATGTGAGGCCCCACCGATGGTGAACATGTGGTGGAAGACGCTCTCAAGGTCGCCCACCACGGCGCAGTAGATGAGGTCGTAGATGAAGTACGACAGGCTCACCGCCATGCACAGCGACTGCGACTCCGTGTTGGGCCCGCCGATGCCGCCGAGTAGGGCAGCGTAACAGCACACGAGATATCACTGGTCAGCTAACAGGTGCCCAAATGTGCCCAATGACTCCACTGCCTTCATCGCCACAGCTTTTCTCGGTAGTGGCAAACTGTATGCGGCGGCGGCTGCAGCCTTGCCGTCAAACAGTCTCGCCTAGGTTGACACGTTGCTGTAGTAGATGGCGATGAACATGTGGTGTGTGGTCGTATTGTGGGCGTGGGTGTGGTGGGTGGCAGGACGATAACGCTAGGACCGACGCAAGCTTACCTCAATTCTCGGTAGTGGCAAGCTGAGTCGTGAGTGTAGCAGCACTGTACCCTGCCATCAAACATGCCTTCCCATGTGACGAAGGTGACGTAGCTGTAGTATATAGCAGCGAAGGCGTGCACGATGGAGACGATGCGGTTGCTGAAGTCCGCGCTATACTTGCGGAAGAAGAGGCCCTTGCATACCAGGAACATGATTGCCCAGTACACCGTCCACTTGGTCATGGGCACAGCGTACTTGATCCGCGTCATCATCTCCATTGCCTCTCCGGCGGTATTTGCGAGATCCATAGGTGGCGGTGTGTGCGGCGGTGCGGCGGTGCGGCGGTGAGGCGGGCGGCCTTCGAGCGGCGCGAAGGAGGCAGGTGTGCGAGGGTATGCCGTGCGCCGAATTGGTTGTTGGGGTTCATCAGCTCAGGTTTAGGGTTTGGTTTTGTTTTCCATGCTTATTAGGGTTAAGCTCAAGGAAGGCACCCCGTCGTCCTCTCCATTTCCCGTCCATTTCCCGCGCGCCGTATACCTCTGCCTGCACCGCGGCTACTGAGTCGCGTGGTCCGTGACATGGATTCTTTCCGGCGCCTGCCCGGCCCCGCGGGCGCACTGCAGGAGGCGCTGCGCCGCGGGCAACCCGCGCCGGCCATCCAGGTACGTGGCTCGGTGCCTCAGTAATCCCTCAACGGTGCCCAGTGCTCGTGCGGGTGCCGTCCATCGCTTGTCGCGAGTGAGAGACAAACGCACAGCGCGGTGGCTGTGACTTGCGTGTCGCCCGCGGCCCGTCGAAGTCGCCCGCGTGCCGGGACTAAATCCGGCGCCGTGATAACACCACCTATCCTCGCTCCACCCACCTCGCCGTGTAACGCGGCTGGATCCCATCGTGCTCCCAATGTCCCAAACACATTATTGTGACGTGGTTGTTTCAGTGGGCCAGTGAGCATTCGTGTCCGGTGCCGTCGCCGAGCGCAGTGCGTTCTCCGCAAACCTTTCAAAACCTCCGCACTCACCACCCCCATCTGCCCCACCTTGGCGCAGGATGGGAGCGGCGCTGGGTCGGGCGGACCTCGCGGCCAGGCCGAGGGGGCGGGTGAGGGTGCATCGGCATCTGGGAAGGACTCAGCGGCCGATTCGCCGTGGTTCAAGCTCTCTTCCTGGCGCGCGCTGCTGGACGCGCTGGACCTGCCGGTGGGGCTTGCCGCTACCTTGTTGCATGCTCGGAGTGGTATTTACATGCGCACCGCATCCTCCTCCTTCTCCTTCTCCTCCTCCTCCTCCTCCCCGACATGACACAGCATCTCCTTCCAGAGACACAGCTGTGGCAACAATGTTTGAATCCCTGAAGAACACTAGAAATACTTGTAAGCCGCCGCGGGAACTGATGCCCAAGGCCTTGCCCGATGGAATACGACCCTGCGTCGCCCCTAATGCGCACGAACGTGGCATGGGTCCTCAACGGCGGCTGGCGCGGGCACCGCGTGCACCGCCTGGCCGTCATCATCATCGATTGCTTTGAAACGGCGGGGACATTCTCGTCGTGGCCTGAAAAACAAAACTTTGAGTTGTAGAAGTTTTTTCAGCTGTAGCGTGGGCCCCCCCTTATCAGCTCAACTTATACCTCTTCACAGCGAGGAGGGCTTCTGGACGTACTCGTATAAGCTGTCGCTATGCACATACAGTCAGGTTGAGCCGAAAAGGGAATCAATGCAAGGCCCTGCGAGACGCCCTTCGGAGATCTCAAGGTGAATCTGGCGGATCCCACGGGGGTGATTCGGTGCACCATCCACAAAGACGCGGTGGCGGCAGGGGCTTACTCTCGTCTCCTTCTCAGCTAGACCTGAGCCGTCTCTGACACAAAATACACAATGAACATCCCCGGATATTCCTCAATACCACCTGACACCTCCTAAACACCCCCTAAACACCCCCTACAAATTCCTGAATGCACCCCTGTCCCACAGAATGCGCTTAAGTTGAGCCGAAAAGTGGACGAGTGTAAGCCCCTGGTTAGCGGAGGAGCCGTGGGCCATGCGCAAGGGCGGCGCGCTGCTGCTCAAGGTGGGGTGGCTGCAAATTGACCCCATGTTCACAGCGCTCGGTTTCAGCGCGTAGAATGTACACGTGTTTCATCATAATATAGCTTCCAGCCCTGGTAGGCCAGTGCAGCTTGATCACCGGGTTGACCGCGCTTGGTTTCAGCGCGTGAAGCTAGAATTTGATGTGCCGCTTTCGAACTTGCTTTCTATTTCAACTTGTGCCCCGAGATTGACACCAGGTTGAACGCGCTAGGTTTCAGCACGTGAAGTTAGAATATGATGAACCGCTTTCCAAGTTTGCTTTCAATTTCAACATGCGCCGCTACATGAAGGAGGTCCCCGTGCTGACGGTCGCGGACGCCACCGAGCACTACCTGTGCATCACGCCCAACGAGCTGGTACGAACGAGTAACACCGCGCATCATATCATAGGACGGCTTTCAACTCAGCACAGCAATCGAGATTTTGCCGACGTGTGTGAGTGCGTTTGATATTCACATGCAGACTACGCTGATTAGCTATCACCCACAACTCCTAGACTACAGAACAGCATGCCAATGTGGTGATGACGCGGCCAGCATTGATTGGTTGGCCTTGCGAACTGGTGCAGGCGTTCCCACCGCCGGATCCGGAGGAGGATGCGGAGAAGGAGGAGCAGCGTGCGCGGGTAGGGCCCCGTAGATCTTTCTCGCCACGTCATAGGCAGCCATTGCCACTCCAGAACCGAGGTTTCAGAAAGAGTTGGATGATGTGGCGGGCAATGTGTATGAGGCCTTAGCATTTGGAGCAGGACGACCGCGTGCGCGCACAGGCGCAGG